>Ga0137401_10000924_pt1 | contig 12285 bp, 9 predicted proteins | sample CZOMad1_1_16fung_FD_108286 | JGI IMG/M metagenome (GOLD analysis project Ga0137401, IMG submission 108286) | Vadose zone soil fungal communities from Angelo Coast Range Reserve, California, USA - CZOMad1_1_16fungal (Illumina Assembly) | ecosystem: Environmental > Terrestrial > Soil > Vadose zone...
CACGCCGCTACCGTCAACCTCGCCTGGGACGCGCCCGTGTGGCCAGCTGATCAGGAACCCATAACGCTGCTGAGTTATATCCTCGAACGTGACAACACCGAAATTGCCCGGACCCAGACGACCCTCTACAGTGACGTGGTCGATCCAGGGACGTATACCTATACCGTGCGCGCGCTCTACGCCGGCAATCAACTCTCTGTTCCGTCCAATGCGGTGGTCGTGACCGCTGCAGCGCCTCCACCTCCACCGACAACGTTTACCTGCACTTTCGTATCTGCGGCGGTGCCGACGTTTACCTGCCAGGCGCTCGACAGCACTCCCGCTGGTCCGTATCCCTTGCGACCCGTGGGCAGTGTGAGTGTGTCTACGGTCGATTCCCAAGACAGCGGGTACGAGGCTACGCGAGCTATCGATGGTCAGCTAGGCACGTTGTGGCATACACAGTGGCAAGCCGCACAGCCACCACTACCGCATAGTCTGATCCTGGATCTAGGCGCGGGATTCTGGTGTGACGGGGTGCGGTATGTTCCCAGACAGGACGGCAATGCCAACGGTACGATCACCAGTTACCGGCTGGAAGGATCGAGCGACCTAGTGACATGGACGATCATAACGAGTGGCGCATGGGCCCTTGACGGCAGCGAGAAGCTTGTGCGGTTTGCGGCCATAAAAACGCGCTACGTGCGCCTTGTAGCGCTGGTGAGTAATGGGTCACCCTACGCCAGCGCGGCAGAAGTAGGCATTTTTGCCGTGTCCGTACCATGAAGCGGGAGACGGGATATGACTCCGCAATTCTTTGCCGAACTCTTTACCAGGGAAGGTCTGCGTCCGTTTCAGCCCCGACCTGGGGCGCGTGGGCTGATTCCGATGCTCGAAGTCCATACAGACGCACAACAGGTACTCGTCTTTGCCCTGGCGCTCGATAACTTTAACGACTGGGATACACGCCGGGCGTATCTCGCCAGTCTTGGCCGTAACTGTTACGAGCAAGGGCATACCGTCACGGCCTGTCGCTTTGGGAGTGAGGCCTGGATGCGCACCTTTACGCCGGAGGAACACGCCGCCCGTGGCGACCGGCTCATTGAGACGTATCCTGATCGGCAAGAAATGATTATCGTTATGGGTGAGACCGCGACGGGAGCGATAAATATGGCGCAGGCTCCGCTGCACCGACGTCCAGATGGTACGATTGAACGGCTTGGTGTGTGGAAGACCGGACCCTACGCCAAGGCGCGATCTCCACTTCTTGAGGCATTTTGGCGGGGATATAAACTGGCAGCCACCCCGTCTACGGGATAATCCCCTGGATAGTCGTGTTCATCTCGCCAATGCTGGTGGCCAGTGTGCCCAGACGTGCGACAGCATCAGCCGCCGCGTCACGCAACGCCTGATCACTGCTGGCTCCGCTGAGCGTAGCGGCGATCTCAGACATTTCCGTTTGTAAGGTTGTATTCAACATGGCAAACTGCGTTTGCGCAGTCTGAACAGCAGCAGTCAGTTGGTCAGCAGCTTCACTCATACGTTCTCCTATTTGGATAAGAATGACCAGACAGGCCCGCATTTCTTCAAGCTTGTCGCGTACGGCGGTAAACTCAGGAATGCTCAGTGTGAGATGGAAATCACTGGGAATGTTCAGGTGGACAATCACATCAGTCATGCCTCAGTATAGACTCCTTTTCTCTACTTGTCCGGCAAACTCTCGACCGCGACGTATTTCAGCACATAGGCTCTCGCCATCACACTTTGCAAGAGCGCGCACTCCACTTTCGCCCGCCGCATAATGGCCGGTAAGATAAAGGCCGCGTCACGTTCCGAATCACTGATGAGATTGCCCATATCCCTGGTGCGCTCCAGCAGGGCTGCCGTCAGCTCGGCTTCCTCTTGGTCCGTCAGCTCAGACGGTGGGCCGATACGGCTGAGTAAGTGATCCATGCGGGGCGTATGAAAATGGGTCAGTTCTTTGACCAGGATCGTTTGCAAGGCCGTGGAAATCGGCATGACCTTCTGGTCGATCACGGCCAGAGACGTTTCAATTTTGACCAGCCGCATTAAAATATCGTCGCGCTCATGCCTGGCTTGTTCAATACTCTGCCTTGTTTCATCCTGTTTGCGTTCTCTGGCTTTGTCACGACGAGCAATCCTGGTCCAATAGGCCACAGAGACAAAACTAATCAGCGCACTCAAGAGGACTAATCCAGCTTGCCACCATTGAAACATACATTCGGTCTTTCTGCACCATCTTCGGAGACGTCCTTAAGGTCTGTTTGGGCTTGAACAACGGCTTGCAAATGCATGAGGCGGGATTCAAGATTATGCACATGGCCGTAGAGAAAGGTTTTGATTTCTCCTATTTGCTGGTCACATTTACGGTGATGCGCGGAAAATTTGCGGGCCTGAAACAAGAGCCCCATCATACTGCCCAGGAGTACACCATCAATCATCAACGATATGGTGTTTACGTTGAGTAATGATAACACAATATGGTACCCTCCCCCCTCCTTAAATTTGCCATTCTGTACGTACGTCTCCTGTACATATTCAACCATCATACAGGAGTTGGAGGTAGAATGCGCGTTTAGTCTTTCGGTGACGAAGGATCTGGAGGGATTGGCGTGGAAAGCTTGTCGAGTTCCTTCAGCTTTGATTCAGCTTTTTCAGCCCGAGACTGTAACTGTTCATTAGCATCAAGTAAGACGGCAATCGCCTGGCGTTTATTATCCACCTCCCCGCGTAAAAGTAAGAGTTCTTTATCACATCTTTGCGGGATATCTTTACACGTTTGGGCTGGTTGTTGGGCGAGAAGAAACGCATTCCAGCCAAGGACTATGACAACAATAAGCGCTCCTACAACAAATCGCATTCAGGGTTCCTCAATTGGCACATGCCACACCAGATGAACTGCGGTAGATTTTCCCGTTCGTATCTGCGCATACGATGGTCTTGCCCGTAGCAGCCCCAGTCCCTGCAAGTGTCAGGAAAGTTGCCGATTGATCCGCACCAATCGTGAGCGCCGTCGTGAGCACACTCGGCGCGGCATCAGTGCCTGTTTGCAAGAGAATTGTTGTGGGCACACGTGTCGAGGCAATCGTGCCGGTGGAGTTAATAAGAATAGCGCCGGTCTGGAGATAATTACTGCCGTCATACCCCTCGCCTACCCAGGAGGCGAGCGTATCTCCAGTCGTAATGACCGTAGGCGCTGCCGCAGTGCCCCTGGCCTTGCGGCCAATGAGGCGTCCGCCGTCTGCCGACGCACTGTACTGTCCAGTAATAATCCCGCGCACGGCATTGGTGCTCACGTCGGCGACATCGAGGACGGTGAGCGCCGCGGATTTGCTGGTACCAATCCCCACGTTACCGGCAAAGAAGTTCTGGCCAGTGCCGTCAGCGTAGATATTCCAGCGGTTGGCATTGGCGGTCAGTGAACTGCGCACTCCGTAGATGGTTGAGGCGGCTGTGAGGGCTGGCTGATAAAACCCGGTATAGGTCGTCAGCGTACCGCCCCCACTATTAGTAGGACCGTTGGAGTAAAAACCCCAGATATCGGTGACAGTTCCAGCGCCTGTGTTGGCAAGCGACGTGAGCACGCCAACAATCCCGGTGACGGTGCCTGAAGCACCGGTCGCTTGCGCCACGACGTTTAAGCCGCGCAACCCCGTCCCGCTAGTGGCATTAAACCCCGCCTGATTGAGTAAGGCCTGCGCCAAAACCCCGTTATAAATCTGGCTACTATTGCCGCTCAAGGTATGCGTGCCACTCACGTGGGCTACCCAGGTTTGCGCCGCGGCCTGCGTGATGGCATGAACAATTTGCAGTGGGTAGCTCGGTGAGGCAGTCCCAATCCCCACGCGGTGATTGGTTGCGTCAGCAATGAGCGTCGTTGTATCAACAACCAGGGTATTGCCTGTGGCACCCGTAAGGGTCAGACTGGTGAGTGCGGGCGTGGCACTATAGGCGGGCGCTACCCCGATACCGCCAGACACCAGAACTGAGCCAGTTGCCACATCAGCCAGATTGCTATAGACATTGCTTGCTGACGCATAGAGTACATCGCCAGTCGTGGCGGTATTGGGCAGGGTGGCCGTCGACCACACCGGGGCAGTCGCCACACCGCCGCTACGTAAATAGGCGCCCGCCGCCACGTCGGCTAGTTTGGCGATGGCAGTTGTGGTACTCGCATAGAGGAGATCGCCCACGGCATAGGAGGCGAAGCCGGTGCCACCACTGGTGGCTGGCAGGGGCGTGGTGAGGACCAGGGCGCCAAGGCTCGCTGTATCCGTCGCTTTCACATACGTAAAACCGGCATCGCCACCCAGCACGCCACTGTCGTTAAACTGCACCTGCGTATTACTGCCACCTGCCGGAGCTGTCGCACCAGACACACAGCCAAAGGCATTGGTTGAGCGCGTATACGTCAGACCCTGCGTAGGACAGTTTGAGAGGGGTAGGTGATAGATACCTCCGACAACATCCGTAACAGTGACAAAGGTATCCTGGGCAAACACCGGCGCTGCCAGGCTTAAGCACATCAGGACAAAAACCAGCACCTTCATACGTCTCATAGACTCTCCCTCCTATTGTACCGTGCGATGGCAGGCTCCTTGCGTAATTGCTCCTAATCCCGATTGGACGGCACCTATATCCATATGGCCTATAGTGGTAGACGCTGGAAAAGTGCCAGGAAAGCCGGCATTGCGCAGCGGTGTGCCGATGGAGAAATCGCCGCTGCCGCTATTGGTAAAGGTGGGATTGGTCGTCACATCGCTGGCGCCGGTTGGCACACTGGTACGCGGCACCCCGGCGTTTAAATAGTAATCATTATAGTCAAACCAGGCCGCCGCTGCTGAGGCACCCCACCGGGCGCCGTCGCGGCCATTGTTGGACAAAATGTTATTCATCACGACTGTCCCACCCGTCGTATTGGCATTACCGTTGCCAATCCCATCGGTTGTGGCGCCGGTATTGCCATTGATGGTATTGCCAATAATGATCGTGTAAGAACCTGGGTTGTTAATGCCGTTGGCACCGTTGGCGGCAATAATGTTGCCAATGATGGTCGGCGCAAATCCGCCAGAATCAATGCCGTTGGTGGTGTTGCCGTGAATATAGGAGGCGTAGACCAGAGCCGGTGTGGCGGTAATAGTCACGCCTGTTTGCGTATTGGTATCTGCTTCACAGTTGACCAGGGAGGTTTGCCCGCCAATATCAAAACCAATCGTACCGTTCGTAGAACTACGCACGTTGACGAGGAGCGCGCCGCTGGTGGTCGAGTTATCAAAGCCCCGCGTGCCAGCGTTGGAAATCCACAGGTGCTTAAATTGCCAGTAGGCCCCAGAAATATTGAGCGCTTGTGTTCCGGCTGCAGCCCGGTTATTGCGTGGACGGTTACTGCCGGTGGGGGCATCGCCGTGCGTCGTGTTATAGCCTTCAAGAATGCGTGGGAGAATAAGTGTGCCGGCGCCGCTTAAGACTACGGCTTCATTCCAGGCCTCGTTTTTCACGTAGATCGTATTGCCCGCTTGCATAGCGGTGCTGGTATTGAGGGTGGTCGTCGTCTGGCCATTGATGGATTTGGTGGAGCCACCGACTTTGCCACTGCACGCAACGCCTGCTCCACCTGTGGTAGCATCCCGGTCAATGGTGACGGTGTTGGTGTCGGTAAACGCCGTGACCTGATACCATCCGAGGACACAATGCGCTCCCGTCCCCGTGGTATTGAGTCGTAAACAATTGCCGATCATCGCGGCGGTAAACAACCCTCCGGCTGAAGAATCGGTGACTGTCGTGGTCGTAATGCCAAGATTCGTCCACACGGCCTGAGCCGCGTTGCCCTGGCTATAGTCGGTGCCATGGTTGGCAATCGTCGCGTCAAAACACGCGCCAAACGTATTGTCACCCGTCGTGGGGCGCACGTCCCAGACGGTTGCGGCGGTGATGGTCGCTCCGCACATCCGTACGGCCAGAAGCAGAAGGAGCAGGCTGACACACAGTCGTCGTTTCATGGATAGCCCATTTCAATTAATCGTATAAATGATATCGACACTCAAGCGCTTTGCCGTTCCCCCCGCCGTTCCTGATTTCAGTTCAATCCAGTCGCCGACTGCAAGCGTCCCATTTTGCAGCGTTGCCGAGCAGGTCGTTCCGCCATCAAGTCCTGTGGTACCTCCCGTATTACTGCACGCATCAAAATTACTGGCAGCGGCGGCCAGCGCCGAAGAGAGAAGATCGGTACTGGTCCACGACGTGCACACGCCAGCCGCAAACGTTGCACAATGTTTCTTACGCACAATCGTATTTGGGGTTCCCGCATCACTATTGACGACAATCTCTTGCACAGTCGCGGCTGCCGCAACTTTACACTGCTGGCCTTGCGGTCCCAGATCGGCGTCCACCAGGGCTACCCCATTTTCCGCTCCCACCACGAGACTGCACACCCGCCTGGTCTGCACCGCCGCTGGCACTGTGGCCCAACTGAGGACCCCCGACCCATTATTTTGTAACACCGTGGACGCGGCCCCCTGGGCACTGGGCCAGGTGAGCGTATGGGACGTGATCGTAGCTGGCCAGGCCTGGGTAAGGATGCCAGACGTCGATCCCTTCCACAGCAGCGGCCCAATTTGCAGCTCCGTCTGCCCGGTCAGGGTGATGGTCGAGGTCGCCTGCGGGGAGGCCATGGCCGTAGTCCCTACCGCGGTGAGACGCAGGCGCTCATATTCCGCCCCGTCACTCGCCGTGGTAAACGCCGAAAGCTGTCCTGGGACAATCCCTGAAGCAACCGTACCACCAATGAGCCCCCGCAGTTTGACACTACGTTGCAGCGCCGCGCCGTCATAGCCTTGCCAGACGAAGTCGCCCAGATCCTGCCCGTTTGTCCCTACCGTTGGCGCTGCCAGGGTCCCGTTTGTGGCCGACAAGCGCAGGGACATCGAGTCGCCAAACGCTACCAGATCAATGACGCTATTGTCTCCACCAGCACTATCGGCGATGACTTCAAGGGATGAGGGAAAGCTGCCATCGACCAGGGCCGGTGGCCGCGGCCCAATCCGCAGGCCGTGCGAGGTGGCATTGAAAAAAAAGTTCGCGTTATCCTGCGCCAAAATCCCTGCCACCCCCAGATAGAGCACGCTGCCGGCCGTGCCACCTGTGACGGTACTCCCAATGGCCACACTCGAACTGCCACCCGCACTATTGACGCTGAGACAGGGAACACCTGAGCAGGTGCTAAACGCAAGTTTAAAAAGGTCATTAAGCGTATCGTTGCCGGTCCAGGGACCAGACGACGTGGCATTAGAAATATTCATACACGGGAGGCCGTTACAGTTGGACCACATGCCTTTAAAGAGATCGTCTAAGCTCTGGCTGTGTGCAGTCCCGCATCCACCATACCAGAGCACCAGAAGTAACAAGCAGGGAGCGAAACGTTTGAGCATATTAGTCTCCCGGCAAGGGTAGTGGCACATCAGGCTTCGTCTCCACGGTATAGCCCTCAGACTTGAGCGCGCCAGTCAGGGCCCCCATCACGCGGTAGGCTTGTGGACTCGCAATCGGGGTATGCATGCCTTGCGTAAAAAGGCGAATGAGACGCGGATTGGTAATAAGCGTGGTCATGAGCTTGTTCATGCCGGTAACCCCACCAAGCATAGCTACTCCAGATCCGGCGATCTTTGAGCCTAGAATCTTCGGGCTCCCGTCTGGCTCAAAGCTCACCAGGAAGGGATAGTGTCTGCCAGCATACGGCACTTCCGGCGTGTGCCTCGCCAGTACCATCGCCGTTTCGCCAAGGTGATGCAGCTCGTCTAAGAGATGCGGATCAGGAAAAAGGGCTTTGGCAACGTCCGGATTGCGGCGGAGTCGATTGATATGATTGACCAGGGCGCGCCCGTCCACCATCGCTGGCCCCTGCATCTCTGGTGTCCTGGGAATCATCGTGAAGCCTGGCGCTAAGACGTCACGTTCGACGGCTTGCCAGGCCAGGGGATCATTGACCACTTGCCGATATTTGGTAATGAGTTCGGGCTTATCCAGCACCCCCATCACTTGCTGCATCGCATCGGCTTTTACCAGCGCGCTCTTGAGAGGCGCGAGCTTGTTGCCGTAGAGGATGCCTTCCGCTTCGCCAAGGGCCTGGAGACGCTTCAGAGCACCGGCAATATCCAGGTTCCCTTGCGTGTCCCTGGAGTCTTTGAAAATCTGCGATAACCTGAGTTCGCCGGCAATAGTCCAGTGTTGCGGATCTATCTGGCCTTGCAACTCTTTGAGCACCAGGGAATTATCGGTAGTGAGGGAGCGCTTCAGGGCTGAGGCTTGCCGAAGCGCTTCTTGAATCTTGGGCAATTGTGTCCCTGGCCAGAGCTTTTCGTCCATCCCCGTCGCACGTAACGCCTGGATATCAGTCAGTGCGGCATCAAAGTTGATCACGCCCGTGACAGGATCGCGCTGCTTTTCAAGGAGTTGCGAGAGCCGTATATCGCCGACCTGTTGCGCATCCAGGCGCGTCATTTGTTTGACGAGGTCGTCGTAGGTAAGCGGACTCTCAGTTTTCAGTGCCTGCTCCATCGCCGCAGCCCTATCAGTCTGCACTTTAAGCCTGGCGACTTGTCCCTGGGGAAAGAGTTGGGCTTCGGCAATGGGCCGCAGTTCGCCGAGGCGTTGCTGGACTTGCCCAGCCGAGACCACTTTGGTGACGGGATTGGTACTGGCCTGCTCGACGCGCTTTAACCACATTTGCCCCACACGGTCAAAAAGATGATCCCCCAGGACCGCATGCAAGGCTCGCAAGTCTTCAGGCCGCTCGTTTTGGACAATCTTGGTAAGAATATCATCGAGTGAAGCTTTGGACAGATCCATGATAAGTGGCGAATTATAGAGACTGGCACCGCGTTCGTAGAGCTGCTGGGCACTCCGGAAGGCGGGCTCAATAGCGGGATCGAGTCGTTTGGCGGTCTGCATCATCTCGCCTTCAATGCCTTGCGCGCTATTGCCCCAGAGAATGTCGCGCAAACTTGACCCAACATCCCCAGGCGTATTGCCAATATTGGGACCAGCATGACGCTTGAGGGCATTGAGTTCTGCCAGGATGGCTTGGGCTTCGTCAAACTGCACGAAATTTTCTTTCTTGAGAATACTCCGTGCAGTCATGATATGGGCCTCTTCCAGCGCGGGGATTTTCCCCATGCTCCCAGCCCCTTCGAGAATTTCCTGAGGGATTTGTAGCGTTTTGGCATACCCCGCCAGGACATTGCGCGCTTCAGTTTTGAGTGACTGCAAACTCACCATGCGGCCTTCAAGAAGTTTATTGACCTGGGTGAGTGTTTGCCCTAGCTCTGGAACGAGATCTCTATTGACATACTCTGCTAGTGGCTGCGTCACGTCACCTTTAAGCTTCTGGGCTTCGTCCAGGTAGCGCTTCAAGCGGTTGCGAATATCAAACGCCATGTCGACGGTGATATCATCGGGAAGCATAGCAAGGGAGCGTTTAAAATCGTCCACTTCATGAAAGATACTTGGCGCCTGGGTGCCTGGCGGCATTGGGGTATGCTGCAAAGTACGCTTAAACTGCCGGGCCCCTATATGCGAATTGCCCACGGTGTCACGTAAGATAGCAAACGCGGTAGTAGTCGCGTCTTCCTGTTGTGCGATGGCTTCAGGCACGCGCCTGGCCACTTCCCGTGGCACCTGGACGAGATCTTGATCACTGCCCATGGCGAGGTGGGGACGGAGTCGGGCGGCGGCATCCAGTTCCGTCTGGCGTCTCCCTGGCAGTATTGGTCGCAGCGGCGCTTCCAGGCTGATCATCGAGGGCTCACCAGACGGAGTCACAATACGCGTCGTAGCTCTGGACACATCATCACCCCGGAAGAGATGACTATACGTTTGCAGGGCATCGTCAATGAGTTGCTGGGCCTTGTCTTTGATATGCCGCAACTGCGCCCCGCCTGGCATGTGCTCGAGCAGTTCACTCATGCTGGCCAGCGGACCACTCTTCGTGGTGATACCAACAGGCGCTTCGCCACCGCGGCTTTCAATCGTCGTGCGCATCGTGGTACCTTGCGGCGTATCGCCGAGAAAGCGGGAAGCGATCTGGCCAGTTTTGGCAATGCCCTTGTCAGCGACACTTCCCCCTATCTCTCCAACGGCTTGTCCGCCGCCAGTCCACAGTGCATGCTTCACAGGATCGGTGTAGTGTTCCGGATCAACGATATTGGCGGCAGCCGCTCCTGCGCCGGCCACGCCTCCGGTCAGGCCCGCACGGTAGAGCCACGGCGACAGGTTTTGCCAAAGATTCCAGAGTGGCCCTTTAGCCATTTGCACTGCTACAGGAATAGCGGCTGGCCCACCGGGAATACCTGTAAGCCCTGCTGCCAGTACTGGCGGCACAACTTCAAGGGCTCTTCTCAGATCTTTGTTCCCTTGCTCTGGTGTATAGCCTTCCCAGTTGCCCTCAGCCACCGTGCCCATCGTCTTGCCAAACTCTTCCCAACTTCCAGGAAGCTTGAAGCGTTTGAAGGCTTCCTGATACCAGGGTGAGGACTTGCGCAAATCAACGACCGGTTCTTTGAGTGGCGCTAGTGGTGATGTCTGCTCGACCTCAGGCTTGACGCCTAGCCGCTCCATCTTCTGACGTCTCTCGGCAGAGAGAGTATCCCAATTTTGCAGCACAGTGGCTCGTTCTTCGTCGCTGATAAGTGATGGCATCACTTGCCCTCTTCGATATCATCGACAATTTCACTGGCCGTGCGCGGCTGGATATCACTCGCTGGGTCGGTGCCAAAGTGAAAGCCTTTGACGGGCTTGCGGGTCGCAGGATCAATCCCTTTGAGGGCAAGCGCCTTACTCACCACCGTTTTTTCTGGCCGCAAATAGCTCGTCTGCAAGGCCACGAGCTTTTCGCGGATGGCCGAAGGACTGGTGGTCCAGGACACCGGATCAAAGAGTTCATTGGCCAGTCGCACGTCCGTCACCGCAATACTCCGCGCGCCGGCTGACGCCCCTTTCTTAATAGCGCTGGCATGCAAGTAGGCAAGGACAGCGCTTAACACCCGCACCGTGGGGGCGCTCGGATTCATCATCGCCTCAGCGGCTTGTGGATTTTCGGCCAGGACCTGATTAATGTCCCCACGCGTGCGGGCCAGATCAATGACGCGCCGCGTGCCCTCCACGGCTTGCGTGAGCGTTTTCTTATCATTCGGGTCTTTGTAGGTGCCAATCGCCGACGTGGCCGTTTGCCAGGCATTATTGAGGAAGCCGCCAATGCCAACGCTGCGCCAGTTGAGCAGCGGGTAAATATCTTCAGACACTTTTTCGGCCATCTCTATAGCATCGAGAGCCGCAATCTGGGGCTCCGCATCTTTGACGCGCTTTTGAAACAGCGGTTCTTGCTTCTTGGCATCGAGGGCATCTTGAATCTTGGTAAAATTGGCATCGCTCATCGCCCCAAAATCCGCCGAAGGAATGAGGCCCCTCGATGCCAGACGCCTGGCCATCGCCACTTCCTCATGGGTATACGGGGGGAGGCCTTGCGCACGCCTCTGCGCAGCCGTTGTCTCGGCGATATGTTTTTCTGTTGGCCTAGAGCCTGGCGTTTGGGTTGGCGTTGGGGCTGGTATCGTCGGCAGGGCGGCGGCATGTCGGTCACGGGAGGCTTGATCTTGCTGGGGTGTTGAGGCCGCCGTAGGCGGAGCTGAAAGCACTGCATGCGAGGGAATCCGTAAGCCGGACGTGGGATAGGCCAGCGTCAACGCTTCGATGGCTATCTGGGCATTGGGATGCTGAGAACGCACCATGCCTCCCAGGACTTCCCTGGCATACTTTTCACCCGCCTGGCGGAAATACGCGGTATAGGAATTGCGCATGGCTTCTTCGGTGGGTGTGAGCGAAGAGGGAACGGCATTGCTGAGCGGTCCAGGTGGCCCAGAAGGTCCGCCAGTGGTCCGTGGAGCCACACGCGGCGTTCCTGGTTGCGCTGGAGCCGGACTGCCAGGCGCGGGTACTGGCGGGGCTTGTGGAGGCGTTTGCGGCGGTGTCTGGCCTTGCGCCCCTGGGAGCGGCGCATTAAAGGGGTAATAGCCGCCTTCGGCACTCCCGCGGACCGAGCGGTTGACGATAATCTGCATCAGCTGCGCATCTTCCGGCTTTGGATCTTCGCCGTTTTGCAGTGCTTCAAAGTAGCGCCGCATGGCCTGAAGCTGCGCCGTGTCTTTGATACCGGCCGTTTTCTTCAGCTCCCCTTCGGCGGCAGCGGCAAGCATCGGATTGCTCTTATCCGCGGCTATCACGGAGAGACTGCGG
>Ga0137401_10000925_pt1 | contig 12259 bp, 10 predicted proteins | sample CZOMad1_1_16fung_FD_108286 | JGI IMG/M metagenome (GOLD analysis project Ga0137401, IMG submission 108286) | Vadose zone soil fungal communities from Angelo Coast Range Reserve, California, USA - CZOMad1_1_16fungal (Illumina Assembly) | ecosystem: Environmental > Terrestrial > Soil > Vadose...
CCCATTTCATCAATCCCTGTTGTTTCGGCGAGGATTTCGCCACATGGCTAAAACAAGGGCTCACGCGTTTCTCTGATTTGCATTTCGACCTATCCGAACCCATTCAGGAAGACTATGGTTGGGCTTTTGGGCACGGCGCGGCAACGATCCATTTTGGATTGCTCTTTCCTACGTTGGAGATGGACCTCAAGAGGAACCAGCCGAATGGTTTGTCTCAGTTGCGAACGATTCAGGCCTGAATCTGTGGAAGCGCTTGCTTCATCGCCCGGATCGACAGGCGTTCATACTTCTCCGAGATCGAGTCTGGGAAGTCCTGGAATCCAATACGTCGTTGCAAACATTTGGATCATCTCAAGACCGTCGACGGATCTAGCCAATGGACTACTTTTGGCCTTTCGCACATAACATTTCGCAGTTGTCTAGATTCTCGCGCCGCGTTACCTCCGCTACAATAACGACTTTGACCCAGACTCAACGCGAAACTCCATCGACCAAGGACTACGCCATGCGCATCCCGAAACTTTTGCCGCTATTCTGTTCCATTCTTGGCACATTCGCCCTCGCACAGTCCGCCTCCGACGAAGCCCCCAAGCTCCAGCACTTCGACCCTCAGTTGGCCGACCGGTCTCTTGACCCCTGCCAGGACTTCTACAAATACTCCTGCCAGAAGTGGTTCTCCGCCAATCCCATCCCCGCCGACCAGGTCGTCTGGGGAACAGGCAGTGGCCTGAACATCTGGAATCTCGACGTCTCCCGCGAAACCATGGAACTCGCCGCCGCAAAGAAGGCTGGCCGCTCCCAAATCGAGCAGCAGGTCGGCGACTACTGGTCCGCCTGCATGGACGAAAAGGGCATCGATGCTGCCGCTGTACACCAATTGGCCCCCGAGCTCCACCGCATCGACGCCATCAAAGACAAAGCCGGCGTCATTGAAGAGGTTGCCCATTTGCACGCAACCCTCCCCAGCGCTTGGGCCGGCAACGACAATCAAACCCCAGTCGCCATGTTCGGCTTCGGCTCCTCGCAGGATCTCGACGATGCGTCCCTCGTCATTCTCGCTTTGGATCAGGGCGGCCTGGCGCTACCCAGCCGCGACTTCTATCTCAAGGACGATGCCAAGTCCGTCGAAATCCGCAACAAATACCAAGCCCACGTCCGTAAAATGTTTGAACTCTCCGGTGAGAGCAAAGAAGACGCCGCCAAAAACGCGGAAGTAGTTCTAACGCTTGAGACGGCCCTCGCCAAGCCCCAAATGGATAACGTAAGCCGTCGCGATCCCAAGAAGCTGAACAATAAGTTTTCCCTCGACCAGCTCCAGACCCTCACTCCGAACATCAACTGGAAGCACTATCTGGAGCTCGTGAACGCCCCCGCCACTCACCACTACATCGTCAGTTCCCCAGAGTTTTTCAAGGCTCTCAATGAATTGCTTGCCCAACATCCGCTTGATCACTGGAAGACCTACCTCCGCTGGCATCTTCTCCACGGCTCCGCACCTTATCTTTCAACAGCGTTCGTCGACGAAAATTTCGCATTCTACGGCCACACCCTCTCCGGCACTGAGAAGATGCAGCCCCGCTGGCGCCGCTGCGTTCGCGCCGCCGACCGCGATCTCGGCGAAGTCCTCGGCCAAGCGTACGTCGCCCGCGCATTCCCACCCGAAAGTAAACAGCGCGTCGTCAACCTCGTCCATGACGTTGAAGCTGCCCTCGTAGACGACATTCACTCGGTCGATTGGATGAGCCCGAAAACCAAAGACGAAGCGGTCAAGAAGTTGCAAGGCATCGAAGACAAAATCGGTTATCCCAACAAGTGGCGCGACTACTCGACCTTGAAGGTCAGTAAGGAAAGTTATCTCGACAACGTCCACGCCTCCACCGCCTTCGAGTTCAAGCGTCAGCTCGACAAAGTGGGCAAGCCCGTCGACCGCGGCGAGTGGACCATGACGCCGCCCACCATCAACGCCTACTACGACCCCCAGCTCAACACCATCAACTTCCCCGCCGGCATTCTCCAACCTCCATATTTCGAAAAAGACTTCGACCCCTCCGTCAACTACGGTTCCATCGGCGCCGTTATCGGCCATGAAATCACCCACGGCTTCGACGATGAGGGCCGACAGTTCGACGCCACCGGTAACCTGCGCGATTGGTGGACCCCTGAAGACTCAAAGGCCTACGACGAGCGCGGCAAGTGCATCGCCAACGAATACACGGAAGAGATTCCCGAGGCCGGCCCGGGAGTGAAACAAGATGGCCGACTCACCCAAGGCGAAGACACCGCCGATAACGGCGGCACGCGTCTGGCCTTGATGGCCCTCGACGCCGCCCTCAGGAAAGAAGGCAAGACTCTCGACGACAAAGGCCCCGACGGCTGGACCAATCGCCAGCGGTTCTTCCTCGCCTATGCCTACAGCTGGTGTGACCAAATGCGTCCGGAAGCGCTTCGCACGCAGGTTCTCACCAACCCGCACTCCTTCCCCAAGTACCGGGTCAATAATACCGTCGCTAACATGTCCGAATTCCAGCAGGCGTTCGGCTGCAAGAAGGGCGCGCCAATGGTCCACGAGAACGCCTGCCGCGTCTGGTAGTCCGCGTCTGTGTTCCGTATCCGAGATGAATGGGGCCGTGGTTCGAATGTGGCGCGGACACTGTTGTCCGCGCGGTCTTGGTTGGGGGTGAGTTTGCCCCTTTACCCCGCCTCGCCCCCCATCTAAACTACTCGGTCCTGTTCGGAGCCAAGATGAAGCCCTTCCTAGTTCTCCTGACATTGTCCGCCGCCCTGCTCGCCCAGAAGCCCCTTACCATCGAAGCCATCACCGCCGAAGGCGGCCTCACCGGGCGTCCTCCAGAATCCTTCGCCTGGAGCCCCGACAATTCCCGCCTCTCCTATGTCCAACGCGACGACTCCGGCGAACACGGCGAGCTCTGGTCCATCGACGCCGCCACCGGCCTGAAATCCGTCCTTGTCACCGAAGCCACCCTCGCCACCCTCGCCCCGTCTCTGAGCAAGATTCAGGACGAACGCGAGAAAGAACGCCTCTCGCGCTACGGCGTCGCCGCCTATCTCTGGGCTCCGGACTCTAAACACATCCTCTTTGACTCCCATGGCCAGCTCTGGCTTTACCGTTTAGATACCGGAACAGCTGTTCAATTTACTTCTAGCCCCGACCCCTCCACCGACCCCAAGTTTTCCCCTGACGGCAAGTACGTCTCCTTCGTCCGCGAGCATGGCCTGGTTCTCGAAACCGTAGACGGTCTCAGAGAAGGAGGAATGAGCATGCACCGCAAGAAAGACAAGCACGACACCGGTAACGAGGACAGCAACATCCTTAACGGCGAGGTCGATTGGGTCTATGAGGAGGAACTCGGCGTCCGTAGCAACCAGTTCTGGTCGCCCGACAGCCGCAAAATCGCCTTCCTCCAAATGGACGAAACTCCGGTCCCCACTTACCCCATCACCGACTGGATACCGACCCACCCGCGTCTCGAAAAGGAAAAGTATCCTAAGGTTGGGGATCCCAATCCCACGGTTCGCCTTGGCGTCCTCGACGCCGGCAACGGCAAAGTCAAGTGGATTACTCCTTTTCCAGAAGAGGAAGCGCCCGGTGTCTACCTGCCCCGATTCGGCTGGGTTAATCCCAGCATCGTCTGGGCCCAAGTGCTCAACCGCCGCCAGGACCAGATCGACCTGTATTTCATCGACGCCGACTCCGGCCGTTCCCGCAAGGTCCTCAGCGAAAAGAGCGACGCTTGGATCAACGTCAGCGATGATTTCCGCTTTCTGAAATCCGGCCCTGACGGCCCCAGTCGCTTCCTTTGGACCAGCTGGCGTGACGGCCACACGCACATTTACCTCTACAGCTTCGAAGCCACGCAACCGCTCTCCGCCGATGCCAAGCTCGAGCGGCAGCTCACCCAAGGCGATTTCGAGGTCGTATCGGTGAACGCCGTTGCCGAGGGTGCTTCCGACTACAAAAACGACAAGACTTCTACCGTGTTCTTTACCGCCACCAGCGACAACGCACGCCAGCAGCATGCCTTCGCCGTCCGGCTCGATGGCAGCGGTCTCCGCCAGGTCGTACCCGACCCCGGTACCGAGCGCGCCGAGTTCTCCGACGACGGCCAATACTTCGCATCCGCAATTTCCACGGCACTCCATCCCAGCGCGTGGTCACTTTGCTCCTCTAATGGAAGTTGCAAAACGTTTTGGGGGCCGCGCAGCCTTGCAGACTATGGCCTCGCTACACCCAAGTACCTCGATTTCAAGGCCGAGGACGGCACACCGCTCCACGGCTGGCTCATGCTCCCCGCGAATGCAACCGGAAAACTTCCCCTGCTCGTCTATATCTACGGCGGCCCCGCCGGGCAAACCGCCGCCGACTCCTGGGATGGATTCATCACCCTCTTCCACCAATACCTGGTCCAGCACGGTTTCGCTGTTTTCACTCTCGATAACCGCGGCACGCCGAACCGCGACAAAAAGTTCTTGGCGGCCCTCAAAGGCCAATACGGCGCCATCGAACTCCGCGATCAACTCGGCGCGCTCAACGAACTCCTCACCCAATACCCGCAGCTCGACAAAGACCGCATGGCCATCTGGGGATGGAGCAACGGCGGCTCTATGACCCTCTACGCCATGACTCACTCGCAGGTCTTTCGAGCGGGCGTCTCCGTCGCCCCCGTCACCGATTCCCGTAACTACGACACCATCTACACCGAGCGCTACCTCGGCCTTCTCCCCGACGCCGCGAAAGCCTATGACGACACCTCCGAACCAAAACGCGCCGCCGATCTCTACGGTTCCCTACTGCTGGTCCACGGCACCAGTGACGACAATGTCCATTTTCAGAACACTGTCCAAATGATCGACGCCCTGGTCAAAGCCGGAAAGCAATTCAACCTGATGCTCTACCCCAACAAAACCCACGGCATCAGCGGCCCGGCAGCCCAAGCCCATCTTCTCCACGCCATAGAAAATCACCTAACCCGTGAACTGAAAGCACCGTAAGGCTGTGGGGCACTTTCCCGTGTAGTCGCGGGCGCCCCCGCCCGCGCGGTCTTGTCCTGTGCAGGCCCTGCTCGAGGCTCCCCAGACGCCACTGCATCCAAAGCCCCACTTCCGCATCTATTAACTGATTGGATAACAAAAGAAACGAGGCACTCATGATCACCCTACGTCCTAGCGCGGAACGCGGCGGCGCCGACCACGGCTGGCTCAAGACCCGCCACACGTTCTCCTTCAACACCTACCACGATCCCGCACAGATGCACTTCCGCGCCCTCCGTGTCATCAACGAGGACTGGATTGCCCCCGGCCAGGGTTTCGGCACCCATCCGCACGACAACATGGAAATCATCACCTACGTCCTCGAAGGCGCACTCGAACACAAGGACAGCTTGGGCACCGGCTCCATCATCCGCCCCGGCGATGCCCAACGCATGAGCGCCGGCACCGGCATCCGCCACAGTGAATACAACGCCTCCAAAACCGACCAGGTCCACATGCTCCAAATCTGGATCATGCCGAACCAGCGCAACGTAGCTCCCGGCTACGAACAAAAGGTCTTCCCCTCCAGCGACAAAGCAGGCAAACTCCTGCTCATCGCCCAAGGCACCGATGCAGATGACTCACGTGGGGACGGCCGCCCTCGGCCGTCCGGCCAACCTGAACTCCCCTCAAGCCCGGTAACCATCCACGCCGACGCAGACCTATACGTCAGCGTCCTAAAGGCCCGCGAGATAGTCCAATACACCCTGCCGCCCAACCGCCACGCCTGGCTCCAGGTAACGAAGGGCTCCGTGGAGCTCAATGGCAAAAAGCTAACCCAAGGCGACGGTGCCTCCGCCAGCGACGAACCAAACCTGGAAATCCAAGCCGCCGCCGACGCGGAGATCTTGCTGTTCGACTTGGCGTAGCACTTTGTGACAGCTCATGTAGGGCAGGCGGCGCGCCTGCCCAGCGGAGCGAAGTTTCGGTAACGCGTCCCGCCTAAATCCTCCCCGGAAAACAATTTCCCCGCGAAATCGACAAAGCGGTAGAGTTATGCGATGTTCCGTAAGCTTCCTGTGGCGTTCATCGTGATCGCATTCACACTCCCGCTCGCAGCTCGCGAGAAGACCCGTCATGACCGGATCTCGAATCTTCTTCTGCTGATCGATCAGGCCGACGAGATGGTCGTCTACGGCGAGGGTTTCAAGCGCGAATTCGTTGTTTACCGTTCGTCGAAGCGCAAGGACTTTGAGGAACTCAAATCTTCGATCACTCTGAAGCGGGCAGGCGGCCCCTTCGTGTGCGCCTGCGTGGACGGCCCCGAAATCGCTCTCTTACGGCACAAGAAGGAGATGCCGCGATTTGGAACCACGAAGGAACCGCGATTGGCAGTTCCGTCTGGGAAGGCGATTGGGAGAACAGCGATCCAGACCGCTGGCTGCGTTGGTTTGACGCTCGCGGCATGAAAGATGCACGGGAGTTCTTCAACGAAAGGCAAGCGCAATCCAGAAAGGCAGATATGGACGAGCGGCGCTGGCTCGAAGCCATTCCCTCGAGCGTAAGGCCTCTGTGGGCGAATGCGCTCAGGCAGTACAACCCTCCGACGCGGCTTCCGGATTGGGAACCACTCAACATCGCGCTGGCGAATCAATACCCCAATACTCCAGATCGAATTCGTGCGCTGATGGCTTGGTATGGATCGGGCGCCGGCCCATGGTCGGGTTTTCCGGGATACGAGGAGATCGCGGAAAAACTCCTACGCCAATATCCGACAGCCGATCTGATTGGTGCCGTGGAGGACTCAAACCTCACGAAGCAAGAACTTGAAGGGGCGGCCCGAATTCTTGGCGGCTGGACGCCCGTTCCCGACCGTACGCCGATTCCCGCGGGTCTTCGGCGGACTCTGCTGGACGACTGTCTCGAAAGTTCCGATCAAGACAAGCAGCAGCGCGCTCGAAAGGCGTTTGCTGATGACAACTAAGACTTGCTGCGCGATGTTGCGAAAGGCTTGGATCTAGGTGTGGCTCTCACCGTTGACGCAAAATCCAAACTGCCGCGTGCGTCCCGCCCCCATCACCGCCCTCAGCATCCTAGCCGTGGCCGCGTCCGCCTACCTGATCGCAGTCGGCGCCACCATGCTGCTCAAGTGGGGAACCTTCTCGTTCACCGCCGGAGCCCCACTCCTAGCCGGCTTCGAAACCGCAGGCCCGTTCGCTTTCCTGATTGGAGCCGCCGTCTACGCCCTCATTGCTTACGGCCTCTGGACAGTCCGCAACTGGGCCCGACATGCCACCATCGGCATCGCCGCCCTCCAAGCTATCATGGCCCTGCCCAAGGTCTCCGAAAACGCCCTCGCGCTCAACTTTCCGCGAATGGTTGTTGCGGGTCTTCCGATGATGGCCGCTTCTGCTCTGGTTTTCTACTTGGCTAAGCCATCTACCTCTGCCGTGTTCAAGAAGCGGTTGGGCGCCGTGGAAACTACTGCGCGTCGGTAGGCTGCAACATTTCGATGCGTTCTCGTGTTAGCCAAGTTCTCCAGCTATCCCCAGTGACGCTGGGATACTTCCGGCTTCCAAACTGCACCCAGGCTTCACGGTAAGCAAGCCAGGCACGCTGCGCGAGCTTGATTCCCTCCGGCGTAACCGTTCCTGCCATATGCGGGTCATGTTTCGTAGACTGGATCGCAGCATAGACAACGTTGAGCTTGGCGTCGGCAAAACGAAACTCGGCGGTCGTGAATTTCGGTAATCGCCCTTTCTCAAACGATTCCAGAGCCGCAACAAAACTGTCGTTAAGAGACGCAGCCGCACCGATTTCAAACGCCCCTCGGCTGGTCCCCGAAAGATCCACCTCGTTTCTAGAACTGGCACCAAAGAACTTGGTTGCCGAACGCTGCAGTTCGACAAACCCCTGCCTGTCTGCCGGACTCCACTTTCCAAGAATGCCGTCGAGCTTCCGCTGACGCTGCATCTGGTCGAATCGTTCCTGAATATGTGCGCACCAGCCGTCCATGAAGCCGCTGGTAGCGTCGTCGCATAGACTAAAATCCTCACCAGTCCAATGGTCCCTCTTCAGCTTCAGAAGGTGGTCAAACCGGCCGCTATTCTCGGCCTCCGCTCCTTCAACCTCACAAGCGAACCTCAGAGCAAGGTCGAAATCTCGAGATGCTCCTTTGCCGTTGGCATAGATCATCGTCAGAAGACCCGAAGCGCCGAAAACCTTATCGGTCGCGTCCGTGCGATTTTCTCTTTCAATGTAGGCGCACTTGCGGGCTTTCACGGGGTCTGCAGGGGAATCGAAGCCGAAGTAAAGATTCTCTGACTTGCAGGAAGCGAGAGCTTGGCGATCCGCCTCGGTGGGCAGGTCCGCCCTGGTCACTGGAGTGTTGTCGTATTGCTCGCAGCCGGGTGTACGTCCCGGGACGCGCTCTTGTGCCGGGACGCATTGCGTCAATAAGACCAATAAGATGGCCCTGCAACTAGTTTGTGGCCGCAAAAGATATAAGAGCTTGGACATTCTCGCCAGGCCACTTCCAGTAAGGCAACACTTCACGGCGGCAGCTACTTCCCCGACAACATCCCCACCACCCGGTCAAAATCCTCCAGGTTCCGGTATTGCAACAAAATGCTTCCTTTGCCCTTGGAATCCCGAATCTTCACCCGCACCCCCAGCACCCGCTCCATGTCCCCTTGCGCCTGCCGCACGTTCGGATCGATATACTTTTTCTGCCCCGGCTCACGGCCGCCCGTCGAAGGTACGGTGAGGTTGAACACGATCTCCTCCAGCGCCCGCACAGGCGTTCCTTGGCTCGCCGCTTTCTGTGCCACACGGATGAGGACTTCCGGATCCTCCACAGTCATAATCGCTTTCGCTTGACCGAACGACAGCGAACCCGCACTCAGCAGTTCGAGCACGGGCGCGGGCATGCGCAAGAGGCGCAAATAGTTCGACACCGTCGAGCGCGTCTGGCTCGTCCTCAAAGCAATCTCCTCTTGCGTCAACTGGAACTCCCGGCTTAGCCGTTCAAACGCCCGCGCCTGGTCCACGCAGTTCAGGTCCTGACGTTGCAAGTTTTCCGCAATCGTCAACTCGAGCGCCTGCTGGTCCGACACCATCTTCACAATCGCCGGTATCGTCTCCTTCTTCGCCAGCTCGGATGCCTTCCAACGGCATTCACCGGCGATCAGCGCATACTTCCCATCCTTCGCCGGACGCACCGCCACCGGTTGCAATACACCGCTAGTAGCAATCGACGCTGCCAGTTGCTCGAGATATCCTTCACTCACGCGCGAACGGGTCTGATAGGGATTCGCGACGATGTCGGTCAGCCTCAGTTCAAGGACTTCCTGCCCAGCCTTACGTGTCGCTTGTGCCTGTATGTCGACAACGCCAGATTCGGCAGCCGCCCTGGCTGGACCGGGCAGCAGGGATTCCAGCCCACGGCCCAAGGCCCGCCGCTTCTCCACAATTTTCTCTACCAGTTTTTCCGCCGGTCTTTGGGCCGCCTTCTCTCGTGCGTTGTTCGTCAGCATCGCTTCGCTCCGTCCCCCGTATAAAATCCGTCGCGTTTGTTTCTACAGGTGTGTTCCATATCAAGAACTACCCAGCCTGTTCCAGCTCGTGCGGCATATGCCGCGATAGAATCTCCTTCGCCAGCCGGATGTAACTCTCCGCTCCGCGCGAGCGTACGTCGTACACCAACGCCGGCTTCCCGTGACTAGGAGCCTCCGCCAACCGAATGTTCCGCGGCACAGTCGTCGCGCAAACCCGGTCACCAAAGAACTTTCTCAACTCAGCACACACCGCCTGCGCTAGGTTCGTCCGCTCATCCAGCATCGTCAAGACGACTCCCTCAATCTCCAGCCCTGGATTGAGTGACGCGCGAATCCGCTCCACCGTGTCCACCAACTCGCTAATCCCTTCCAGCGCAAAATACTCCGCCTGCATCGGAATCAGGACAGTATCCGCAGCCACCAGCGCATTCAACGTCAACAAATCCAGCGCCGGAGGACAATCCAGAACGATATATTCAAAGCGATCTCGAATCGGCACCAGCGCATCCCGCAAGCGAAACTCGCGCCGCTCCTCCGCCACCAACTCCAAATTTGCCCCAATCAGCGCCTTGCTTGCTGGAATTATCCACAATTGTTCCAGCTCCGTAAGCACCAACGCTTCCTGCGCCGACGCCAAGCCCATCAGCACGTCGTACGTGTTGATGCGCTCGGGGTCCTTCTTAAGCCCAAGCCCGCTCGTAGCGTTGGATTGCGGATCGCAATCGATCAAAAGGCTGTTAACTTCCGCAGCCGCAATAGACGCGGCCAAATTGATAGCGGTCGTGGTTTTACCCACGCCACCCTTCTGGTTGGCGACAGCGATGATTCGGGCCATATTTTGAACCGGGAATGTCTGGGATTTCGTATCTATTCGCAGGTTAAGACCTCTCTCGTGATATGGCAATGACATAATTGAGGAATTGCTCCACGTGGAGCAACCTCGAGGATTGCTTCTAGCTATATGAATCAACATGAGTTAGAAGAGATTGCCACGATGGGAGCACTATTTCTAAGTGGGGTACCTCTGGAAAAGTGTGTGACTTTCATGTGCGAAGCCCGAAAGACAAACCCGCTGGGTGTTGCGAGACATCCGTTCCTCAGGACTCTCCGGTCGAGCTGCGTAGTCCCTTGAGCGCAAGCACACACACACACACACACCTGAGTCGCAGAATTGCTCCACGTGGAGCAATCTCTCGGCCAGCTCACCAACTAAGCTGGGAGAGTGCAGACGAATTCTGGGTTCCGTTCCTCGAGGAACTCCACCACCTTGCAGAAGGGGATTGTCGAGCCAATCTTCAAAAAAAGACAAGATGCGATCTCACCACCTCGCCTTTGCGCTCGCCCCTAGCTCCTCCCGCGCCCCCAGTCTCTCCTCGAAGAGATCTCTGGCGCGTTCGCATCTCCCGCAACTTGCCCACGCGGAGGAATCGATTCTTAGTCGAAAAGCTGCGCCCGTCGAAATTCAAGGCCGGCCTTTCTCCCACTTGTCCCCCCAACGAAAACAAGCAAGGCAACTTGAATTCCAGGAAAAAAGTCCAGGCAAGAGAGACCGCGAAGATCCGTCATTTGAACGTCAGAGTTCATCAGGTCGACGTTTCATTGAATACATTAAGAGGTTCCGGTATATCAATTTGCTTCTTCCCACTCATTGGCGAGTTCGGTTCGTAGCAACGTAGAGTCGTAGCTAGGCAGGTTCTACCTGGGGCGCGACCCGAGCAAGTTCTGCTGTGTCGCTGAACGGTTCTTGCAGCCGACTTGGGTCATTCCGAGGTCGCAGCGGTCCCACTTTGTGCAGAAGCGCTAACCAGTTTGGTTCCAGAAGACAAGCGGTAGAGCCTGGGGCGCTCAAGGTGGAAACGGTGAAGAAACACACTTTCTCCCACTGGGACGTAGCGCAAGGAACCTAGGAGCCGAGCCAGCCTTAGTGCGGAATTCAGTTCTTCCGATTCCAAAATGATTTTCGGCAATTCCAGCGTTCTCAGCCCACCGTTGGCAGGCTAGGTTCGTGTCGTCGGAGAGTCGTAGGCGCGGGTGCACCCACCCGTGGCGGCCTCTAGCCGAACCGAACGCACCCAGAAAACAAGCCGGCGAACCACTTCTCCCCCAAGGTCCAGGCCGTTTCGGAAGCCGACGGACCACCCGTCTACAACCTCGATTCCTCCGGTTCAAAGCCAACCAGCACGACCCGTCTCTTCGAATTGGGTATTGGCACCGGTCTCTCCCACTTCAGAAGCGGAAGCATCTCCCCGGTCTTAGCAACCTGGTCTTCTCCAATCAGAAGGCAAAGGCGTCCAGCCGGCCGAACCAGCCCTGCCGCAGCCACCGCAGCTTGGTCAAAGCGCTCGACAGCCCGGAGCGTAACCACATCGAAGCTTTCCGTTACGAGTTCAGCGCGACCGGATCGAACCTCGACACCAGTGAGTCCCATAGCGCGAACAACCTCGCGCAAGAACGTCGCTTTCTTCTGCTGCGCCTCAATCAGTGTGACCTGAAGTTGCGGAGCCCATAGCTTTATAGGAAGACCAGGGAATCCAGCGCCCGAACCCACGTCCGCTAGGCTAGAGTTGAGAGCCGAGATCGGGTACTCTATCGCAAAAATCTGCCGCGCCGCAAACAGCGACTCGCCGAAGTGCCGCGTGACAATTTCCTCCGGAATGCGGACGGCAGTCAGGTTAGTCCGGGCATTCCAGCGGAGAAGGAGATCGAGATAGAGG
>Ga0137401_10000927_pt1 | contig 12249 bp, 10 predicted proteins | sample CZOMad1_1_16fung_FD_108286 | JGI IMG/M metagenome (GOLD analysis project Ga0137401, IMG submission 108286) | Vadose zone soil fungal communities from Angelo Coast Range Reserve, California, USA - CZOMad1_1_16fungal (Illumina Assembly) | ecosystem: Environmental > Terrestrial > Soil > Vadose...
CCACCCACCGATCATTCCGGCTAGGCTACCGAGGAGACCCGCGATCAGCGTGGACAAGAACGCAGCCGCCGGAGCCAGCAGCAAGGAGACGCGAGTTCCGTAAATCAGCCGGGTGAAAAGATCTCGTCCGAGAGCGTCGGTCCCTAATAGATGGGCAGAGGACGGTGCAGCATTGGGCAATTCCCGGAATTGCGTCGCGTAAGAATAGTGACTGATCTCACCTGCAAATAAGGCCATACCGAGAACGGCGCACAAAACTCCGATCGAAATTGCGCGTAGAACGCGAGTTGTACTCATGCCGGCCTCCGCGGAGACGCCGCAGCGATTCCGGCCAACGAATTGACGGCGACCGTGAGGAGCGTAATCAATAGGGTGACGTTGATGATGAGCGGCAAATCGCGATTCAGGGCCGCCTGCCACGCCAACTGGCCTACTCCGGGAGAATCACAAAGCGCCTCAATCGGGATGGCTGCACCAAACGCCATGCTGAGGGAGACGCCGAATAGTGCGACAAGGGCGGGGGCCGCGAAGGGAAACAAGTGGCGAAATACGATGCGTGATTGCGGGACTCCGCGTGCCCGCGCTGCGAGGACATGCGGCTGCGCAAAGGCGTCGGACAGCAGGTTGCGGAGGTAACGAAACAACTTCGGGAACGTCACCACCGCGATTGCGACAAACACTGGCGCGCGAAGGTAAACGGCGAACATAGCCACGACACCCGTCGGCAATGCAATAAACACGCTGCTGGCCGCAGTTCCGGGGACGTTCAGAAACGAGCCACCCGGAAAAAAACTTGCCAAGGTACAAGACAGTGCCGCAACCCACGCCAAAAGTATTCCCGCAATCACGGACCGTGCGGTAATCGGAAATCGTTCTTGAATCAGAGAACGGACGGGCCGGCCGAGCCATTCCGATCTGCCGAAATCACCGCGAATTGCATTGGATAGATAGTGCGCGTAATACGAGAGGAGCCCTGAATCCGTCCGATGCGAACTACGGAGGGCTTCGACGCTCGCTTGAGTCAGCCGGGGGTCGAGTTCTCGTTCGTCAACTCCATATCCCGGCGCGAACCGCACTAACGTTGCACTGATAAGACCACCGAGCAAGGTCAACGTAGCCAGCAGAAGCAACCGTGTGACGAATTTTTGCAGGATCGCTGTCATCGCGGCATTCCATCAGCTCAGCGTCGTGGGTAGCCGCAGAGGCGAGTCTAGCTCTTGTTCCGCGATCCGCCCTGCACCAGTGCCACGTTTGTAATGCTTCTCTTTGGATTCGTACATTAGCCTGTCCGCTTCGGCCAACAGCTGCTCGGCGGTGGCTCCGTCCTGCGGGCAGAAGGCGCTTCCGACGCTGGCGGTTACGACGTTCCGTGCGCAGACGGTGCGGCTCGCTTCTGCAATGGCAAACTCAATACGCGGTTTCAACTTGTGTACGAAATCATCCGTGAACTCGGTCAGGACGAAGACAAACTCATCGCCACCCAAACGACCGACGTGATCGTACTCGCGGCACGTATTCTTCAAATTCTTGGCGATCTCTTGCAGGAGCCGGTTTCCTACCAGGTGGCCCAGGTTGTCGTTGACCTGTTTGAATCCGTTCAGGTCGCACAAGAGCACAGCCAGCGAGCTGCCCTTGCGGCGCGAGCGAACAATTTCTCGTTCGAGCGTCACGCAGATCGAGCGAGCGTTCGGCAAGCCGGTCAAATAGTCGGTACTCGCCGTATCTTGCGCTTGCTCGTATTGCAAAGCGTTCTCGACCGACAGTCCAAGCTTCGAGCTTGCAGCAAGCAACAAACGCAGATGATCTTTCGTAAATTTTTGCTTCTCCCGCATGTAAAGAGCTAGCACGCCAGCGACTCCATTGCGCCCCCGCAACGGCACGGCCAACGCGGACTGGAGTACCGACACACGCGATGAATCTGCGAGATATTTCGTTTCTGCGGCGGGATCACCATTAATAATCGGCTGTTCCGTTCGCGCTACCCACCCGGAGATACCTTGCCCAAACGGGATCTCAATCGAACGGAAGAGGTCGTAGTCGATCCCATGGACGTACCGTGGAACGACTTTGTCTGCCGTGCAAACATAGAAGGCGATCGCGTCGTGCGGAATCATCTCTTTCATGCGGCTTGCCACAACCGAGAGCGTCTCCTTCAGACTCAAGGAATTCCCGAGCGTCTGCGCCAGTTCGAAAAGGAGTTGCGCTTCCTGGCGCGCCGATACAATCGACGCAAGGAACGATGCTGCCCGAACTTCGGCTTCATCCGGTATCTCCGCGAACCCAGCCGATGGCGCGACGGGCCGGTAGACGCTGGACACGATTTCCATTCTCTTGCTGTCGTCAACAGACTTGCGAACCTCTTCCTCCAACTCGCGGTAACGACGGTCGATGCAATCAACAACGGACGGGTCGTAGCTTCGGCCGCGCTCTGACTTCAAATGCGCCATTGCTTCTTCCGGCAGCATGGCGCGGCGATACGGGCGCTCGGACGTCAGGGCGTCGAAACAATCCACTACCGCAAGAATTCGCGCGCCGATCGGAATCTTGTCGCCAGAGAGTCCATCGGGATAACCTGTACCGTTCCATTTCTCATGATGTGAACGCACGATTGGTACGACCGGGTAAGGAAACTGGACGCGATCCAAAATGTCGGCGCCGACAATGGGGTGAATCTTCATTTTCTCGAATTCTTCCGGAGTGAGCCGGCCGGGTTTGGAAAGAATCTGTTCCGGCACAGCGAGTTTGCCAATGTCATGCAACATCGCCGCGGCACGGATTGCGTTCAATTGAGATCCATCCAATCCAAGGTCTTCGCCAATCTTCATCGCGTAAGTCTGAACGCGTTTCAGGTGGTCGTGCGTATTGTGATCTTTGGCCTCGATCGCGAGCGACAATGCCTCGATCGTTCGCAGGTGGAGGTCGGCCATTGCTTCCGTATGCTTTTTTTCGCCTTCCAGACGATCCAAATAGGTTCGGTACGAACGGTAAATCCAATAAACGATTGGCAACACAAGTATCGCCACTTGCCAGCCGAGGAATCGATTGATGACGCTAACGCCGCCAGCGATCAGGGCGCCGAGCAAGTAGTATGGAAATGACCAGAGGTAACATTCTTTCCAAACGGACAGCGGATTCCGGCGTTCGGCCATGGCGATGGCGCCTGAAACCGACATCGTGTTCATCGCGAAATAGGTTGTCGAAGCTGCCGCCAGCAGTAGTGGCCAACGAAACCCGAACCTATAGGCGATCTGGCTGTGGAAGACCGCGTTCGCCGCCGCTATGGAGATCGAAAGATTCGCAAAATTGAAGAGCAGTTGCACCAATCGGGGACGCGGCTTGGCCTGCCAAAGCGATTGCACCAATCCACCGAGGCATCCCATCAAAATCGTTTCGGGATAGGAAAGGTCGAGAATGCCAACGAGGATAAAAAGGAAATTCGCGGACATCGTCGCCTGAATTCCAGGCAGCCGCACTTTAAAGAGTGATGCGCTTAGCGCCACGCCGAGGAAGCACGCAAATTTGAGACTGTTCTCCGATTGCCAATGCAACATTGCATAGGGCAACAGCGGAAGGCCTCCGGCCAATTGGGTCAAAATGAAGATGGTCGCGGGCCAGCCGAGAAACTTGTCGGGTTTGCCCGGCATGCTCCAAAAACTCTTCCACCAACTCGGTCCACCGCCTGCGGGTTTTGCGGCGCTGCCGACACAAGTAGCGGCGGGGAGGCGCTGCTCCTCGTGGCTGTCACTCAAGCCTGGCACAGTTCCATTCGGCATCAATATCCGACTCTCCAACGTACGTACGGCGGGTGCGGCGCCGGATTAGGAACAGTGTCGCTTTTGGGCGGGAAGCGCCCAATAGTACTGACTCTCTGATGTGTCCCAGTGTGAACGATCAGCTATTTAGCTCCGAGACGCAAAAATCGGAGCGCCAACTCATGACAGATGGGAGCACAGCGATCGGCAAACCGTGCCAAGGTGGCACAATTTGCCCGAGCCAAGGTACTAGCCGTTCGCCGGCAATCAGGGTTTCGACGCGAGGTTGTTTCGCAGGATCGCGGACGCAATGCCGGAAAGGGGCAGAACTTCGTTGGCGGCGCCGCGAAGAATGGCTTCGCGCGGCATTCCGAACACCACGCAACTTGCTTCGTCCTGGGCGATGGTGAAGGCCTCGGCTTGCTTCATCTCGAGGAGGCCGTCGGCGCCATCGTCGCCCATACCAGTCATCAAAACGCCGATCGCGCTCGCGCCGGCGGCCTGGGCCACGGAGCGGAATAGCACATTCACGCTGGGGCGATGACGAGAGACAAGAGAACCGTCCCGTACTTCAAGAAAATAGCCCGCGCCGAGGCGACGAACGAGAGTATGCCGATTCCCGGGAGCAATATATGCGCGGCCAGGAAGAACTTTGTCGCCGTCCGCGGCTTCTTTGATTTCGATCCGGCAAATGCCATCAAGACGCTTCGCAAAAGCTGCCGTGAATCCCTCGGGCATATGCTGGACTGCCACAATTCCCGGGCAGTCGCGTGGCATCTGTTCGAAAACCTGAAGGAGCGCTTCGGTACCTCCGGTGGACGCGCCGATCGCGATGACTTTGTCCCTGTGCTGCACCGGCAAAGACGGGACAGCTCGGGGAATGACAACATCGGCTGTGTGATAGCTCGAACGTTCCTTGCGAAGCTTCCGAAACTTTGTTACGCGCGCCGTCGCAGCCGCTCGTACGGTATCTTCGAGCAGAACGGCGGACTCTTCCAGAAAACCGCGGACGCCCACTTTAGGTTTCGTAATGATATCGACTGCACCAATTTCCAGAGCGCGAATGGCGGCTTCGGTTCTGGGGCCGGTTAAACCCGAACAAACCACGACAGGAACGGGATTCTGGGACATGAGCTTTTCGAGAAAGGTCAGCCCGTCCATCCGCGGCATTTCCAAATCCAAAAGGATCACGTCGGGGAGGAACTTCTTCATCTTGTCAAAAGCGATGAGAGGATCGGCCGCCACGGTGACACGAAAGCCGTGCTTTTCGGAAAGCACCGCGGAAAGCACCTGCCGCACCGTGGCTGAATCATCCACGACAAGTACGTGTATTGGGGAGTGCGCGCTCTGGCCCTCTGTCATTTTTGCTTGCCGCCTTGAAAAGTCTCCCGAGCCGACCTGTAAACAGTGGGAACGTACGTGCTCAGAATATCCCCCATGCGGTGAAGGCTTTCGGCATGGCCAACGAAGAAATAGCCACTGGGAGAAAGAAAACTCACGATGCGGCGCACGATAGAATCCTGGCTCCGCTCGTCAAAGTAGATGAGAACGTTCCTGCAAAAAATCAAATCGAACGTACCGACAAAAGGATAAGCGGAGCTGTTGAGGTTTACGCGGTGAAACTTCACGAGCGAGCGGAGCTCCGGCGCGGCTTTGATCTGGCCGGTTTGCTCGCCAACTCCCTTTAGCATAAACGCCTTCAAATACTCGATCGGGATTTCAGAAGCTCCCTTAGCGGGCCAGATCCCCTTCTTTGCGACACTCAGAACTCGAGTGGAGAGGTCTGTGGCTATGATTTCAATCTCCCATCCGGCAGCGGCAGGGAAATGAGCCAGCAGCATCATGGCTAGCGAGTATGGCTCCTGGCCAGTGGAACAACCAGCGCTCCAAACGCGAATCTTGCGGTTGCGTCGACCCTCGTCAACATCTCTGACCCACTGTGGAAAGATCTCAGATTCCAAAAGTTCGAAATGTTGGGCTTCGCGGAAGAAATGGGTTTCGTTAGTAGAAATCGCGTCGAGCATCTGGACGCGTTCTTCGGCGGATTCACTGACCAGTGCGTAGTAGGCTGTGAATGTCGTCAGCCCGTGGTGGCGCAGCCTTCTGGCCAAGCGCCCGGTAAGCAGGGCGACTTTCGCCGGAGAAAGCCAGATTCCGGCCTCGCGGTAAATCAGCTGCTGAAATTGCTGGAACTCTCGACCGGAGATCTCGCGAGAAACTTCTTGAAATGGCGCACTTGCTGAAAACAACCGCCCATCTCCTTCCACTCCGTTTGAGAGTCGGTTCTTTGCTGGCTCCGATTCCGGTGTGCTACTTCCTTCCGTCAATAGGCTTCGTGTGTCATCCATAAACATAGTCTTCATGGTTTTTTTTGCCTGGGACAAGTGGAGCGTCGCAATCGAATGCGACGCTCCGCGTGTTTCGTTTCGCTTACTCCGCTTTTTCGCTCATATTGCCGCCCGCTTCTGAAAGCACGGCAGCTTCTGACGTCACGGGCACGCCAGCCTCCGCGGCCTGCCCCTCTTCTGCAGAGGAGGCAACCCCGTTAAGATGGAGCAGTTCATCGGTGGAGAGTACTTTGTCCACGTCGAGCAGCAGGGCGAACTTCTTTCCCAGTTGAGCCATGCCGAGCAAGTAGTCCACCTTTACGCGCGTACCAAACTCCGGCACCGGCTGCAGGTCCTCGGTCGCCAACTCCATTACCTGGCTCACCGCGTCAACAAGGATTCCTATCGTGGTGTTCTGGCTCTCGAACTGTGTTTCTACGATCACGATGCAGGTTGTTTTGGTGACCGGTTTCAGTTCCAGGCCGAACTTTATGGCCAGGTCCACTACCGGTACAACGGCGCCTCGCAAGTTGATGACTCCTCTAACCCACTTGGGCGTCTTCGGAACAGTCGTCACCGTGTCGTACTCGATGATCTCTTTCACCTTGAGGATGCCGATGGCGTATTCCTCGTTGGCGAGAAGAAAGGTCAGATACTGCTTTTGTTCAACTACTTCTTTGGTCGCAGTAGTCATGGCTTGCTCCCTTAGAACCGGGTGAAGCTGAGTTCACGGTCATCACTCGCTTCTTTCGCTTTTCCATTGGCCTTCACAACCGGTGTGGAATGATGCAGGGCCGCATGCTGCGGCTACAAGCGTGGTTGGAGTCCATGTGTACCGGTTTTGGTTAGGAAGGAACGTCCGTGCTCACCGGCGCTGGTCTTGAAGAAGTCCATGAGTTGCAAGAGAGCTTCAGCCTGAGAAGCGAGTTCTTCCGCTGTGCTCGAGAGCTCTTCCGCGGAAGCGGCGTTGCGCTGGGTAACCAGGTCCACTTGGCTCATGGCTTTATTGATCTGGCTTACGCCGGAAGACTGCTCGCGTGAGGCCGAAGACACTTCCTGAACCAGGTCCGCCGTCTTCTTGATCGAAGGCACCAGTTCATCGAGCAGTTTCCCAGAGCGCTCGGCGACTCCGACGCTGTCCGTGGCCAGCGCGCTGATTTCCTTCGCCGCCGTCTGGCTGCGCTCTGCAAGTTTGCGTACCTCGGTCGCAACCACAGCAAAGCCCTTTCCGTGTTCGCCTGCACGTGCAGCTTCGATGGCTGCGTTAAGGGCCAAGAGGTTTGTCTGATAGGCGATTTCATTTATGATTTCGATCCGTTCGGTGATGGACTTCATCGCCTCCACGGTCTGTTTCACTGCCTTGCCGCTCTCTTCTGCTTCGCGTGCTCCTTTGCTGGCCACTTGCTCCATCTGGCGGCTGTTTTCGGAGTTCTGCGTAATCGAAGCACTCATCTCTTCCAGGCTGCTGGTTGTTTCCTCCACCGAAGCGGCCTGTTCGCTGGTGCCCTGTGAGAGCGATTGTGAGGAAGATGCGACTTGCTGTGACGCGCTGGAAATCGCGCCCGTGCCGCCCTTAACCTCGATGATGATCTTTTCAAGTTTCTCGCAGAACGCGTTGAGAGATTTCGCCATCTTGCCGATTTCATCGCGCGAGTTGGATTCCATACGCTTGGTCAGGTCGCCGTCGCCGGATGCCAGTTCGGCAAGGTACTCGCCCATCGCATTCACGGGACGCACGATTCCGCGTCCAATCACCAGCGCCACGAGCAAACCTGCGATTAGGGCCGCAAGCGCCACTCCGAACATCACGGCCTCAGTCCGCTTCGCAAAATCACCCATGATCACTGCTTGAGCCTCCATGGCGTCTTCCGCCCGCGTGGCCATGTCTTGTGCGGTTTTCTCCATCGCGTGGATGGAGTCCTTATAGACCGAGATGCTCTGGTTTCCCTCTTCCGGCCGCTTCACTTGGCCGGCCTCAATTTGTGCTTGCACAAGGTGGAACCCAACCTCGTACTTTGCAAACTCCTCCTTCATGGTGGAGACATCCTTCTTGTCTTGATCGAGCGTCGAATACTTTTCCAGGTCTGCCAGTCGCTCGATCAAGTGCTCGCGCTCCCTATTCCATTCATTCAGATAGTCTGCTTCCTTGGCTTTCACTCCTATATTCAAGAAGTAGTCTTTTTCAAACCGCCGCAAGCCGACAATGTTGGCCCGGGCCCGGGAAGCATGCTCCGCCACGTTCTCCGTGGTGTGCAGCATCGTCGCCGTCTCTCGAGCGACTGAGTCCGTACCCCAGTAGCCTATGATCGTTACGACTACCAACAAGGCCAGCACCATCGCGAATCCGAGGCCCAGCCGCTTTGCAATCGACATGTTGTTAAACATCGGTATCTCCTTAATCCTCTCTATTCACAAAACGAAATTTGTAGATTGCCTCAAACCAACTGCATTTCTTGCGCTCGGAAATCGCGGAGCAGCGCCGGGACATCCAAAATCAGCGCCACTCTGCCATTGCCAACAATTGCCGAACCAGAAACTCCAGGAATCGCCTTAAAGACTGCGGGTAGGGGCTTGATGACCGTTTGCGTAGTTCCGTAAAGGACGTCTACTGCCAATCCAGCGCGACTGGCCCCATGCTGCACCACAACAATGTTCTGCCGTCCGGTCCGATCTCCGGGCAGTTCGAAATGGTCCCTAAGGTAAATGAAGGGAAGTGGCTGATTGCGGAGTTGAAGGATGCCTTCAGTGCGAGCCGCGTTGTTTTCCTCCGCCGGCAGTTCCACACACTCCACCACTTGCTCCACAGGGATGACGTAGGTTTCATTGCCCACGCCCACGCTGAAGCCCTCAATAATCGCCAGCGTCAGCGGAAGACGGATATCCACTGTTGTTCCCGCACCATGCTGGCTGCTGACCTGCACGCTGCCACGAAGCGCTTGCACATTACGGCGCACAACGTCCAGTCCGACACCCCGGCCGGAGAGTTCGGAAACTTTGTCGGCGGTTGAAAATCCCGGCTGAAAGATAAGGTTTTGAATTTCAGATGCAGTGAGCCGCGCTCCTTCGGGGATCAATCCTTTCGAGCGCGCGTGCTGCTGGATGCGGTCATGATCGAGGCCCGCTCCATCGTCAGAAATCTGAATGACGATATTTCCGGAATCGTGGAACGCCCTCAGGACAATCTTGCCGCTAGGATCTTTCCCCAGGGAGCGACGGACTTCCGGCGATTCCAGCCCGTGGTCCACGGAATTCCGAATCATGTGCATCAACGGGTCGTAAATATGTTCTAGAACCGTGGTGTCAACTTCGACCTCCTCGCCCACAATCAGCATGCGCGCAAGCTTCCCGCTTTTGCGAGCGGTGTCACGCACGCTCCGCGCGAACCGATGAAATGTCGGGCCTACCGGCACCATGCGAATCTTCATCACCAGTTCTTGCAGTTCGAGGAATAACGCTTCCAATCCGTGATGGGAGTCGAGAAGCTCGCGCCCATTGGCGATCAAGCCGATTTTTTCTTCCAGCATTCGGCGCTGGCGGCCTTGCGCAATCGCGAATTCCACGGTCAGGTTCAACATGCGATCGAGCTTCCCCACGTCGACGCGCAAATTTTGCACTGAAGATTTGGACACCGAGGTCGAGGATGATGCTTCCGGGTTTCCTGATGCAGAATTTTCTGGCGCGACAGCCCTCTGGGGCGTCTTGAATTCGGCGATCATCGCGGCAAGGCGCGCGCCCAATGCCTCGTTTTCAGGTGAAAGGGTCTCTGCTCCCTCGACTGCTCGCTTGGTCATTTGCCGCAGAGCATCTACTGACTGAAGTAGGATATTGATCACGTCCTGGGACAAATCGATGGTGTTGCTGCGGCAGAGCTCCAGCAGATCCTCGACGTTGTGGAGGAATCGCGCCAAAACGTTGAATTCCAGCAAGGAAGCGTTACCCTTCGCCGTGTGCGCAGCCCGAAAAAGAGAGGAGACTAATTCACGATCTTCGGGACGTGTCTCCAACGCAAGGAGCGATTGCTCCATTTGCTCCAGACACTCCCCGGTCTCTTCCCGGAAAGACTGCAATAACATTTCCCGATTGATTTCCATAATTTCTCTATAGAACCTTGACTTCCGCGTCGCCGGTATCTGTCCGGAACACGATGCGCTGCCCGCGGTCCACGCCAACAACGGTGGACATGACTGGGATACGTGCCTTCGTCAACATCTCGAGCGCAGTCTCGACGTTCCGGCTGCCAAGAGGCGGTTCCCTGTTCGAACCCGGTTCGCGCATGGAACTGAACAGACAGCCCCCGCCGAAGACTTTGGCTCGAAGCTGTCCGCGATTGGCACCTGCTTCGAGCAGCTTCTGCACCAACACGGAGATCGCTACATTGCCGTAACGCGGCGACGAGGCTCCCGTTCCATCCCAGCTCGGCAGCAGAAAGTGCGTCGCGCCACCGATGCGATTCACCGCGTCCCAAATGCATACGCCAACACAAGAGCCAAGAATCGTTACGATGGATTTGCCTTCCGCCGAAACGAAAACCTGGCCGGCATGAAGAAAGTGCGAATCAGACGGGGCAGATCCTCGTCTCTCAGCCGACACCGGTGCTGCTAAAGCGGGCGGAATACGTTTTAGTGGTGGATGCGGCATCACAAAGACACCTGTTTCCCTTGCAGTCTTTGAAACTTGATCGCCACGGCTCCATAGGTTTCCAGAAATTTCACCAACTCAAAATCCGCCCATTCCAGTTGACTCTTCTGCGGGAGAAGGCCGAACATCGCAACCACGCCGACAACCTCGCGGCTGGATTTTAAAATTATGCAAGCGGTCAAGGTCTTCTCGTGGGGCAGAAGAGACGTCTCTGGCTGGCGCTCGCGGTACTGGCTCACTCCCTGCTCTACTGTGCGGCCGAACATGCCTGCACCACAGAGGAAGGGCTGCATCGCGGCTGCTTCCACGCCAGACGTCCAGGCCAGCGAAAAATTTTGCTCGCCCGAGTGGTAATCAAACATTGCTACTTCTTCACAGCCGATCAGATTTGCGATGATTTCAGCGATCGCTTCGAACGCATCCCCTTGCTCTAGGCTCTGGATCAAGCGTGCGTTTGCCGCGTTGAGCCGCATCAGTAGAAAGTGATTCCGTTCAATCTGCTCGCGCAGGGACAGCTGCTGCACGCGCAAACGCAGCTCTTCAGTTCCATTCGGAGCAGCGGTGTTTGGCTCCGCCTGGTTGGTCCGGGATACTACCTTGATTGGGGAACGCTTTCCGTCTCCTGTACCTATCATCTTTGTCCCTCGTTGCTCGTGCTTGGCTTCTTTTCCATGTTGATTACTCGCCCAGGTACGCTTTCAAGAGATCCAGTAGTTCGGCGTCGTTCACAGGTTTTGTCAGATAATCGCTGCAACCGCTCGCGTAGCCTTCTTGCACGTATTTTTCTTCGCCGCGTGTGGTCAGCAATATCACAGGGATCCTCTCTGTCTCCTTGTCACTCTTCAGCACTCGGCAGGCTTCCAGTCCAGTCATCCGTGGCATCACGATGTCCATCAGGATCAGGTCTGGTTTCTCCTCCCGCGCCTTATCGACGGCTTCCTTTCCATCGATCGCACTAATCAACACGTAATTCGACTTCTGGCTGAAAACCATCCTGTTCACCAGGCGGGCAGTACAGGAATCGTCCACCAAAAGAATTTTCTTCGATGCCATCTAGCTCTCTCCTTCTATCCGTTTCAATTGACTGAAGCCCGCTTCCGCGTAAAATTTCTGGCGCGGTTCATTCAACTCGTGAATTCCACGGAAACAACCTATTGACCTCTTCCATAAGCTGTTCCGGCATCTGACTCTTTGCCACGAAACCATCCACACCTCTCCGCAAACATTCCTCACGAAGAGACAACCCGCTCAATTCCGTGAATAAAATAATTCGCAATCCGGGCGAGGACTTCCGCAACTGCTCCGCGGCTTCGAGGCCCGTCAGTTGTGGCATGCTCAAGTCCGTAAGCACCAAGTCGGGCTGAAGACTTTCAGCCTTATCCCGTAGCCTTACACCGTCGCTGGCCGTCCCCACGATTTCAAACCTTTCCTCGAAGTCGAGATATGCACAAACGGCACGCAAGGCGGTTCTTGAATCATCCGCAACTAGCACACGAATTTTCCGAGCACCGTGTTCCAACCCAACCTCCGCC
>Ga0137401_10000928_pt1 | contig 12245 bp, 8 predicted proteins | sample CZOMad1_1_16fung_FD_108286 | JGI IMG/M metagenome (GOLD analysis project Ga0137401, IMG submission 108286) | Vadose zone soil fungal communities from Angelo Coast Range Reserve, California, USA - CZOMad1_1_16fungal (Illumina Assembly) | ecosystem: Environmental > Terrestrial > Soil > Vadose zone...
GACGTTGTTTTCAACCGCCTCAGTAGCGTTAGTCTCCATCAAAGGCACATGCTTGTGCGCGGCAGAGTGAATCACGACCTGCGGCCGATAGAGATTGAAGATCGCTCGCATCCTCGATTCATCACCGACATCCGCCACCAGCGGCACAATTGATTGGGTGGGACTGCCGGCCCGCAGTTCGCTATCGATGTCGAACAAAGCGAATTCCGCGCGTTCGACCAATAACAGATGGGCCGGCGCAAACTTCAACACCTGCCGCGCGAGTTCTGCACCGATCGAACCACCAGCCCCCGTTACCATGACGGTCTTCCCTGCCAGTTCCCTGCTGATCGATTCAGTGTCGAGTGCTACCGGTTCGCGCCCCAGCAGATCTTCTATCTCAACGTCCCGGATCCGGCTGATCTCAACTCGGCCTTCAATGATCTCATACAGTTCGGGAATGATTCTCACCTTGACCGGAATCTCTTCGCATATTCTTACGATGCGATGGATTTGATGCCGTGAAGCATGTGCGATGGTGATAATCACATGGTTGATTCCGTGAGCGTGAATCAGCCGGGGCAGGTCCTGAGTAGTGCCTAAGATTCGGAGTCCCTGGACTACGGACCTTCCCAACTTCGAGCGATCGTCGTCGACGAATCCTTTGATTTCCAGATCGAGATCGCCACGGGCTTCAATCTCTTTGGCGGCTAGCGAACCCGCCCGGCCGGCGCCGATTAAGAGCACGGAACGCATTGTTTTGTCCCTGCCATTGCCGTTGCCTTTGATGTGTTTCTTCAGCTGGACCCGTTTCTGTTTGTACTCATACTCGGCGCGGCGCGTGACCCGCATGGCGTAGGCTCCGCCGAAAGCCAGCAGTACGTCGATCAGATTAACGGACAGCGGGACTCTCCAGGCCTGATGGGTAATGGGTAGGCCGAGTCGCAGCGAAGCCACCACGAACAAACTTCCCAGCGCCGCATAAAGAAATGATCTGACGTGGGCGAGATCCGTATAGCGCCAAATAGATGAACGGGCTCCGGCGATCGTCAATGCGACGAATTGCAGCAGCACGACCAGCGGCATCTGGGTGATGATGTTGCGGATTTCCTGTGGAGGAATCTTAAAATCAAACCGCAGCACATACGCCGCGATAAATGCCGCGATGAGCACTGAAAGATCCAGAAAAGCCTGGACCGCTGTGGCAAGATGTCTTCTCGGGGGCAACTCTAACATCTGAGATTCCTCCTTGGTTCGGCTCCCGTCGAGTCAGAACAGCTAACTTGATTCCGCTTGGTAAAAGCTCTGACTCTCATTGAAAAAGGGTAATCAGCGGAAAATCCCGCCCGCGTGATGCTTAAACTTTGAAGATCTCCATTTCCGGGCCTTTCAAGACAACTGAGATCCGCTTTGAAGAGGAATTGGCTCTATTCTCCCGAGGCGTCATACCTTGATGAACGCTTCAGAGTGCCGACTTCCGTCGGGCTTTATTAAGTGAAAAGGAACCCAATGACCGCGGATTAGGTGTTGCTGGATTGCCGGATACGTTCACGAAAGCTCTGAGAGCTAAGCCAGTGTGGTCCTGGCGGAGATTGTTTCGTTCGGCCGCTGCAGGGCAATGACGATCAGCACACAAAGAATCAATGCATTGGAGGTGACGTGTAAGCCAAAATCGACAAAACTGTGAATCAAGACTCCAAAGATACCAACAATGGCCCCTAATGCTGCGCCGCGAAGATAAGGATCCGAAGAATGCAAACTATTCCGCGTTCTTCTAACGAAGGCGACCGCGAACCACGACACCAACGCCAATCCGACTATTCCGCCGCCGGCAAGCAGTTCGAGATAATCGTTATGCGCTTCCTGCGGAGTAATGTCACCGGAGGCATTGTGGTACTTTGTAATTGCAATCCAGTAACCACCGAAACCCGCGCCAGCAAGAGGACGAGATTTGATCAATTTCCACGTCGAAGACCAGATTTCTTTACGGCTCGTATTCGCCCGACCTTGCGTTGCTTGTTGACTGAAAGAGTATTGGGCCAATTCGAAATTCGTAACTACCGACTCCCCTCCCACCCACGCCACCCCATAAGCGAACAAAGCAACCAGGCCTCCAATCAAGATCACTCGGAGAGCAAGCCCGCCCGCAAGGTTCCGGAGCCGATTCCGCGCCGTTACCGCGGGCTGCTTTGCAAGGTGGCGCAGCGGATCAACCAATACTGCCAGAAACAACACCTGGCTCAAAGATGCAACGATGCCGCCGCGGGAGTTGGATAGGATTAGCGCAATCCACAAGAAACCCGCAATCGCCAGCAGGATAAGAATTCTTCGGCGGTCGGCGTTTCTTGTAAACAGGAGACCCAGCGTTAGACCCAGAGCCATCTCAATTAGAAAACCGAAGTGGTTCCGGTTAATAAATTGCGCGAAGCTGCGAGCATCGTTCGACAGTGCGGGCAGGAAAAATCCCGGGCTCTGTTGAAAACTCTTTCTCAACATTCCGAAAGCTGCACTGGCCAGGCCGACGCCGATCACGACAAAGATCAAGGCACGCAAGCGCTTCTTGCCTGATATGTAAAGAACAAGCAAACCACCCGCAACGATCAAGGCAAATAGTCTGACAGCTACGAGCCGAGTGTTATAAGGATCGGCACTCACTGCAAGTGTCAGCCTTGGCAGTCCGGGAGTATTGGCGCCTGAGAAGAGAGGCACAGATTGGAAAAGAATAAACAAAACGAGACCAACCAGCGGCGTCGCGATGGAGAGATTCTTGACCGACCACCTCTCGCTCATTAGCCTCTCCACGATCCCGAGTGCCCCCAGAAAGAAGACGACGCATTCGAAGAGTGCTATCCACCACGGCTGCACTGTTCCGTAAGGTATAGCCGTCAGCACAATTGTCGCCAGCAGTGAGAGAAAGATAATGCGGTCCAGCGCGCGGGCAATCGAAAGCCTGACAGAGGGATTCTCCGGTCCGGCCTGGTTCGCTGCCATGCTTTGGGCGGTTCTTCTGATTTCGTTAACTCCTGACATGCTGAACCGAACCTCTAAGCACCGAGAGCGTTTTTGGTAGCGACTTCTACGACAGTTCGCCACAACGTACTGAGGTCGCCCCGGCAGGTTCGCTGTTGCAGGTAAGCAATGTAGCCGCTGAGTTTCGAGGGCTGCAATTCATTCACATAATACGTTTCAGGATCACCGTTCACGCGCGCCAACAAATCTTCTTCGTTTCTCAGATGTAAGGTGACTGGATCCGTTATGCCCGGTCTTACCTTCAGGATTAGTTGCCATTGCGGGTCCTCCAACCTTACGTAGCGCGGAACCTCAGGCCGTGGGCCCACCAGAGCCATATCTCCTCGCAGCACATTCCACAAACTAGGTAGTTCATCCAGCTTTGTGCGGCGGAGAAAACGTCCCAAGCTCGTGATGCGGCCATCGTTACGACTAGTAATCTGCGGTCCTTCTGTAGAGGGCTTCATGGTGCGCAGCTTGAAGAGCTCAAAGATGCGACCACGCTGGCCAATCCTTTTCTGGCGAAACAACACCGGCGTTCCCGAAGATACTGCAATCGCCAGCGCCGCCGCCGCAATCACGGGACCGGCTGCGATCAATGCGATTGCGGCGATCGTGGCGTCCGCCCAGCGCGGAATTCCGTTACCTATCGCTTGCGCCGGCGCGCTCGCTCGCTCTTCGCTGATGACTTCACCGCGCATGCCGTTTGCAGATTCGTTTGACAGCGCGAATGACATGTTCGATTTCATCTCCACGCATTCCGGGAAAGATGGGCAGGCTCACGAGCCGTTTCCACTGCGCGGTGGCCACGGGAAAGTCCTTTGCCCGCCAGCCAAAAGTTTTCTGGTAGTACGGATGCAAATGCAGCGGCCGCCAATGAACTGAGCATCCTACGCCCGCTCGCTTAAGTTCATCGATAAATTCATCCCGATTGATCGTGAGACTCTTCAGACGCAGTCTGATCGCAAACAGGTGCCAGGACTCGATGCGGTTGGCGTCTCCTGCCGGCAACTCGATCTGATTGACTTTCCCAAGAGCTTCGCAGTATATGCCGGCTACTTCTTCACGTTTGCGCCGCATTGCTTCCGCGCGGTTCAGTTGATGGATGCCGATCGCCGCGGCGATGTCTGTCAGGTTGTATTTGTAACCGGGCGCAACAATCTTATAGTCCCAACTGCCATTGCTCGAGTATCGCCCCCAGGCATCGGCCGAAAGACCGTGCAGAGACATCAGTCGCATTCTGTCCGCGAGCTTGGAGCTACTGGTGACCGCCATCCCCCCTTCGCCCGTCGTGATAGTCTTGTTCGCATAGAAGGAATAGCACGTGACCGCCTTCGATCCGTTGCTCCGTTGCCGCCACGGTCCCTCAGCATTGCGCCGCCAACCCGCCGGAAAAGCATGGGCCGCGTCTTCAACTACCCAAAGCTTGTGTTCCTGCGCGAATCCCTCAAGTCGCTCCAGATCCATCAACTTGCCGCCCACATGCACCGGCATGATCCCCACAATTTCGTGCGCGTCTGATCTCTGACATCCGAACTCTGATCTCAGTCCTCTTCCCTTTCCGTGCTGGCCCTGGCTCTTCGCCCCTTGGGCTCGTCGCTCCGCATCCTCAAGATCCATATTGAGCGCGACCGGATCACAATCGACAAGAATCGGAATTGCGCCCTGATAGCGAACGACTTCCGCCGTTGCAGCGAAAGTCATCGTCGGCACCAGCACGCGCTGACCCGGTTTCAAACCAAGCGCCTCGACGGCCAGGTGTAAGGCAGCAGTACCTGAGTTGACGGCCACCGCATGCACTCCGTCCCCTTTGCCATTTGCGCCTGGCGCGTGGCCATTCGAACCCACCGCGGAGGCGAACTCTTCTTCAAAACGCTTGACCTTCGGCCCACTCGTCAGCCACCCCGAGCGCAGAGTGGCTACGACTTCATTTACTTCTTCTTCCTGAAGCGCGGGACGAAAGAATGGAACTTGAATTTGCACCACGGGTTTCGTTTAAAGATTTGGCTTAAACGCGAAGCACCGACTCTTCGCTCTTATTTCTAGTTGCTTGCCCTCTCGCAAGGCGTTTTTTCAAAGATGCCTATCAAATCTATTCCCCCAGGCATGGTCTTCGCTTCTCTGAATTCCGGGAAACATTGAAAACACTCGACCAATGTTTTTTCATTAAAGCGCTCCTTTGAGTGACCTGTGCCGGGATTTACCGCATATTTTGCCAGAAAGGAAATAAGAGGATTATTGCTTTGGGCGCGGTTTTTTACCGGCTCGGAAATTATCAATTGCTTTTTGGCAGCATCAAGAAGGTTGCGGATGATTCTTTTTTCTTCTGGAATGAATTGGTACAAACTTCCCTGCATGATCACATAGTCGGCAGGATCGACTTCTTCAGTCATAACATCGAACATTCTCGCCGGAATGTCTTTCCTGATTGCTGACTGGACGAATGTCTTGTTGAGATCGAGACCTGAATACTTGACTTGTTTTCCGGCAAGATAATTACTGTACAAGTAAGCGTCTCCCATGCACACTTCCGTGACGCTGGCGTTTTCGGGAATCAGTTCAGCGAGAGCAAGATATCTTTGAGAAAAGTATTTTCCGGCCGATTGCCGAATGGCAAGATGATAAAGAGTAGAATTCCAATAGATCGGGCTTTTCATCGAGGACGTGGTCAGCAGGGTTTGTAAACCAACCGAGATGGCGGTGGTCCAACAAGGGGGCTAAAGGTTGTGCGCTTCAAGGCGGTTACGACTTAACCGTGATCCGGCTGATTAAGAAATCATTTTCTGGCCTTGCCTGCGACCACCAGGAACAAAACGAATCTCTGATCGGAGATGGATCGTCACGCACACACCTGGTTTTGGCAGATTTTCTCCTTCACAACGAACTGGGGCCTCTTGTTGAGGTGCAGAAAGGCGCGACCCATGTACTCGCCGAGAATACCGAGGCAGGCGAGTTGAACACCTCCAAGGACCAACACAGCCACCATCAAAGATGCCCAGCCGACCGGGTCTGTTCGCAACACTAACTTCTCAATTGTAAAGAACACTCCCGAGAGCAGACCAATTACTGAGAAGAAAAACCCCAGCAACGTTGCGATTCGAAGCGGCACTACTGAAAAGAGCGTAGCTACCTTCATCCATACGCTCAAGGAGCGGAACAGATTATAGTTACTCTTTCCGGCCAGGCGCGGATGATGTTCAACTTCTATCTGCGTCACATTGGTGGTCACGCCAAACAGAAGGCCGTCAATATATGGGAACGGCCCATCGTAATTCGTGATCTCTTTCGCGACGTCCCCATTGACAGCTTTGAAGGGCGACAGGTAGATATGGGGAGGTTTGCCTACGACGACATTTGCAAGTTTGTCGTTGAGCCAGCTTCCAGCATTTTTCCACAACGCTTGTTTGTTCCGACGGAATCTCGCATAGCACACATCAAATCCACCTTCAACCTTCTTGATCAGTTCTTCGCAGTCGTTCGGGTCGTGTTGCAAGTCGTCATCCATAATAATAACAATCTGCCCCGAGGCTTCATTTAGGCCCGCCATGATAGCGTTGTCCTGGCCGGCGTTCCGGCGCAGGTTTATGCCCAGCACGGTTCGCTCGGATTCGGCGAGGCGACGGATTTCCGCCCAACTGTTATCAGGACTTCCGTCGTTCACCAAAATCAGTTCGTAGCTGCGTCCGAACCTCGCGAACGCGGCCCTCACGCGTGACGCCAGTTGTTCAAGGCACTCAGCGCTGCGATACACGGGAACGACAATCGAAACTTTCGGTCCGTTACGTTGGGTGCTCGTCTGGTTCATTTGATAGGTCGACTTGCGCGATCTCGCATCGCCGTCGCTAGCTCTCGCGGTACGGGATTTTGATTTTGATTTACCTACGCCTCATCCGCAAAGCAGAAATCAATAGCTCTCAAGTTCCGCAGCTTCGCAAAAACCACATCAGCAACCCTGGTTGGCTCGATGGTTCCCCTCGCGCTTGACGGGTCGGTTTCATCCGAGTCTAGTCGTGTAACGCCAAACGAGAAACGCTCATGACTAGTTAACTTTGATTGCGCAGAGATGCAATACAACGTCCGCCTTTTCAATGACGAGCGTCCCGCTTGCCGGAATCATGAAGTCGGTCTTAAAGATCTTTCCCGCGGAACTAAATAGACTGCCTGGATATTTCAAGCTTTGAGTAAACACTGGACGTTTCTTCCACTCGTGCCACACTTCTGATTTTTCAAGCGACCGTGAATAGAATGACTGGTACTTATTCGTTGGCACCCTTCCCAGTTGTAACGGAATTTCCTCGGTTCCAGCTCTGATGCTGCCAATTCTCTCCCCCTCCCTGGCACCGGTCTTGGTTTCAATAAAATAGTAGATTGATACCTGGCCGGCTCGATCCATTGGTATGTCAAAGGACTGCCCAGTCTTCACATCCTGCCATCCAAATGCAGTTATCCCGTCTTTGGTAATAGGAAGACTAATGTCCTGATATTGAATCTCAAAAAAACCTGGCTGGGGTTGGGCAGGAGTTCTTGTTCCCTTCGCATATACAAACGCAAACAAGGGGTAGCGTACGTACGATTGGACGCATTCCTTATTTGATTTCAAGACGTTCAAAAGCTCCTCGACAGCGGCCACTCGGTCTTCAGTTCCGCTGCCGCTATTCCAATTCTGCTCTCGAGCTAATACCTGGTAGGATTTCCAGTCATTAGTGATTGCGGCAACGACTGGAGCGTTAGTCACGACCTTCTCCAGATTTGGATCCCTAATGAAGTAGACTCCACCGAGATCAATCTTTCCGTCAGCATAAAAGAGAAATGGCTGGCGGGCGCGTCCATCGACAACAACTGGGCCACCTTGCCTTTGTACTTCACGAGCGATCGCGACAACCTGTGGCCAGTCGACCGTGGCGCGAGTCAAGGTCGCATAAAGTCCCAGCACCGCGGCGACCAGAAGGGCGCACGCAGGAAGCAATGAACGAGTCCTTTTTCCGTCATCCTCTGCAGGAGCGAGGACGGACACGAAGAACGGCAAGAAAAACAGTGCATGTTTAGATTCCAGTTCGGTTGAGCCTGGAGGGAATAGTGGTTCAAGTAACCAATATAAGAGTACGAACGGAATGATTCCACCCGTGATCGTGACATTGAACAGGCAAGGATTTGCTCGTCTCAGGCGCCAGAGTCGGTACAGAAAACCGCTCGCTATTAAAAGAAAGAGAACTACCACTATTATGTTCTCTGTTGGTTCAAGATCGTAGCCAAATGCGAATTGGAACGTAGCATAGATTGGCTTGGCCATTCCGCCTACAGTAAGGCCGCGCATCCCGATCGCACTTACCGATGCTTTACTGTAGACAAAGTGGATGGCAGCCGCGAGCAGCCTGTTGCTAAAGAAAATGGCGCCAAGGCACGCGGCGATCACGAAAGGAATCGCGATCAGTTTTCTTCGTTTATCCATTAGCCGCACTTCATTAGTTACGACGAAGATGCCCATCTGCCAGGTCAAACCCACGTATAGGAGTGGCGATAGCAGGAGACAGAGAATCAGTGGGATCCTGCGCTTGGCGTATCCAGTTCTTTCGACATGTAAGATGAGATAAAAGAATAGGATTGAGCAGAACAGATAAAAAGCGTAGTACCTAAAGAACTGAACCTGAAAGAGCACAAAACTGCTCAAAATCAGGAACACAGAATGAAAAAGAAATAGCGGCTGAGATCGGTGGTTGAAGTCCTGATAAATCAGGAAAGCAATCGTAAGGGAGAACCAAACCAATCCTATTTGGCGGTAAAGAATATAGTTATGAACGGACACTTCACCAAAGAGCTTTTTGGCTAAAAAAACCAGAGCGCCATTTGGCGCCGCCATCAGTGTTGAGTCATGGTACGTATACCACTCGTCACCTCCCCACGGAAGCTTTAGAGTAAATGTCGCATTCAGTATCAAACAAGCAAGACAAAGAGCAAAATAGATTCCCACACGCCCTGCCACTCTTGATCGAGTGACGAACGATGTGTTTGCGCCACGCTCAATGACAGCGTCTTTGAGCGCAATTCCCTCGGCCATCGAGGTGTCCATAGAAAGCTGCTTTACCAAACTCGCCCCCTCAGCCAAGGGGCCTTCGTATTGAAGCCCTGCGAAAATCTCGCTCCGGCCTCAATCAAACGAAACGAATTTATCAACAGCCAACCTTGACTGAGATCTCGTACACTTCTGAAAAACGACGCCATCATAATCGTACCAGGCAGGACTGACCGGGTACCGCACATCTACTGAGATTGCCTTTAGAGTTAGCGAAGATTAGCTCAGCAGAGTTGATTAATTTCGGTCTTTGATTAGCACTGCTATCAAGTGTGTTCGTAACAGCGGGATCACTTCCAAAAAAGTTGCCAGCGTCCAGCAACGCGGCGCGATCAGACGCGCCAAAGGCGGCGCCAGTGTGACGGTTTTGATTTTTCCCTGAAGCGCCGGAAAAAGTTTCTTGATTTCGGCTCGGCGAATTCCTCGCACGTTTGGATTGCGTGGGTTGTTATAGGCAAAGTCGTACCAAAGCAACGCTCCGCCCGGAGCTAATACTCTTGTGATCTCATCGGCAATCAGGCGGCGAACATCCAGGTCAAGAATGGAAGTAAACAGCGTCGAAGCTATCACGAACCGAAACGTTTCATTGGCCCACGGCAACTCGACTGCATCCCCGACGCGCAGATCGGCTGCAGGCAAAATCTTGCGCGCCTTTGCAGCGCGCGTGGGATCCAGCTCGATACCATGAAGGTTGGATTCTCTGACACCCCACGAAATCAACTCAGTGAACCAGCCGAGAGCTCCGTATCCGACCTCCAGGCATTGATCTTCGGCGTTTGGGAAAACGTTGAGGCGCTGCAGCATCGCAGGGGCTGCGCGGTTCCTGCTCTCAAGTATGAACCGAGCAGCGGGTTGCCACGGTGCGTAAAGCTCGGAACTTACCTCTCGATCTCGGCGCTGGTATTCAAGCTGAATGCGCTCGCGCTCGACAGCGATAGAATCAGCTAGGTTGGATGCGTTCATATTTGTCCACATCTGGAATCGCCGGCATTGACTCAGGTCCTGGCGCGCGTTGTCTCCAGCGATTCCAGAACTTCACTAAACCGACCAGAAAACCTGAGCCGTACGACAGGTGCAGAATGACAAAAGCAATCGGCAGCAATGGCAGCAACTGCCAGCCGCTCCTTCGCGCTGAGAGTATTGAGGCAGCAGTCACCGCAACCGCATAAGCGCCGGCAATGAATCCCAGGACATAACCGGCGGCCGGCAAGATCGGCAGCAACAGCAGCGCCAGCAGCAGCGCACCAACGAACAGCGGAGGCGCAAACTGTCTGAAACGCATCTGCCGAATGTGTTTCTGCATCACGCGCACTTTCCAATAGCCGTACTGAAAATACTGGCTCGCAAGACGCGGTAGCGTGGCGCGACTGTAATAACGAGACGCAACATCAGATGCCAGCAGGATCTCTACGCCCAGCTTGCGCAGGCGATAGTTGTATTCATCATCCTGATTGCGCACCAACTCTTCGTCAAAGGGCCCGGCGCGGTCGATCACCGCGCGCGTGTATGCAGGGAACGCAACTGTGTCGGTAAACTGCGTCTTGTGGTTGGCAACGCGAAAGACTGACCCGCCGACACCGAACCGCGAACTCATCGCCGCGGAAATCCCGCGCGCGACATACGACTCGCCGATTGTCTCAACCGGTCCGCCAACGGCCTCGACCTTGTCATTCACCAGATGTGCAACGCACCGGCGAATGTAATTCGGAGCAATCTCACAATGACCGTCGACCCGAACGATGACTTCTCCCTTGGCCTGAAGTAGGGCTGTATTCAAACCCGTGGCCACAATTTTTCCGGGATTGTCGACGATTTTGATGTTGCTGCGTTGCTGCTGAAGACCTCTGATGATTTGTCTCGTGCCGTCCTGCGATAAGCCGTCAGCGATCAGTATTTCGATGCGTTGGAGCGGATAATCCTGCGCCAGCACTGCGCCCAGGCTGCGTTCAATGAACGACGCTTCATTCCGCACCGGCATGAGAACTGAAACGAATGGGGTATTTTTCATTAACTGGCGATGGTCGCTAAGAAGTTAGAACGTGAACAAATACTCAATGGGTAAGCAGCCGGCAAGCCAACCGTAGCGAACTCTATGCCGCTCTTAGATCTATCTTAAGACAACCACCCTCAAGCCGTTCCAGTCTTGCGACACTGGGCTCGCGCGCGAATACGTCAGGGTGCAATGGTTCGTCGTTCTTTATCAGCGAGATATACAGTTCAACTATGCGATGTACCTGCTCAATCGAAATATCCCTGATGCATTTAAGATGATATTGACAGTCATCGATGTATCCACTGGCAAACTCGTAACAGGGATTACAGGGGTAATCGATCCTGATCAAGAGGCCTTTGGGATTGAAGGGCGCGACTCGATAAAAATCGGTATAGCCCCAAATAGCCACGACCGGAATATCCAGGGCCGAAGCAATCTGGGCCAAGGCTGAATCATTGCCAATGAGAAGCCGACACCTGGCTATCAAGGCGGCTACTTTATCAATGCTTAGACCGCAAACCGGCAGCGCGCGATTATCAAGCGTGTCAGTAATCGTTTGAACGAGAGGCGCTTCGGGCGTATTGCCAAAGACCAATAAGCGTACTCCTGCCTTCTCAGTAAGCCTCGAAACCAATTCACGGTATTTGTTTTCGCTCCATCGCTTTGCCGTCCCGCCTCCGCCGGGGTGCAAAGCCACGACGAATTTGTCCAGGAGATCGTTTGACTCAAAAAATTGATCGGCAAACTGGCCGCCCTGTTCAGAAAGAGAAAGTTGTGGCTTCTCCGATTGGCAACTTCCTTTTGGATCAAACAAACTCAAATTGGCGCTGACGTCGTGGCCTTTCTTCAAGGGAAACTTTTTACCGGCAGGAAGAAAATTCAGCAGACTGAAAAAATGTTTGGCGTCAGTGTGGCGAATCTTCAGGGACGCCCGCGCCAGGCAGAGCAACGTATTCTCTCGTTTCCCGTTCGGATAAAGCGCATAGGCGACATCGTACTGGTCGTGGCTGAGCTCTGATCTGAGCCGCAGCAGATTGCTAATCACCTTGTCTTGTTCGATCCATAGGTAACGCTGTCTCACGTTCGGCGTCATGGCCATAATCTCGTGCGAGCCGTTGTCTGAGACAACTGTGTCGACTTCGTACCCGTCTTCCGCCAGAGCCTTAACGACAGGCGTCATGAGCACCGTGTTAC
>Ga0137401_10000933_pt1 | contig 12223 bp, 11 predicted proteins | sample CZOMad1_1_16fung_FD_108286 | JGI IMG/M metagenome (GOLD analysis project Ga0137401, IMG submission 108286) | Vadose zone soil fungal communities from Angelo Coast Range Reserve, California, USA - CZOMad1_1_16fungal (Illumina Assembly) | ecosystem: Environmental > Terrestrial > Soil > Vadose...
CGGAGATTATCGGCCAAGTGACAGGAGTGGCGATGCGGATTGTGCTTTCTCTAACTCAACCGGGCGAGGAGATTTCAAAACCGCCATCGCAATCCTAGCGCTCGACGTGAATGACGCAACATCCAGTTGATCCGCATGTGCCACGAAAAACTCCAACGGAGAAAGCACGAAGCGATAAAAGGACTTCTTGGCGGCGGGGTCTGCGACGGGTCTGCGGGTGCCGCGCTGGCTACGGATGCTGAAAAGGAATGAGCCAGACCACAGTGATGGTATTCAGGAATACTGAAAGCCCTCAGCGAGAATAGCTGAAACCTTAAGAAATATCCTTCAAGCAACAGACAAGGAGGATCTCTTGTCCAAATCCTCGCTGACTTGCTTGCTATAACAAGCACCCACGTTCGGGAAGCCTTAAGTTCTCTTTCCGCCTGGACCATTTACTGGCTCTGTACGTGCAGCCAAAATTTTGGAAGATCGAAATTTAAGAGTCGGACAACTCCCACCAGGAAATTTCCGTTGACAGCTGCAACTGGTTCCTGATAAATGACTTACATGTAAGCTCGTCTAGTCCTCAGGATGAGCTCGATAGCTCTCGATCTCAAATAGAGATGAAATTCATCGAGCGTTCATCGCAAGGAAGCCGCAGAGCTCAGGTGCTTGCTCTAGTCAGCACCGTCATCCAAACGCAGTGCACCGAAGACCTTGCAGCCACGTACCTCCATGAACCTACGATGAACGCCTTAGCCTTTGTTCGAGGCGGCTGGGGAGAGTAATTGAGCATACCTCTCACCACACGTCTGCCGTATGCGAAAATCCCGGTCGCGGAGAAGGGCGACAACCTTCGCACCAGCCCTCCTACACCGAGCCCAAATGCTTCTGATGATGAGCTTCTTGAGCGGCTTCGAGATGGCGACTCCGATTCACTCGTGTATTTGTTTAACCGGTACTACCGTTTGGTGTGGACGATCGGGATGCGCGTCCTGCGGGATAAATCTGAGGCAGAAGATCTAACACAAGACGTATTTTTATACATCTTTCAGAAGAGTCGGCTATTCAATGCTTCGAAAGGTCATGCACGAAATTGGCTCGTTCGGGTGACTTATCATAGAGCCTTCGACCGTCGTGACTATTTGAAGGCTCGTTTCTCTCAGGGGCATGAGCAGTTGAAGGAAAGTGGCGCACATGATGGTTCATCGAGGAGGAAGCCGTTTTCAGATTTTAGTGATTGGATATGCCTGAAGGTCCACCTGGAACAAGGCCTCAACGAATTGTCTGAGGAACAGCGAGCGACGGTCAGATTGCATTTCTATGAGGGTTACACTTTTCGAGAGATCGGCGAACAACTTGGCCAGACTCACGGGAATGTTCGCCACCACTACTACCGTGGGATCGAGCGACTGAGACAGTTTGTTTTTGATAGACAAGTGCGAGAAAATCCGGGCGAATAAGGCGCGAAATGGAAGGTATGGATATTAAATCTAGGGGACATGAGGAGCTGCGCGAGTTGTGTGCGGCCTCAGTCTCCGAACGGTTGTCACCGGAAGAAGAGGAGCGCCTGAGCGCTCATCTCGCTACCTGCGATGACTGCAGGACAAAGCTCGGTCAATATAGGGCAATCGAGCAGTTCGGCTTACCAATGGCCGCGGGCGAGGACCTTAAAGACGAGGAGCTTGCAGTAGTTCCGCGCGAGCAAGAGCAGAAGACACTGAAGAGGCTACTCGACCAATGCGCCGTGGGAGCAGGACATATTCCGCTTTGTGAAAAGTCCACCGGGGCGGAAAAGGGAATGTTCCGCAAGCCGGCTCGCACGTTCACGCCAGCCTTCGCGGCTATTCTCCGTTACGCTGCAGGAATCCTCATCGCTGTAACTCTGTTTTTCATAGGCTACCGCGTGGCTGTTGAACGTGCCGGCAAGAACGAACTCGAATTTCGCGCTGCCTCTGAGGAGGTGGTGACGTCAGCGCAAAAGCAGACGGCTTCCTTGTCGGTGGAACGTGACGAACTCAAGCGCAAGCTCAAGGCGAAGGATGCAGGCGAGGCCAAACTCGCAGCTAAAATCCACGACCAGGAACTAGAAATTCAACGACTGACGAATGCGAAGCATAAGCTCGAAGAGAGCAACGCGCAGAGGGAAATCGAAAGCAGCAAATTCAATGCGGACCGCGAAGCGCTCGTACGTAAGCTTTTTGGGGCCGAACAAGATCTCGGCCAGCTGAAGGGAGAACTGGACTCGTTGCACAAGGAAGGCGAGCGCGAGTCGGCGCACGTTGCTGCTCTCGATGTACGGGTCGCGCAGTTAACAAAACTTTTGAACCAGCGCGATGAAACCATCTCGCAGGAAAGAGAATTGCTTGGTTCCGACCGCGATATCCGCGAATTGATGGGGGCCCGCGAGCTTTATATCACTGAAGTCCATGACGTGGGGCGAAACGGAAAAACACAAAAGCCTTTTGCCCGCGTTTTCTACACTAAGGGAAAGTCCCTGATCTTTTACGCCTACGATTTGGACCAGCAGCCAGGCATCAAGACTGCTAGTACGTTCCAAGCATGGGGTGTGCGCGATGGAGATCAAAAGCAGCCCCTGAACCTGGGAATCTTCTACTCGGACAGCGTCGCCAAGAAACGATGGGTTCTTCGCTTCGATGATCCGAAAACCGTGGACGAACTGAATGCCGTCTTCGTAACGGTGGAACCCGTCGGGGGGAGTCCGCTGCCCAGGGGCAAACAGCTGCTATTTGCCTATCTTCGCGTCCGTCCAAATCATCCATAAGTCATCTTCCGTAGCCAACGAATCCTCATTCGGGTGAGCCGTGTTAAGTCAAGGCTAAAGCACCTGCTGTTTGGTACAGAAGGGCTGGCTTGGCCGTATTTCTCTCCAGTTGGTGTTGAGATCCGTTCCTCATCAGGGGGATGATTGAATGCGCCCAGCGCTCTTTGCTCTTGCCTGCATCCTTGCATGCTGCGTTTCCCTTAAAGCCCAAGACCCGAATGCGACTGTTAGCGGTCGTGTCCTCGACCCTTCTGGCGCCGTTGTCCCAGGGACTCAAGTCACGGTGATAAGCGACGCCACAAACGTCGAATATTCAACTGTGACGAACGATGCGGGGATCTATTCCATCCCCTCTGTTCCTCCCGGAAAATACCACATTCAAGTCTCAAAGAATGGCTTTAAGAACATGGTAAAACCCGACGTCATTCTTCACGTGCAAGACGCTCTGACCATTAACTTCACGTTGGAAATAGGCGCTGCGTCTGAATCGGTGACAGTCGAAGGCGGCGCGCCACTGGTGAACACAGAGAGCGCCGCAGTCGGCACAGTAATCGACAGGAATTTTGCGGGAAGCCTGCCGCTCAACGGACGCAGCTTCAACACACTGCTTCAGTTAACCCCGGGCGTAGCCATCGTTCCCACCACAGGTTTATCGCCCGGCCAGTTCAGTATTAGCGGACAGCGCACCAATGCCAATTCATTTCAGGTGGACGGCGTCAGCGCGAATTTTGGGAGCGCCTCCCTCATGGTTCAAAGTGGTGGTGGAGGAACCCAGGCATTCAATGCCTACGGCGGCACTAGCAGCCTCGTGTCCGTTGACGCCATGCAAGAGTTTCGTGTTGAGACCTCTAGTTACTCTCCGGAGTTCGGGCGAACGCCTGGGGGACAAGTAATTATCAGCACGCGCTCAGGCACGAATCACTTTCACGGAGCGGTGTTCGACTACTTCCGGAATGACGTTCTGGACGCGAACAATTGGTTCGCTAACGCAGCCGGACAACCACGCGCCCCAGAGCGCCAGAACGACTTCGGTGGGGTGTTCGGCGGGCCAATTCTTCGTGAAAAAACATTCTTTTTCTTGTCGTATGAGGGGCTTCGACTTAGGCAGCCCCAGGCGATGGTTATTCAGATGCCTTCCCTCGCTTGGCGCGCATCCGCGATTCCCGCGGCGGCCACCATTCTGAACGGCTTTCCCAAGCCCGGTCTGAATGCGCCAGTTTCACCCGATGGGAATGAGTCGCCGTTCACGGGGGTTTGGTCCAATCAGATCACCTTGGATGCCGGCAGCCTTCGGATCGACCACACTTTCAACAGCCACCTGTCGGTATTCGGAAGATACAACCGCGCCCCGTCTCAGAATACATTACGCGTTGCAAGTCTTTCGACAAATGAAGTTCAAGAGGTAAATACGACCACAGCCACGACGGGGGCGAATTGGCTCATTTCGGGCGGTATTTTGGATTCAGTTCGATTCAATTATTCGACTCAGACGGCCTCCGGCGTCACCCGGCTTGATATTTTCGGAGGCGCGACGCCTCCACCCGTAGCCGCGTTGTTTCCTCCGGGGACGTCGCCCAGCAAGGGCTTCGTCATCTTCGATCCCAGCTTTATAGGTGCTGGCGATATGCCCTCGCTCGTCTGGGGGCTGGTCGGAGCCAGAAATCAAGTCAAACAATGGAATTTTGTTGACGACCTCAGCATTACAAGAGGCTCGCATCTACTAAAATTCGGCGTAGACTACCGCCGGCTTCCAATTGGGCAATCGGGTGCGAAATCCGGCATCAATTACGACCCGTTCGACGCCGGCACGTTCGCTTCCAACGCAACCGTCGACTTCGCTTTCAACACGGTGATTAAGCCGGCCAATATGGCGTTCCAGTCTTTCTCAGCTTATGCACAAGACCGATGGAAGATTGGCCGCCGTCTCTCTCTGATTTACGGATTGCGCTGGGAAGTGAACCCCGCTCCGTCCGCAGAAGCCGGAGCATTTCTCGCGTCATGGCAAAATACCGACAACCCTGCCCAACTCGCTCTTGCTCCGGCAGGTACAGCGGTTTGGCAGACCACATACGCCAATGTAGCGCCTCGAGTTGGTGTTGCATGGCAGGTTACGCAAAAGGGTGACCTTGTCGTGCGTGGCGGGTGGGGTATATTTTATGACCTTGGCACGAGTGTGGCCCCCTTTTTGGGGAGTGTGTTCCCGAACGCGGCATTCACTAGCGCTGTCGGACCTCTTCCAGTACCCATCACAGATCCGGCTTTCGTAAGTCCTACTGTGTCGTTGCAGCCGCCCTACGTCGGTCAGCAGATCAGTGGCATTTCGCCTAACCTCGAGTCGCCATACTCATATCAATGGAACCTGGCTGTCGAGAAGTCCTTGTGGGGAAAACAAGTACTTTCCCTGACCTACGTCGGCCAAGCCGGCCGGCGATTGTTGCGGTCGGAAGCCCTCAATCCTCCGCCCCCCAACTTTCTGGCCACAACTTTCTTCTTAACTCGCAACGGCGATACGTCTGACTACCACGCCTTGCAGGTTCAGTTTGGAAGACCATTGTCGCAGAGGTTGCAAGCCCTGCTGAACTACACGTGGTCTCATTCCATTGACACTAATTCGGATGATGCCACCGGCACTATCTCAAGTTTCGTACTCTCAGTACCCGGCGAGCGGGGCTCGTCCAACTTCGATGTCCGTCAGAATTTCACAGGCGCAGTCACTTATGAGATACCCGGCCTGAAGTCAAATAGGTTCATTAGGGAGCTTAGTGGAAACTGGTCGCTGGACGCCGTTGTCCAAGCCAGGACGGCGTTCCCCGTGAACATTTTCACGCGAAGCGTGCGGATTCCCGGTCAATCGAGACAAGGGGCAACGCGACCAGATCTCGTTTCCGGTGTACCGATTTGGATTGCTGACGCAACTGCTCCGGGCGGCAAGCGATTAGATCCGGCTGCATTTTCCGTGCCCGCAACGTCGCGGCAAGGAACACTCGGACGGAATGCGATTTCGGGGTTCGGCGCAACCCAAATTGACATATCCATCGGCAGGCGGTTTCCTCTTACGGAGAAGCTGAACCTTCAATTTCGTGCCGATGCCTTTAATGTCTTCAATCATCCCAATTTCTCGAATCCCTTCGGGAGTTGTTCACCAGTGTCCGCTACGGTCCGCACTTGCCGACCGCCATTTGGCACTGTAACCAACATGCTCAACCAAGGCCTGGGAGGTCTGAACTCCCTGTACCAGATTGGTGGACCCCGCTCGTTGCAGCTTTCGCTAAAGCTGTTGTTCTGACTAAGACTCGTGGTCCAGATGGGAGCGACACTGTTGAGGAATGCGATGGTCCTGGCCGCTCTGGCTGGAGCAGGCGGCGCGTTTGCGGTTCCTCCGGCGAGTGAATTGACCCCTTTGCGTGTGGAAGATGTTATCGCCACGCATAGCTTCACCGAATTCTCCCGAATTACGTTCTCGCCCGACGGTAAGCTGATGATTTACGCCGTCCAGGACAATCGGCAAAGGGTTTCGTATTCACCTGGCGAATTTGCGCGAACCGGGGTGCCCTTGAAAGGGACAGATATCTTCATTCTTCAAATCGCAACAGGCGAAGTGACGAACGTTACTAACGGGCACAGCAACTGGGGTCCTTCATTGTCGCCAGATGGTCGTTATCTGGCGTTTCTCTCCGATCGTGACGGCAGCGGTCAGGCCAAACTGTGGCTGTTGGAGGTAGCAACGGGAGAGATGAGGAAAGCTTCGGATGTCCTTGTTAGGACAAGCGAGGTTCTGTGGCTTCCAAACAGCCGGGAAATCTTGGTCACCGCCGCCCCTGCAGATCTTACGCCAGAAGAGTTTGCGGAGCGAATGTCGGGCAACCCGCGTCAACCAGCATCGCCTGGGCGTGAAGACAGCATGCCCGGAGCAACTGCGACGATTTACCGTTCCAAATCCGCCGCAAAGGAGGACTCCAACAATTTAGGATTCGGAGCATGGAACCTGGACGCGTATGTTCGCGATCTTCTCCTCGTGGACGTGTTCAGCGGAAAGGCGCGCATAATCGACCGCGGGCACCGGATCGCGACGTACGCCCTCTCGTCCGACGGCTCACATGTCGCCGTGACGATCCCCAAGCGTTTTGAGAGGGCAGGTTCGCAGCAGATCCTTTTCGATTTGGACGTGTTTTCGCTTGGAGTCATCGGATTCCAGGTTCTGGCCTCGGATGTTCGCCTACGATTTGACGGCTCGACGTTTAGCTGGTCACCGGACAGCCTACGATTGGTTTACCAAACGGGAGGTGTCGATGCGACTGGAGACTGTTACGTAGTCGGATTGAAGGACAGCGCCCCCAAGAACATAACGAACCTTGAGTCGCCCGCCAAGACTGGCGCCACACCTTTTTGGGACTCGGACGGACGCCGAATCTATTTCCTTCACCGCGACGCCATCTGGACTGCTGCTCCAGAACGGGATAAGGCCACTCTCTTGGCCAAGATTCCAGGACATCGGATAGTCGAATTAGTGGCAAGAAACGGAATTGTGTTTTCGGACGCCCATAGAGCTCTTATCCTTCTGACGTATGACAACGAGCTGAATCAGTACGGGTTCTACAAGGTGGATCACCAAACCGGAGCAAGTGTCAAGCTGGTCCAAGAGAGTAAGTCGTGGGTAGCTTATTCGCAAAACCGATTCGTCACTCCATCTCCGGATGAAAGATTTCTGGCTTTTTTTTCCGAGGATGTTCAGCATGACCAGGAACTATGGCTGACAAGCCCGGATTTCAGCGACGCACACGGCCTGACGCACATCAATCCGCAGCTTGACAAGTATCAGATGGGCGCAGCTCGGCAGATCGCGTGGCGCAGCCTAGATGGCGAACAACTGCATGGGGTGCTGCTATTGCCTGGGGGATACACGGAAGGCCATCGTTATCCATTGATTGCTTGCGTATACGGTGGAGCATTCGCAGCAAGTAAGCTCGTTGAATTCGGCCCATTGTGTGGCGCAATGAACATGCAACTGTTGGCCACGCGGGGCTACGCAGTTCTCATTCCCGATGCGCCCCAGCACCTTGGCACGCCGATGCTTGATCTTGCAAAGACGGTGTTGCCCGGGGTGGATAAAGTTGTTGATATGGGAATCGCTGACCCCTCCCGTCTGGGCGTGATGGGCCATAGTTATGGCGGCTATAGTGTTCTTTCGCTTGTTGTGCAGACCAAGCGGTTCAAAGCTGCAGTTGCAACCGATGGATACAGTGACCTAACAGCGCTTTATGGAGAGATGAGCAAAGATGGTTCAGCGTTCGGCCAATCACTTGCCGAATCGGGACAACTGCTCGTGGGCGGCCCGCCTTGGCAGTTTCCGGAGGGGTACATCGAGAACTCCCCCTTATTTTATCTCGATCGCGTGGAGACGCCGTTGTTGATCGTCCACGGCGGCGCTGATGAGACCGTACTGCCATTTCTTTCCGAGGAAACATTTGTGGGGCTGCGCAGACTCGCAAGAGAAGCCGAGTACGCTAGGTACGAGGGTGAAGGGCATTCACCTCTTTATTGGAGCTATGCGAACCAGCTGGACTTCTGCAATCGCGTCATCGCGTGGTTCGAGGGCCACCTGAGACAGTAATGGGCATCCCCTCGGCGCAGCGTCGTCGGAATTTGAACTGCGGCTGTTTGTGCGAGCGGAAGTCTGCCAAGCTCGTTCTATTCATCGGCCTCATAAGCCGCCGACGTGGCGTAGGTCTGCACTATGGGACTGTCCAGAAATGGGTCGAACTTAGAAGCTGCGGATTGGATCAGGCCCATTGCAAGCGCCCGCGCCGCGATGTCCGGTTTGGCATAGACGTTCCTGCCGGCGTTCCCGAGTTGCCCGCCGCGGCTCGAAAGTCCCGGCCTTCCGTCCTCGCTACTCATCTGCTTCGTACGCCAGTGGTGTAGCGAAGATGATGAGCGGGAACATGATACAGTCCACTATGGCGGTCCAACCCTTATCCTGCGCGTGCTGTGTCGCGTTCATCGCAGATGTGCGGCTGCAAATTTGGGGTCTCGCGTATTGCATGGTTTTCTCCTTGCTTGGTGAATAGCCGTGCCTTTAGGGTTGAAGTTCCTCGGATGAAATGCCGAGGCACTCAGCTGAGTGAGGTGCTCCGGCCCTGGCACATGGTTACTCATTCAACCCTTGCGAGTTGAATTCCTTGTTCTGGCTGTTGGACTTTTCCCGGATGAAGTGCCGAGGCACCCAACTGAAAGAGGTGCCCCGGCCCTGGCACATGGTTACTCATCAGCCTCGTACGCGCTCAACGTGGAGTACACGATCGGCGTTCCCGGTGGGTTGTCATGGGATTGCTGCGTGAACTTATCGACCTTCTGAATCACTTCGATTGACCTCTCCGCTACGACTTCCGGTTTGCTGTAAGTCATGGTTCTTCTCCTTTTCTTCCATCATTCAACTCTTGCGAGTTGAATTCCTTGTTTTTGGCGGCCTCCGAGCGGCCCCTCGTGCATCCCCTGTCCTTTGCTTCCAGATCAGTTCGGCTGAATCGTCCATTTGTTTTCTTGGGCTTCTGCCTGTTCATTCCGTTGCAAATGCTCATTTCCTATCGACCCAACAACGTTCAATAGCCTGTTGTTTCGGAGTTTCTGTAACCAACGCTCGATGGCTACTGTGCGCAACACGATGACAGTGGCAACTTCTCTTCCGTTGCGAGCCTCCTGCAGAACTCTTAGGAATGTTTCCGAATGGACGATTCCGAGCAAACTGCTGACCATTTGCTGGCTCATGTCAACGAAGTAAGGCCAGTCCATCGTAATGGTTGCCAGTGGAGACCGTGCGACATACGCCTTTCGTTTCCTGTTCAAGAGCTCGTCCGGAACGATACCAACGAGTGAGCGGCGCATGAGAGAGCGTCGCTGTCCGGGGCGGACGAGCTGTCCCCGGGGAACGGCGTACATGAATTCCAGGAGACTGCGGTCGAGATAGGGGTAGCGCCTTTCGTAGGTCGGCTCCAGCGACAGGGGAGAGCACGCCAGCTGTCTTTGCAAGCCTTCCAGCGTCGAGATGTTTTCCTGCAAGCTTGGCAAGGGGCCGAGGAGCTTTAGCCTGCTTTCATAGCCCCGCAGGGCTAGCCCATTGCGCTTCACAAAGCCAGCGTTGAGCCACGGAGCGGGCCGCTTGTGCTTGGGGACGCCGACCAAGGCGGGCGGGAAGAATCCCCGGGCAGCTTCAAAAAAGAGATGGAACCACGGCTTCCTCTTGTTGAGGGCCCAGACTTTCAGTTGATGAGCAAGCGATCGGAAGTGGCCTCTTGCCAAGAGATCTTCGAGCTCCGGAGTGGGTGTTGGCACACCCCCCATGATCTCGTCGCCACCAATGCCGGAAAGCACGACTCGATTCCCTTGCGAAGCCAGGCATGCCGCGAATTTCCTCCCTGATTCAGAGGAGCGGCTGCCGACCGAGCCTGGAGTCGCAGCGAAGTGAGCGCTATCGAGCTCAAACGAGAGCGGCTCCTGCTTGCCGACGTCGATGTGGGTGCCGGTGCGGCCGCGCTTTTCTTCGACTTTGGTGAAGTAGGGCCGCTCGTTCCAGTTGGGTTCGGAGTCGTCGTAATAGGAAACGGTGTCGAGGCGCGGAGTTTCCGCGGCGTCGCGGGCGATGATGCTGTCCGCCATGCACACGATGGAGGAAGAGTCCATGCCGCCGCTCAGCTCTGCAAGGATAGGGCTGTCCGAACGGAGCTGGCGGCGGACGGCTTCACTGAAGATGGCGCGGAAGTGCTCTTCGTATTCGCCGTCCGCGCGGTAACGGATTCGCTTGTCAGGATCGAAATCCCAGTACTTGCGAACAGTATGCTTGCCAGGGCGCAGCAGCACGGACGAGGATGGCGGGACGCAGTGAATCCCGACGTAAGGCGTCAGATGAGCGGCGGGGAAGAACGAGAACCAGCCGGCGATGTACTCGTCGCAGAGCGTGAACGTTTTTCCGGCAAAGAGGACGAGCGGATCAAGGATCGTGCTCCAGGTGACCTGGTCGTTGTCGAAGGAGTAGTAGAGATGGCGCGTGCCGATGGGATCTTTAGCGAGGTTCAATGAGCGCGTGTGTGGATCCCACAGGGAGAGAGCCCAATCGCCAATCAGCATGGCGAAGGAACCGCTGCCCCAGAATTCGTAGGCTGCCGCGACGATTTCGACGTCCGTGGAGGCGATGGTCACAACGTCGCGCAGCTGGCGGATCAAATTCGCGCGGTTGTCCAGGCGACCGTCCCACGTGAGGATGGCTCCGGATTGAGTGGCGTGGGGCTGAGTTTCGCGGCGAGATTCCTTAGTTGTTTGAAAAGCGTGGTACAGGATGCTGATGTTGCCTGCTGAATAGGAGCCGGCATCATCTGGGCCATAAGGAGCGATGGAAGCCTTCGCCTTTTCCAAATAGCCCCGGTCTACTGGCTTGCCATCGAAATTCCATCTACCAAACTGGACGCTCATAGCCGATCCTTTCTCAGGACGAACGAGTTCAGCAACGATCGAGAACTGCGTACATTTCCGGTGTGTACGGCTTGTCGTTGACCACGCGGCCATCGACTTCGACCCAGGCGTGGGCCTTGAACGGCATCTGTTGCGTGCCAATCACCAATTGCGCCGGAACAGCATATTTCTTGAGGAGGCAGACCGTGGCCGCGGACCGCTGCAGGCAGAGCGCCTCCTTCCAATACCAGATACAGGCCATGTCGATCGCCGAGCAGATGCGCTCGACCGCGTCAGGAGTGGGGGGCCGGTTTGCGATGGGATACTTGCGCACTTTGTAGTAGAGCGCCGCGAAGTTGCCCCGTGCCAAGTAAAGGTCGAAGTGAATCAGCTTCAAGTATGCTTTCAAAATAAGAAATGACATGATCGAAACCCCCACTTTCACACTGTCAACTGCAACTGGTCGCAAAGAAACGCCATGCGATCCGTCAGCGCTTCCACTCGTTCGCCAAGGGGAAGCACGGGAGAGTGCCCCCGAAACTTGCTGTAATCGAGAAAGACGGGATGATCCGAAATGTTAGCCGCCTGCAGCCGGGCGGTCATCTTGCGGGCGTGCAGCGGATTGCAATTCCGGTCGGCATCACCGGAGACGATCATTGTGGCGGGGTAGGCAACACCATCGCGAACCCGATGATAGGGAGAATACTTCGCGAGCGCAGCGAAGTCGTCCGGGTCGTCTACCGTGCCAAACTCATCTTTCCAGACGTGTGCGTTGTCGAAGAGGTGATAGCGAAGCATGTCCAGCATGGGAACCATGCAGACGACCGCGCCAAACAGGTCCGGCCGCTGCGTTAATGCCGCTCCTACGAGGAGACCCGAGTTTGAGCCGCCAAATATGGCAAGCTTTCCCGGCGCAGTTCGTCCTGTTTTGACAAGCCATTCCGCCGCGCACAGAAAATCGTCGTAGGCTGTCTGGCGGTTGCGCCGTTTGGCGGCTTTGTGCCACTCGATGCC
>Ga0137401_10000934_pt1 | contig 12222 bp, 8 predicted proteins | sample CZOMad1_1_16fung_FD_108286 | JGI IMG/M metagenome (GOLD analysis project Ga0137401, IMG submission 108286) | Vadose zone soil fungal communities from Angelo Coast Range Reserve, California, USA - CZOMad1_1_16fungal (Illumina Assembly) | ecosystem: Environmental > Terrestrial > Soil > Vadose zone...
CACCGGGCCAATGTCCTGGTTTTATTTCATCATTCAGGGAACGACAGCTTTGATTTTGATCCTCGCGGCGAACACTTCATTCGCTGACTTTCCGCGCCTGGCCAGCCTCCTGGCACGCGATCGCTTTGTGCCCAGACAGTTTGCGACACGCGGCGACAAGCTCGTGTTTTCAAATGGGATCATCATCCTTGCGGTTTTTGCCGGCGTGCTCGTGGTCGCATTCGGAGGTGACACCAGCAGATTGATACCGCTCTATGCCGTAGGCGTCTTTCTTTCCTTCACGCTCTCGCAGGTTGGGATGGTGCGTCATTGGCTCAAGGCGGGCCGGGAATTGAAATCCGCAAGCGAAGCTTCAAGGAACAACGAGGGCTCTGCGTCAGCGAAGAACCAATACCGCGCCAACGGAGTGGCAGACAGCCACACGCTGAATCAGATACAGATAACTAAGGACAAACTAAAACAGGCTGCGCACTGGAAGAAATCAATTGTCGTCAACGGTCTTGGGGGCATCGCTACTTTCATTGTCCTCGTGGTCCTGGTCATCACCAAATTCATTCACGGCGCGTGGATCGTGGTGGTCCTCATTCCGCTGCTGGTCGCGCTGTTCCGCGCGATCCAACGTCACTACGTGGACGTAGCCACGCAACTGACGACCGAAGGTTTGCAAAAACTGCAGCCCATCAGACACGAAGTTATTGTGCCCATCTCAGGTATTCACCGCGGCGTCCTCAAAGCGCTGGAGTATGCGAAGGCGATTGCGCCACATCACGTGACCGCCGTTTACATTAACGTTGACGAGGAAGCAACTCAGAAGCTGAGAACCAAGTGGACTGAGTGGGTAGAAGGAGTCGAACTGGTGGTAATCGCGTCGCCATACCGTTCGCTCGTGGGACCGTTGGCGCGTTATGTTGATCGCCGAATTTCTTTACATGCCGACCAGATGGTCACCATAGTGCTGCCAGAATTCATTCCATCACGGTGGTGGCATCATCTGCTACACAATCAGACTTCGCTCTTGCTGAAAGGAGCGCTACTTTTCAAGCCGAACGTCGTCGTTACCAGCGTTCCGTATCATCTCAAACACTGAGACCGAGAATGGCCGCTACCTGGAAAGAGCTTTCGCGCCGACAATGGTCCAGCTATCTGCTAGCTACGCTCGGCGTTGCCGCCTCGACAATCCTGCTGGTTCCCTTACGCGGCAAGGTTAACTCGACCACCGTCGGCTTCGCCTTCCTGCTGGTCGTGCTCTTCACCGCAATTTTTCGCGGCAGCAAACCTGCCCTACTTGCATCAATCCTGGGCGTGCTCAGCTTTAATTTCTTTTTTCTGCCGCCCTTTCACACTTTCACGATCGCAGACCCGCAGAACTGGGTGGCCCTCACTGCTTTTTTCATAACGGCATTGGCCGTTGGTCAACTCTCGGCCAGAGCAAAGCATCAGGCAGATGAAGCTGAGGCAGGCAGAATCGAGATCCGCCGGCTTTACGAAGATCTACAAAACGCTTTTGAGCGAGCGAGCGAGGCAGAGGCGCTGAAAAGAAGCGAGCGGCTGAAGTCTGCGCTGCTCGACGCAGTTACTCATGACATTCGCACGCCGCTGACATCGATCAAAGCCTCAGCCACCTTATTGCTTGAAGATCGGGAATCGAGTGACCAGGTAGAAAGGCTTGGTGCCAACGAGCAACAGGCGTTATTACAGGTGATTACGCACGGAGCCGACAGGCTGGACCGGTTTGTCGAGGGCATCGTCGATCTGGCGCGCATCGACGCCGGCGAGATGATGTTGTATCGGAACTGGGGCGCGGTCGAGGACATTATTGATGCCGCCCTGGCCCAGGCGGAACCTCTTACGCGAAAGCACAAGATAAGAATTGCGATTGACGAGGAATTGCCGGTAGTTCGAGTCGATGCGCGCGCGGTGTCGGAAGTGATTTATACCCTGCTCGACAATGCCGGCAAGTATGCGCCGCCGGAAACGCTAATCGCGGTTGACGCCCGTCGCGTCGGAGATGACCTGATAGAAATCGCGGTTGAAGATCAAGGGCCCGGCATTCCATCAAGCCTGCGCGAGCGCGTCTTTGAGCGTTTTTATCGCGCAGCCAGTAACGGCGCGGCCGACGATCGCGCTGGTGGAATCGGTATGGGACTGGCAATTGCCAAAGGGATTGTGGAGGCGCACGGAGGTCACATCCGGATCGAAGATGGCAAATCAGGCCATGGGGCCAGAGTGATTTTTACAGTTCCGGTTGGCGATGATGAACTGCCTCGTAATCTGGAATAGAGATTTGTCGTCGCTGATAAAATTCAGCTAACGGAGGCGGAACGGAACCGGTTGCGATAGCGACCGGGTGCTTTCAAACGCAATTACCCGCTTGCCAGCGCAAGCGATTCCGTACAGTTGTGAAGAGCAATGGAAACGCGTAAACGCATCCTGGTTGTCGACGACGAGCAAGAGATTACTCTGGTCTTGCGCAGCGGTCTGACGACGCACGGTTTCGACGTGAGAGTCGCCGGCGAAGGTCAGGCCGCATTAGAGCTTTTCCAAGCCTGGACGCCGGATCTGGTGATCACGGATCTTTCCATGCCCAACATGAACGGCCTGAAATTGTGTCGACGGCTCAGAGAAATCTCAGACGTTCCCATAATCATTCTCTCAGTCAAAGGCGATGAAGCTACCAAAGTCGAGGCGCTTGACGCAGGCGCTGACGATTATCTGACCAAACCATTCGGCATGGGAGAACTCCTCGCGCGGGTGCGCGCAACTCTGCGACGTTCGCCGCAGGCTTCCAACGAAGGAACCGTCATTGAGGCAGGTGACTTTCGCGTCGACTTTGAAACCCGTGCAGTACAAGTTGCCGGAAAAGAAATCCGGCTCTCGCCGAAAGAATTCGATCTACTCGTATTCCTGATTCGCAATTCCGGAAAAGTCCTCACGCACCGCACCTTGCTGGCGAATATCTGGGGCGGGAATTATACCGACCAAACTGAGTACCTACGGGTTTTCATCCGACACCTCCGTAAGAAGCTCGAGCCCGATCCCGCCAAGCCTCGCTACATCCTGACTGATCCATGGGTCGGATATCGCTTCATTCCTGGTAAGTAGCACAAGTCGTAGTGTCAGAGCCCGACCGTGAGGGAGGGCAACCTATGCGGTGCACACCGTTGCTTACGCGCGGGCTTCTGACACAACAAACGTTTACGAACTTTTAATGAAGACTTAAGCCCTTTTTTATTTTGATCTCGCTACGATCTCTTTTGCTGACAAGGTAGAGAGGCTGTCAGCGATGATCCAAATGCTCAATCCGAAGACCAGGACCTTTGAAATCAAGGAACGGTACTCGACTCATAGCTCGCCGGCGGCGCGCAATCCAGTCGAATACCAAACCGAAAACGGCTTCGCCATCATTCGACTGGGCGACGTCGACAAATCTGTCTCGACGGTGGGTACGCGTCACTACTTCATCGTGCGCGATCCGTTCGGGTACGAACTGGACATTACGGTGGAGATATCGAATGACCCCGTCGCCGAAGTGATGTGGCGATGCAGAGGACGGATAACTCTTGAAAGTTCGTTTTGGATCACTTGCGCCGAAAGTCACCTGGCTACGTACCTTTGGGAAAACGAAGACTATCCGCCGGAGGCTAAGTTAACAGTTGATCAGTTGACGATCGATGACCTCGATCTGGCCAGACGATGGAATTGCGATGAAGAGAAAGACTGAAAGACTAATGCGAAGAAAAAGATTGGTAGTTTCAAGCAAGAACAGTTTTGAACTGATTTGGAAGGCAGTAAGTGGACTTGGCTTATGGGTGCTTTTGATGGCAATGCTCTCGATCAAAGCCCATGCACAACAGACAGTTTTCAACGTTCCAACAACCGATGTACTCGATAAAGGAAAAGTCTACTTCGAGCTTGATGTGAGTGCGAAACCGAATGATTCCAAGGCGGTGAACAAGTTTTCTTCGTTCGCGCCACGTCTGGTTGCGGGCGCCGGCCATCGTGTCGAAGCCGGCGTGAATCTTCTTGGCAATGTTCAGCCGGGACCCGATTCGACAACGATTGCGCCGACCATCAAGTGGAAAGTCTACGACGGAAAAGATAGCGGCTGGGCCGCGGTCATCGGAGACAACCTCTTCATTCCTGTGCGCAACCGCGCCTACAACGCCGGCACATATACCTATGCAATCACGCAGAAGACTTTCAACAAAAGTACTCGCGTAGGTTTCGGCGGCTATTTTTTCAGCAAGAACGTGGTCGCCGCGAATGCAAACCGGGCCGGCGGTCAATTTACTTTCGAGCAACCGCTCAACAAGAAAGCCACCATCGCCGCCGATTGGTTCAGCGGCAAACATCGCGCCGGTTATTTCAGCCCGGGAGTCGTCTTCAAGGTCGGCACGAAAATTACGGGATATGCAAGTTATTCAATCGGAAATCAGAATGCCTCGCGGGGCAATCATTATTTCCTGCTTGAGTTTGGCTACAACTTTAATTGAGACGGGACAGGTCTCAGAAGCCCGCGCGTCCGGCGGGGTCCCCGCGCGAGCATCTCGCGTGGGGTGCCATCAAGGGCTAGTCGGCCCTTCCTAACGGTCGGGCTTCTGACACGGAGAGACAATGCTTGATCTAATTTTTATCATCGCAACGGTTCTCTTTTTTCTGATCGCACTCGCGTACGTGCGCGCGTGCGAGAAATTGCAATAGATGAGTGGCGCGCGCACCTTGCGCGTGATTTCACGGGCGGGACGCCCGTGCCACTTGAGTGAGGTAAACGAGATGGCTATTGGAACGATTGTCATCGTGGCAGTTTCGCTACTGCTGCTGATTTACTTGACGGTCGCACTGCTGCGACCTGAAAAGTTCTGAAAACATAGAGGCGCCGTTTAGAGGCGGGCTGCCGCCCGCCAGTCGGGCAGTAGCCCGACTCTAAACGCGGCTAGTGCTTATGACACTCAACGGCTGGTTACAAATTCTTCTATTCATCGCGATCATTATCGCCATCGCCAAGCCCGTCGGCATTTTTATGGCCCACGTTTTCAACGGCGAGCGCACTTTTCTGCACTGGGCGCTCCGGCCCATTGAACGCTTGATCTACCGCTTAACCGGCGTTGATGAAAAACGCGAAATGCGCTGGACTGAATACGCGGCGGCCATGCTGCTTTTCAGTTTGGTCTCACTCGTTTTGCTTTACATCATCCAGCGCGTGCAGGGTTATTTGCCCTTGAATCCTCAGCATTTAACGGGTGTTGACTCTGCCGGAAGCCCGACCGCCGGCTTTGTTGGCTCGGCTTTCAATACTGCTGCCTCGTTTACGACCAATACGAATTGGCAGAGCTATGTGCCTGAGACGACGATGAGCTATTTCACGCAGATGGCCGGTCTCGCGTATCACAACTTTGCATCAGCGGCCACCGGCATTGTGCTGGCGATCGCTTTCATTCGCGGCATCGCCCGGCGTGAACAAGAGACCATCGGAAATTTCTGGGTCGACTTCGTCCGCTGCAATCTGTACGTGCTGTTACCGATCTGCATCCTCGGCGCCCTGTTAATGGTTTCGCAAGGCGTGGTGCAAAACTTTCGGGCTTACGACACCGCGAAACTAGTTGAACCACAGACGATTCAAGTTGATAAGAAAGACGCGAGCGGCAACGTCATCACAAACACAGACGGAACCAATCAGCAAGAGAGTCAGACGGTCACCGATCAGACGATTGCTCAGGGACCAGTTGCCTCGCAGGAGTTCATCAAGGAACTCGGCACGAACGGCGGTGGCTTCTTCAACACCAATTCGGCCCATCCATTTGAAAACCCGACTCCGTTTACCAACTTCATTGAGATGCTGCTGATCTTTTCGATTGGCGGCGGGCTCACTTACACCCTGGGCCGGATGACAGGGTCACCAAAACACGGATGGGCGGTGTTGGCGGCAATGGTGCTCGTCTTCTCTATGGGAGTCATCACTGCCTACGTCGCCGAGGCGCGTGGCAATCCGCTGCTGAAAGGAACTGACCAGTCTGTCAGCGCGGCCCAATCCGGCGGCAACATGGAAGGCAAGGAAGTTCGGTTTGGCATTGCGAACAGTGCGCTGTTTGCGACGGCCACGACCGACGCTAGCTGTGGCGCAGTAAACTCGATGCACGATTCGTTCACGCCGATCGGCGGCATGGTCCCGCTGGTAAATATCATGCTCGGCGAGATCATTTTCGGCGGCGTAGGCAGCGGTCTGTATGGAATGTTGATCTTCTGTGTGCTCTCGGTATTCATCGCCGGCCTGATGGTGGGGCGAACGCCGGAATATCTCGGCAAGAAAATTGAATCGTATGACGTAAAGATGTCGATGCTCTATGTCTTGATCTTTCCGCTGGTGATTCTTGTGTTCGCGGCAATTACAGTTCTGGCGCCTTCGTTTGGAACATCGCAGCTAGCCAACAATGGCCCACATGGGCTGTCTGAAATTCTGTACGCGTTTACTTCCGGGACCGGCAACAATGGATCGGCCTTCGCCGGTATTTCAGCAAACACGTATTGGTACAACTCTACGATTGGCGCGGCCATGTTAGTAGGTCGGTTTCTAATGATCGTGCCGATGCTCGCGGTGGCCGGAAACCTGGCGCGCAAGAAGATGGTGCCGCCGTCACTGGGAACATTTCCGGTGACCACGCCGCTCTTCACAGTTTTATTAGTCAGCGTAATCCTGGTCATAGGAGCACTGACCTTTTTCCCGGCACTGAGTCTGGGACCGCTCGTCGAACATTTGTTGATGTATGCAGGAAAAACGTTTTGATTTGGAGTGCGGCGGCTTGACGCCGCTTTGAAAACGCTCCAGAGATGCAAGTGAAGGTAAGTCTTAACTCAGTCGAACGGAAAAGAGGCGTCAAGCCGCCGCACTCCAAAAATGATTAAGAAAAGCAAAAACCTTAGTGTCTGGAATTGGCAAATCGTAAGACGCGCGATCGTCGATGCTTTCATCAAGCTCAATCCGCGCGCCATGATGAAGAACCCCGTGATGTTCGTGGTTGAAGTCGGCAGCGTGCTGACCACGATCCAATTCATCTACGGCGTGTTCCGCCCGGTTACCGGCATCACAAATCCGAAGTTCGAACTACAAATCACGCTCTGGCTCTGGTTCACGGTATTGTTCGCTAATTTTGCTGAGGCGATGGCCGAAGGACGGGGAAAAGCTCAGGCAGACAATCTGCGCCGCTCGCGGACTAAAACCATTGCGCACCGTGTAAAGAACGGTGGCATTGAAGATATCGCCGCGCCGGATCTTCGCAAAGACGATCTCGTGATCGTTTCAGCAAGCGAATTCATTCCCGGCGACGGCGAAATCGTCGAAGGAGTTGCGTCGGTAGATGAGTCGGCAATCACCGGCGAATCCGCTCCGGTCATTCGTGAAGCGGGCGGTGATCGCTCAGCAGTCACCGGCGGCACGCGCGTCTTGTCAGATCAGATCAAGATCCGCATCACTTCAAATCCGGGCGAGACGTTTCTCGATCGCATGATCGCTCTAGTCGAAGGCGCCGAGCGACAGAAGACGCCGAATGAAATCGCCCTGAATATTTTGCTCGCCGGATTGACGATCATTTTTCTTTTGGCAGTCGTGACCTTGCAACCCTTTGCCATCTACTCCCATGCACCGCAAACGATTTTTGTTTTGGCGTCCCTGCTCGTCTGTCTGATTCCAACAACTATTGGTGGATTGCTTTCAGCAATTGGTATCGCCGGCATGGATCGCATGGTCCAACACAACGTGCTGGCAATGTCCGGGCGCGCAGTCGAAGCCGCGGGCGACGTCAATACCCTGCTGCTCGACAAGACTGGGACGATCACCCTTGGTAATCGTCAGGCAACAGAGTTCGTCCCGCTTGCGGGTGTTGACGAAAAGCTTTTGGCAGACGCCGCGCAACTGTCGTCCCTTGCGGATGAAACACCGGAAGGAAGATCTATCGTCGTGCTGGCGAAAGAGAAATACGGATTGCGTGGACGTGAGTTTGGGATTCATGAGGCCAACTTCATTCCCTTCACCGCGCAAACCAGAATGTCAGGCGTTGACTTGAACGGTCGCGAAATTCGCAAAGGCGCCGTCGATGCAATCGAGAAGTACTGCACGACAAATGGCGACAGCGTTCCCGCGGACATGCGCGCAATTGTCGAACGTATCTCACGCGCCGGCGGCACGCCGCTGGTGGTCGCCTACGATCGAAAAGCCCTCGGCGTGATCTACTTGAAAGACATCGTCAAAGGCGGCATGCGCGAACGCTTCGCGCAATTGCGCGCGATGGGAATCAAGACCGTCATGATTACCGGCGACAATCCGCTCACGGCGCAGACGATTGCGGCGGAAGCCGGTGTCGACGATTTTCTGGCGCAGGCTACGCCCGAAGACAAGATGAAATTGATCAAAGACGAGCAGGCGGGCGGAAAGTTGGTCGCGATGACGGGTGACGGAACGAACGATGCTCCGGCGTTAGCCCAGGCCGACGTCGGCGTCGCGATGAACACCGGCACTCAGGCCGCGAAGGAAGCTGGAAACATGGTCGATCTCGATTCGAACCCGACAAAGCTGATCGAAGTTGTCGAGATCGGGAAGCAATTGTTGATGACCCGCGGCGCGTTGACGACTTTTTCGATCGCGAATGACGTGGCTAAGTACTTCGCGATCATCCCGGCGATGTTTGCCGGAGCATTTCCGGTGCTGAATGCGCTGAACGTCATGGGCCTGCGCACGCCGCAATCGGCGATTCTTTCAGCGGTGATCTTCAACGCACTGATCATCATCGTGTTGATTCCGCTCGCGTTGAAAGGCGTGAAGTACCGAGCCATGAGTGCGGCAGCCTTGCTGCGTCGAAATCTTTTTATCTATGGATTCGGCGGCATCATCGCGCCGTTTCTGGGAATAAAGATCATTGACGTGATTATTCATGCCATTGGACTGGCATAGCTGGGAAACTCCCTCTCCCTTTGGGAGGGCTGGGGTGAGGGTCTGACAGCGACGAGGCGGTTGAAGTGATTTCTCGTGTCCGAGTAGAGGCATTTAGCGACAATAGAATGCTTTTCGTAGTCCGACCGCGTAAGCCCTCACCCTAACCCTCTCCCAAAGTGAGAGGGAAGAAATCGAAAACCTTATGAAGAACCTACTAACAGCAATCTTGATGACGATCGTAACGACGATCCTGCTGGGCGTGATTTATCCGCTCGTTGTCACTGGTCTGGCTCAGGCGATTTTTCCGGACCAGGCCAACGGTCAACTGATCAGACGAGCTGACGGCACAATCATAGGCTCTCGAATCATCGGTCAGCCTTTCGCCGGCGCCGGCTATTTTCATTCGCGGCCCAGCGCAGCAGGCGCGGCTGGCTATGATGCGAGCGCATCGTCAGGATCGAACCTTGGCCCAACGAGCCAAAAGCTAATTGAAAGGGTCGAGGCGCAGATTGCGGACTTGCAGAAAGAGAACCCCGGTAAACCGGTTCCGATCGATCTGGTGACGACGTCCGGCTCGGGACTTGACCCGCACATCTCACCGGCCGCCGCCGACTTTCAGGTTCCCAGCATCGCTCGAGAACGCGCCTTGACTGAGAATGATGTTAGACAGATCGTAGGCGCGCACACGGAAGGCCGCACCTTTGGTTTGCTCGGCGAGCCTCGCGTGAATGTGCTTGAACTAAATTTGGATCTGGACAGGCGCAAGCCGCTGCGATAGCGATTGCGAATCCTGGACACAGGCGTCAGAGTACCGGCTTGAGCCGGAATCAGTTCCGGCGAAAAGCCCAACTAAAGTTGGCACTCTAACGCTTATCGCCAGGCTTGAGCCAGGACGGCGGAAATCGAAATCCAATGGGCGTTGTGGAGCCAAGACGATCTCCCGAATCGTTACTCGCCGAAATTAAAGAGAGCGAGCGGGCGCCGCTGCGCATTTATATCGGCCATGCGGCCGGTGTGGGCAAGACTTATCGAATGCTCGAGGATGCCCACGAACTCCGGCGCCAGGGCGTGGACATCGTGCTCGGATTGATCGAGGCCCACGGTCGCTTTGAGACCGAAGCTTTAGTCGACGGAGTTGAGCAAATGCCCCTCAGGAGCATTGAATACCGGGGCACAAGCTTCAAAGAACTTGACGTCGACGCCATCCTCGCCCGGCACCCCGAGATAGTCATCGTCGATGAACTCGCGCATACAAACGTTCCGGGTTCGAAACACCGGAAGCGCTATGAAGACGTGCTCGAGATTCTCGACAACGGCATTTCCGTAATCACCGCCGTCAACGTCCAGCACATGGAGTCTTTGAATGATGCGGTCGCGCGGATCACCGGCGTGCAGGTGCGCGAGACCGTTCCCGATCTGTTCTTCAAGCGCGCAAACGAGATCGTGGATATCGACATTTCCGTCGAGATGCTGCGCACTCGCCTGCGTCAGGGCAAGATCTATCCGGTGGAAAAAATTCAGCAGGCGCTGAATAACTTTTTCCGCAAAGGCAATCTGTCAGCGCTGCGCGAGCTGGCCTTGCGCGAAGTCGCCACCGATCAATCAGTCAAAGCTCATGACTATCGCGAACGTCAGGGACTTGAACAGGCCACGATTCCGGAAAAAGTTATGGTCGCGATGGCATCGCGTGGCAGCGCCAAGCGGATTCTTCGCGGTGGCGCGCGCATCGCGGGGCGATTGGCCTCTGATTGGTTTGCAGTTTACGTAGAGACTCCCAGGGAAGAACCGGGCCGCATCGATCCTCAGGACTTTGCAGTGCTGCAAGAGAACATCCGGTTCGCAAAAGAGCTGGGCGCGAAAGTACTCAAGCTAAAAGGCCGCCGCGTAGCCGATGCGTTGATTGAATTCGCGCGCAAAGAGGGCATTACCCACGTTGTGTTTGGGCAATCAGCGCGATCGCGTTGGGACATCTTTCTGCATGGCTCAGTAATCAATCGTTTTCTGAGCGACGTGCGCGATGCCAGCGTCCACGTGGTGCCGCTTGAGCCAAAGAAGGTCAACGGTGATTCAAGAAATAACGGACAGAGAATTATGTAACGGAGATTGGAACGTAGTTGGCCAGTCTTAGTAACATTCTGGTTCGTCGCAGAGCGACCGCTGATTTTAGCCCGGCCTTTCAAGGCCGGGACCGAAGGGAAAATCGATTCACGTCGCGTCAGCGACGATTGAGTGAAATGTTTCAGCCGTCGCTAGCGCGACGATATTTGTGCACTGCCTCGATCCCGGCCTTGAAAGGCCGGGCTAAATTCAAACCGCCGCTACGCGGCGAAGAGTAAGAGTTGCCCGCGTTCTTTCGGTGTGACTTTGTGGGCACAGGATGGGGTAGGCTCGCACTACTCTTCCGGCAACGTCTTCACCCCAACGCTGCGCACGATTCGTTCGCGATAACGCCGCGCGTCGGCCTTGATCGTTTCCTCGTTGAGGGTGAGCAAGCGTCGATCGCGCATTACCACGCGGCCTTCGATCACCACAGTGCGCACATCGCCGGCCTTTGTCGCATAGACCAAATCTGAATAGATGTTGTAGTAGGGAGTTTGATTCAGGCCGTCCAGATCCACGATCACGATATCCGCGCGCTTTCCTGCTTCGAGCGAGCCAATCTCTCTCTCCAGGTGCATGGCCCGCGCGCCGCGAATCGTGGCCATCTCGAAAGCCTCTTGAGCCGTAACAACTTTCGGATCTTTGCTAATTAATTTATGCAGCTTCGCGGCGGTGTCCATCTCTTCCCAAAGATTCAGGTCGTTATTCGAAGCCGCGCCATCAGTGCCCAAACCTACCGGCAAATCCTGCTTCAGCATCTCGGGCACCGGCGCCACGCCAGAGGCAAGCTTCATGTTTGATTGCGGGTTGTGAACAATGCCGACGCCAAGTTTCTTTAACAACCCAAGTTCTTCTTCGCTGGGCCAAACAACATGCGCGGCAATCACGCGATTATTAAGAAAACCGATCCGATTAAGATAGTCGATCGGGCTCGCGCCTTTCGCTTTGATGCTGTCATCAACTTCACGTTTCGTTTCTGAAATGTGAATGACAATCGGCGCGCCAGTGCGATCCGAAAACGCCCGCACGGCTTTCAAGTGATCTTCGGAAACCGTATAAGGCGCATGCGGCGCGATCGCCGGAACGATCAGCGCATTCCCTTTCCAGTGCGCGACAAATTTTTCGACGTAGGCCATCGCTTCCGCGTTAGTCTTATTATCGGCAACCGGAAAATCGATGACAGTTTCGCCGAGCACTCC
>Ga0137401_10000936_pt1 | contig 12217 bp, 9 predicted proteins | sample CZOMad1_1_16fung_FD_108286 | JGI IMG/M metagenome (GOLD analysis project Ga0137401, IMG submission 108286) | Vadose zone soil fungal communities from Angelo Coast Range Reserve, California, USA - CZOMad1_1_16fungal (Illumina Assembly) | ecosystem: Environmental > Terrestrial > Soil > Vadose zone...
CGATGTTGCTCGACGCGCGCGGCGGGTTTCGGGTGACCGGCGAAGGTGGAGTGCGTTCGTGCATTATACTACAACGGAAAACAGGCGGCCCAAAAAAAACTCGGAGACTGGCGCGAAAAGGGCAAATGGGACGGGAAATCGAAATTAAGCTGCGAGTGACGGATGCGCAGGGGATGCGGGCGGCGCTGAAGCGCATGGGCGCGCGACTCGCATTGGAAGGAACAAAGCGACTTCATGAATGGAACACACTGTTCGACACCGCCGACGAGGACCTGCGCAGGCGCGGGCACCTGTTGCGGATTCGGATCGAGACGCCGGACGGACGATCGTTGCGACAGCCAAAAAACGAAGCCCGGCCAGCGCTCTTGACGTTTAAGGGCCCGGACCCACGAACCCGAGCAAACTCCGGAGGATCGCGCGCACAACGTCACAAAGTCCGGGAAGAGATCGAGCTACGGGTTGAAGACGCAACAGCCTTGGCGCAGATCTTCGAACGGCTGGGGATATGGGCCGCGGTTCGCTACGAGAAGTACCGCACCACATTTCGTTTACCGGGATCGCAACCTTGGGCCAAAGGACTATTGATCGAGTTAGATGAAACGCCGATAGGTACGTTTTTGGAACTGGAAGGACCATCCAAGGCCATCGATCGGGCCGCAAAAGAATTGGGATTTTCAAAGAAGGATTATATTTTGAAGAATTATCTGCAGCTGAATGCGGAGGAGTGCCAACGGTGCGGGCTCGAACCAGGCGACATGCTGTTTCGCAAGAAAAAATGAAGGCGTTCCGCACACTCCGCACAAAAAATTGCTGAGAACGTCATTCTTTTCTTGACAATACGGTGCGCGAAGGCTTATCAAACCTCTGGAGTGAATTTTCTACCGATGTCCGCGTCCCGCGAACTCGAGCCTGGGCCTAGCCCGTTACCACTGGATATGGGCTTAAGGGTGCAGCCAAAGTTGGAAGTTCGAAGAACGTCGCGCGAAATGGGCTTTTCAGCGCAGGCGGGCGGGCAGGGAGGGTTCACTTCCGGCTAAAGGTAAGTCCATATGCTTGAGGCACTTGCCCGCGGCCGGAGGTTTTACGGTGCGCGGGTTTTTTGTTGCTCGCGAAACCTTGAACGAACGTCCGCGCAGCCGGACGACGTGAAAGAGGCGGCAAATGCAATTGTACGCAACGGAATTAATGGGCGCCGAGACGTACGACGACCAAGGCAACTTTGTCGGACGGGTGCGCGAATTTTTTATCGAGCCCGCAGACCAAGCCAACCGAATCGCACGCTTTTTGTTGTCGCGGGGACGCTTTCAGCCGTTGATCGCCCGGCACGATCAGGTGGCGACGGTCGCTCCTGGGACCATTCGACTGAACTGCAGCGAGCGAGCGCTGGAGCTCTATCAGCCCAATGAAGGCTGGCTGGCCGTTCGCAAGGATCTGCTGGATCAACAAATCATCGACACCAAGGGACGGAAGGTGGTGCGGGTCAACGATGTGGACCTGACCGAGCAGCGCAACAACGGGAACGTCGAACTACGGCTTACACAAGTGGACGTGGGACTTCCCGGAGCGGTGCGGCGCCTGCTGCAGGGCGTGGTCTCGGCATCCATGGTGCGCAAGATGCAGCGCAAACTGCCACAGCGTACGATTCGGTGGGAATTCGTGAACCTAATCGAGCCAGATCCTCTACGGCGAGTCAAGCTGCGCATTACCCACGAAAAACTTGAGGACCTGCATCCCGCGGATCTTGCCGAAATTATGGAATCACTCTCGGCCGCCGAGCGGCAGGGCATCATTGCTTCGCTCGACGAAGAAATGGCTGGCCGGGTTCTGGCAGAACTCGACGAGCGACTCACGACGCAGATCGTCGAAAAGCTGGACCCGGAAAAAGCCGCCGACATTCTGGAGGAAATGGCACCCGACGCGGCCGCCGACCTGCTGGCGGAATTGCCGAAGGAAACCTCGGAGGAATTGCTGGATGAGATGCCGGGCCAGGAAGCCGAGGAAGTCCGCGAATTGCTGGCGTTCGATCCATCGACGGCGGGCGGAATGATGAACACGGATTTCGTATTTATCGGCGACACTGCGACGCGCGACGAGGTACTGAACTGGATGCGAACCCAGGACCTGAATTTCGATGCCCTCGACACGGTAGTGCTGTTGGATACGTCGGCGCATTTTTCCGGGATCGTCCCGGTCGCCAGGCTCCTATTGTCAGCGCCGGAACAATCCTTGACGGAAATGAAGCTTGAGCCGCTCCTGAGCGTCGAGGCGGACGCGGATGAGTCGGAAGTGTTCGAACTGTTCGACAAATACAACTTGCGAACGCTTACCGTCGTGGATGAGCATCAACATCCGATTGGCACGATCGCCGTCGATGATGTGGTTTCGCGCCTGGTGGCGAAATAAACGGAATAAGAATGAATTGGGAATCCATAGCGACGCGCGTTGAGGGGATGCGGACCCGCGGAACGGACTTGCAGAAACGTCTGAGAGGGCTGCGCCGGCGCGTGGCATTGCTGCTGGCGGTGGTCGGGCCGGGGATCATCACGTCAAACGTGGACAACGACGCCGGCGGAATTTCCGTGTATACGCAGGCGGGGGCGCAATATGGCTACACGTTGCTGTGGTCGCTGATCCCGATGACGATCGCGCTGTACGTGACCGGGGAAATGTGCGCGCGGATGGGTGTGGTCACCGGTAAAGGTCTTTCCGACTTAATTCGCGAAGAGTTCGGGTTTCGAGCGACGTTCTTTGTGATGGTGGCGGGCTTTTTCGTCGATCTGGCCAACGTGGTTGCGGAGTTCGCTGGCATCGCCGCGGCGATGCAGATCTTCCATGTGAGCAAATACATTTCCGTGCCTATTGCGGCGGTCATTGTGTGGGCCTTGGTGCTGCGCGGAACGTATCGCCAGGTGGAGGTAGTTTTTTTGGCGGCGTGCGTCCTGTATTTAGCGTACGTGGTGTCTGCAATCTTTGCCAAGCCCGATTGGTTGGAGGCGGCTCGAAACGTCGCGATCCCCAGCCTTCATTTCAATGCAGGCTACCTCGTAATGCTCACGGGCCTGGTGGGAACGACTATTGCGCCGTGGCAATTTTTCTATATGCAGGCGGGCTTCGTGGAGAAAAAAGTCTCCGTGCGTCAGTATCCGCAGGCTCGAGCCGATGTGCTGATCGGCAGTGTCAGTTGCATGGCCATCGTGTTTTTCATCATTGTCTGCACGGCGGCGACATTGTACGCCCACGGACAGCGAAGCATTACGGACGCGGCGGAAGCCGCAAGCGCGTTGGTTCCGTTGGCTGGCAAATGGGCGGGAACGCTTTTTGCGTTTGGATTGTTGAACGCTTCGTTGTTCGCGGCGTCGATTCTGCCGCTATCGACGGCGCACGTGATCTGTGAAGGGTTAGGTTTCGAGGCGGGCATCGACAATAAGTTCAGCGAAGCGCCCATTTTCTACTGGCTGTACACGATTCTGATCGTCGCGGGCGCCGGCATCGTGTTGCTGCCTAACGCGCCCCTATGGAAAATTCTGATTTTCTCGCAGGTGGGCAACGGCATCTGGCTGCCGGTAGTGCTGATCTTTATTTTGCTGCTGGTCAACCGCCGGGACCTGATGGGCGAGTATGTGAACACGCTTACCTTTAACGTGGTGGCGTGGGTCACGGCCATTGCCATGATCTTGCTGACCATGGTGCTGACGTACACGGCAATTTTCCCGGCGGCCTCGTTGCCCGCACCCTAGCGATCTGCTGTTGCGTCTAAGAAGAACCCCGCAGCACTCCGGCGTTGCGCTGCCGCCGAGGCGTATGTTAACTTTGCGGCGTAAAGGGGAAATGCCCCCTGAGCGTTCGGCTATCGATGAAATCTCACGTCACACTGCAAGTCGCTATTCCTGCCGCCCTTGGTTCGGTCACTGGGGAAGAAGCCGAACTCCTCGGAAAACTTGATTTGGCGCGTTTTCCGCGGCATGTGGCTGTGATCATGGATGGGAATGGGCGCTGGGCGCAACGGAAACATCTGCCGCGGGTGGCGGGGCATAGGGTGGGAACCCAGACGGCGCGCTCGACCATTGAGACTTGCGCGCGGCTTAACATCGAGGCTTTGACACTGTATGCCTTTTCGGTGGAAAACTGGCGGCGACCGAAGACGGAAACCGACTTTTTGATGCAGTTGCTGCGCGAATACTTGCGCACCGAGATGCCGCTGATCCAACGGAACAACATCCGGATGAGATTTCTGGGCCGGGCCAGCGAGCTACCCGCTGGGGTGCAACAGGACATGCGCAACGCCGAAGAAAAGACCGCCGGGAACGGCGGCATGGTGTTGTGCCTGGCGCTCAATTATGGCGGACGGGCCGAGATTGTGGACGCGGCCAACGCGATTTGGGCGGAGCGCGGCGCGCAGGGAAGTGGCGCTCCGATTACTGAGGAAGATCTTTCGAGACGGCTCTATACCAACGGATTGCCTGATCCTGACTTGCTGATTCGTACTAGCGGCGAGATGCGGGTCAGCAATTTTCTGCTGTGGCAGATTGCTTACGCCGAGATTTTCGTGACCGAGACACTGTGGCCGGATTTCAATCGGGCGCGGCTGTTGGAATCGTTCGTGGAATTTCAGAAACGTGAACGGCGGTATGGCGGTATTCGCGAGGGCGGGTCCGAGGCTCAAATGCCCGCGCGAGTTGCCGGCGAGTGACGATCGGTTTTTCATGCCTCCTGGGAAAGCTCCGTATACGTCGCGCTAAAGCGCGCCCCTACATCGCGCCCCTGCGTTGCCAGCCTTCTGCGTGATTTCTTTCCTCCGATATGATGTGATTGGAACAATCATCCTCCGGGGGAACTCCGTCTTATGACTTTGAAGCGAGTGGCGACCGCCGCTGTGCTGATTCCGTTTGTGGTTGGTTTGGTGCTGTTTGGGTCGACCAATTGGGTGGCCGTGGCTCTGGCGCTAGTGACCGTCCTGGCGCTCCGTGAATTTTTTGCGTTGGGAGATGCCATTGGGCATCGTGCATATCGCGTTTGGACTACGGTTTGCGCAATCTTGATTGTGTATGCTCAGTGGGTGGCGACGCTCGAGGCGTCCTACCAACTGGTCTGGGGTCTTTCGCTGCACCGGCAGATCGGGCGCTTTGCGAACAGTTTGGGTACGACTCAGGACGTTTTCTTTTTGTTCTTGCTGGGTGTTACCGCGTTAACGTTGTGGACGAAGAGGCCGTTGGTGGAAGCGTTGCCCGCGGCCAGTATGAGCTCCAGCGGGCTGTTACTGGTGGCGCTGCCACTCAGCTTCGCCGTGAGGCTTCACGGTCACGGCGTGGAAGGTCCGCGGCTTTTGCTCTTTGCGCTCGCAATCACTTGGGCAGGCGACACCGTTGCATATTTTGTCGGGCGGGCGATTGGAAAACATCCGTTTGCTCCTGCGTTGAGCCCTAAGAAAACCTGGGAGGGGGCGATCGGAGGTTTTGCAGGCTCCCTCTTGGTGGGCTTCGCGTTTTCGTGGTGGTTGAACGCTCCGGTGTTGCACCTGCTGGCGATGGCCGGAGTGGGCAACGTGGCTGGGCAGGCTGGCGATCTGTTGGAATCTGCTTACAAGCGCAGCGCGGGAGTGAAGGACTCAGGGACCTTGCTGCCCGGCCACGGTGGGATTTTGGATCGTATCGACGCATTAATATTGGCGATCCCTGCGGTCTGGTATTATTGGGTTTTCGTTTACTCGCCTGGAAACTAGCCCCGGTCTGCAGGTTTCGGAAAAAATGGAAGGAATCGGTTTGTGACGCCAGCGTTCACGAAATTGTCCATCTTGGGGTCTACGGGCTCGATCGGGCGGCAGTGCCTCTCGGTTGTGGAGGCGTTGCCTGACCGATTTGCCGTGGTCGCGATGGCCGCGGGCGGCAACTTGGAGGAATTGGTAGGCCAGATCGCGCGGCATCGGCCGGAGGTTGTGTCGGTCGGTGATGCGATGAAGGCCGACGACCTTGCGGGCCGGCTGAAGGCAAAGGGACTGTCTCCGCTCCCGGCCATTCATCACGGACGCGAAGGAATGCTGGCCGTCGGAACTCATGCGGATGCCGACATCGTTGTGTCCGCTGCGGTCGGCGTCGTGGGCCTGGAAGCGACCTACGAGGCTGTGAAGTTGGGGAAGAGCGTGGCGCTGTCGAATAAGGAAGTGCTTGTGGCGGCGGGCGAGTTGGTGATGGCCGCGGCACAAAAGTCTGGACGCCCGTTGTTGCCCGTTGATAGCGAACACAATGCGGTGCATCAGTGCTTGCGCGGCGGGGACCTCGGCGAGGTTCGTCGATTGGTGCTGACAGCATCGGGCGGCCCATTTCGCAAGGCGCCGCTGGCGGTGCTCAAGGATGTGACGCCGGGGCAGGCCTTGGCGCATCCGAATTGGCGGATGGGAAATCGTATTACCATCGATTCCGCAACGATGATGAACAAGGGCTTTGAAGTGATTGAGGCGCGCTGGCTGTTCGGCGTGCGGCCCGATCAAATCGATGTGGTGATTCACCCGCAGTCTACGATTCACTCGATGGTGGAGTTTGTAGATGGTTCAGTTCTGGCACAACTGGGCCCAACCGATATGCGCATGCCCATCCAGTATGCGTTAACCTATCCCGAGCGGGTAGCATCCAAGCAGGTAGCTCTGGATTGGTCGAAGCTGCGCCGCCTCGACTTTGCACGCGTCTCGACGAGACGGTTTCCGTGCTTACGTTTGGCAAGAGAAGCGATGAAAAAGGGCGGGGCGCTGCCGTGCGCGTTGAATGCGGCCGACGAGATCGCGGTGGCGGCGTTTCTGGATCGGCGACTGCCTTTCCTGGGAATACCGGAAGTGATCGACCGGGTGCTGGGACGTACACCGCGCATGCGCTTCGAGACGATGGAAGATGTGCTCACGGCAGATGGGGAAGCGCGTCGAATGGCGCAGGAAGAAGTCGAGCGATTGGCGATGACGGCTGCGGCAGCGCCGTAAGATTTAGCCAGGTGCGATTCCGGGCGAAGGATTCTCGGGGTCGGCGGAAAAGGGAAGCGCAATCGTATGGATTTGATCATCGGCGTTAGCCTCGTGCTGGGAGTCATGATTCTTGTGCACGAGTGGGGACATTTCATCGCGGCACGCATATTCGGCGTGCGAGTCGATGTTTTCTCAATCGGGTTTGGTCCGCGACTGTTCGGCTGGAAAAGCGGCGACACCGACTATCGAGTCAGCATCATTCCGCTAGGCGGCTATGTGCGCATGGCAGGCCAGGACCCCACGGAGATTGATTCGCCGAATCGAAGTTGGGTGGGATCTCGTGCGGCGGCACAGGCTGAGACTCCCGGAAAAGTGATGGATACGGTGCAGTCAGCTGCGGAGGTTGCACTTCGCCAGCCGCCCACCGATATCGGCGAGCACGCCACCGGCGCGCCGGATGAATTGATGAGCAAGCCCCGTTGGCAGCGAGCGGTGATTTCCGCTGCGGGGCCTGCCGTGAACCTGGTTTTTCCGATCCTATTGCTGACCGTTTATTTTGTGGCGATTGGCGTTCCTTATCCGGTCTTCGAGGACAAACCGGTAGTGGTCACGGCGGTGCCGGCGAACTCGACAGCGGCGGCCGCTGGTCTGCATGCAGGCGACAAAGTCGTCGCGCTGGATGGAGAGCAAATCGCGAATTGGACTCAAGCCGAAAAAATTGTCACCAAGGCGGAACCAGGCACGAAACTGTCGGTAGAGGTTGAGAGCGACGGGCAGAGACGTACTCTCCAAATCCCGTTGCAACAGAAGGAAATCGAGCAGCCCGAACAAGTGTTGGGTTTTGCGCCTATCCGTGCGGTTCTGGAAGATGTCGCTCCGGGAATGCCGGCAGCGCGAGCGGGACTGAAAGAGAGCGATTTCATCCGCACGGTGGACGGTCAACCAATTCAGTGGTGGGGACAGTTTACGGAGCGGGTGCGAGGATCGGGTGGCAAGGCGCTCGCTTTGGATGTCGACCGTAAGGGACAACCGCTTCATTTGGTGGTCACGCCGCAGTCCGGCAATAACGATCGCGGTGAGAGTGTCTACCAGATCGGCGTGCAGGTTCATGAGGATTCGGCGTATCGGCGTGTCGCGTTTCTGGAAGGCGTGCGCCTGGCGAGCTTGCGAACCTACGAGACTATCGACGAAACGATCGGGGTTGTCGGCAGGCTGTTCAGTGGGCGCGTTTCGGTACGGCAACTACAGAGCGTTGTGGGAATCTCGCGGGCAGCAGGGCAAGCTGTTCACAAGGGCGCACAAGCGGTGATTTCGTTGATGCTGCTGATCAGCGTAAACCTTGGCATCCTGAATCTTCTGCCGATTCCGATTCTGGATGGGGGCAATATTTTGTTGCTGGCGATCGAAGGTGGCTTGCGTCGCGACCTCAGCATGGCGTTCAAGGAGCGCTTTGTACAGGTCGGCTTGGTGTTCCTCTTGGTGCTCTTCGCCATCGTTATGTACAATGACCTTGCGCGACTCTTAGGCGGCCATTCCTAGTTGGCCGGGCTCCGCGCGTTCGGAGAGCCAAGCATGCCTGCAGCACCACAGCACCGGGTCTCCACCGGTGAGCGAATTAATACCGCGGAAACGACTGGCCGGTTGCAGCAGACGCTGGGCGCAAAGGGCATTCGTCTAACCCGGCAGCGGCGCGTGATTTTGCAGGTGATGGATGACGCCGAACAGCACTTGGATGTCGATCAAATCCTGGAGCGCGCGCAGAAGATCGACCAAGGCGTGCATCTGGTCACCGTCTACCGCACCATCGACCTTTTAAAAAAGCATGGCTTGATTGACGAACTGGATCTGCTGCACCTTCGCGGTGATCGTCACTATTACGAAACGCACGGCCCGCGCGACCATATCCATGTAGCTTGCCTCAGCTGCGGGAAAGTGCGCGAGTTCGAGAGCCGTCTCTACGAGCAGTTGAAAGAGCAGATCGCCCGCGACTTCCACATGAAGGTGACCGTATCACGCACGGAAGTCGGCGGGTATTGCGCGGAGTGCCTACCTAAGGTCTCGGGATAATCGTTTCTACGCCGATAATCGTATTCACTCAGATCGCCGAGTGCGGGAACTCTTAGAGCGATTCGGTGTCCAATTCTCTATGGACCTACTCGCCGAATTGCCGGGGACGATGCGATCGCGCTCCGTGTTAGTTACCGCCGTCGTTGTAGCGACTGTCTTGTTACCCTTTGTCGATCGATCCGTCACTAGATGGTTTGTCGGGTTACATTTGGCGGAGCCATACATTCCACCCGAGCCCCCGGGAGCGGTACATTGGGACGAACGCAACATGTAGCCGACTCGCGGACTTGGGAATCGCGCTTTGCCAGGTCAGAAGAGCACAAGGCTATCCTTCCGCCCTCGCCGCGGGCGCGCTGACTGGTGCGAAGAATCAGCGGGTTTGCCGCGCCGAGCGAAAGTGACGCAGGCGGGAAAAGAAGCGGTCCGCGCCGACGATGTCCCTGGCGATCTGCGCTCGTAATTCCTCGGGGCCACTGAATTTTTTCTCTTCGCGAAGCCGCTTCCAGAAACGGACTTCGATGCGTTTTCGCGGGATCTCCCCCGAATAGTCCAGCAGATGAGTTTCGACGCTCAGCGCCGTGCCATTAAATGTTGGGCGATTGCCGATGTTGGTGACTGAGCGGCGGCTCTGCGTTTCGCCCTCCAGCAAAGTGCGTGTAACGTAAACACCGCGGGCCGGCAAAAGCTCTTGCTCGGGCGCCAGATTCAGCGTCGGAAATGTAAAGCGGCGCCCCGTTCCCGTGCCGCTCACGACTTCGCCGGTCAACACAAACGGGCGTCCCAGCAGGCAAGCTGCATGGGAGACGTCGCCCTCGCAAATAGCCTTTCGTATTGCGGTGCTCGAGACAATTTCCCCTTTGTAAATGACCGGCGAGATCACTACAACCTCGAAGCCGTTGCGCATCGCCAGTTCGCGGAGCAACTTCACGTCCCCGGCCTGGCGATGGCCAAAACGAAAATTTTCGCCGACCAAAACCACACGAACCTGCAGATCGCGCACCAGGACTTCTTCTACGAAATCTTCCGGCGACAGGCGCGCCAGTTCGAGGGTGAAGGGCATGACTACGGCGGCCTCCAGCCCTGCCGAGCCGAACCAATCCATACGTTGCGCATTCGTAGACAATCGCTGAGGGGCGGACTCCGGCCGGAGCACTCTGCGGGGCGACGGATCGAAGGTCAACGCGGTGGCTACGGCGCCGCTTTCCTCGGCTCGCTGCCTGACCGCGCGCAAAATCGCCTGATGCCCGAGGTGAATGCCGTCGAAGTTGCCGATCGCCAGGACGCTGCCGCGATGGGCTCCATACTGGGCCGACCATGCTTCCGGACTGGCGACAGCCAGGACTGTGGGTTGTTCGGTGTCAGTAGACGAAACGTGTGTAGAAAAACGCCGAACAGGCTCGTCCACTGGCACGTTGAATTGCAGACCGTCATACGCCAACGCCACATTCTTGAAACCAAGTTTACGAAGCCGGTCATTCGTTTCGGCGTGCGGTAAATCGTGTGCGATGTGTGTGAACCACGCTTGGCGAGGCTGCACGCGTTCGATCAAAGCCAGCGCCTGATCCACGGTCTGATGCATCGGGTGAGGCTCATCGCGCAACGCATCCAGAATCAGCGTATCGACATTATGGAGTAACGCAAACGAAGATTCCGGCAACGAGCCGAAGTCCGTGAGATAAGCGGCGCGCCCGAATCGGAATCCCAGGACCTGCAGGTCGCCGTGCCACAACGGCACCGGCACGAACTCTACCCCCATCAACTCAAACGGACCATTCACCACGTGAAGGTTGACGCTGGGAACCGTGCTGAGGGTGGGGCGGCCATCAAATACATACGCGAATGCTCGCCGAATGACTTCGAAGGTCTCTTCGGAGCCGTACACCGGGAGCGCCGCGTTCTGCCGAATGTTGAAGGGGCGAATATCGTCAAATCCCAGTATGTGGTCGGCATGACCGTGCGTGAGAACGATGGCGTCGAGGCGATCAAGGCCCACACGCAGAGCCTGTTGCCGGAAATCGGGCGTGGTGTCGATCACCACATTTTGGCCGTTGCGCGAAAGCAGCAACGACGGTCGCAGACGATTGTCGTAAGGGTCCGACGACGTGCAGACGCGGCAGCGACAACCGAGTGAAGGAACACCCATCGACGTGCCAGAACCCAGCACAGTAACTTTTATGGGAGCCGAAGACATGGCGCAATCCGATGGAACCAGCGGCCGTACGCGTATCGGAGCCTGGCGTCGCGAAACACTAAGGGCGCGTTTTCACTTTGGCTTGGGCCGACTGTGCTTGCGCCGCTACCGCCTGATTGACTTCGAGGTACGTCATTTTCAGTTTGCCCAGCAGATCCAGCAGCAGGGTGTCCTCTTCCGGCGCCAGGTTGCCGTGCGTTTTCTCACGCAGGGCGTCGAGCATGTCGATCAATTCGCGTGCGGCATCGGGATCGATCATCGGCTGGCCCGTGCGCGGATCAGCGTAAGCTCCCAGCACCATCGCGGCATTGCTGCCAAGCATGCGCACGAGGTTCTCGAACGGGAGTGAACGCTTCGGCGCGTCCTCGGGAGGCTCCGGCACTAGCGTTGCCTCGTCGGGAGCGTCAGCAAGTGGCGCAGGCGGACGCGTCGCGGCCTGACGTTGCGACTCTCGTTGCGCTTCCCGCTCTTCTTGGTCCACGACTTCCTGGCGCAAATCGCCTTCGGCCGTAAAAGGACGGCGATCGATGACGCGAAACGACTCTTCCTGTTTATGGTCCTGCTTGTGATCGGGCAAGTGACATCCTCTATATCTTATGTTCTCTTCAAGTTTAGCATCGCATCACAGCTTTGGGTAGCGCTCCACCGAGCAGAGCAACCTGTAGCGCAGGGCGGAGTCCGCGGAGCCCTGCGGCCTTTTGCATGCCCCTTCCTGGGGCCCTTTTCGGAAAATCTGTCCGCCTCCCCGACAACTCCTTCTCCCAAGGCCGCAGGCCACACCAGGCGATCCTCGGTTTTGCTACACTCTATACTTTCCACGGAAGGGACATGGCCTCGCGCAAAAAGCTCGCCAAGACTACCAAGAAACTTCGCGCACGCTCTCAAAACAATCTTCAAAGAAGTCCCTTATCGCCGGGCGACTGGTTCGCAAAGCTGGTCGCGATTCAAAAGCGCCTCCGGGACCCCGGCGGTTGCCCCTGGGATCGCGAACAGACCCACCACACGCTGAGAAC
>Ga0137401_10000939_pt1 | contig 12196 bp, 11 predicted proteins | sample CZOMad1_1_16fung_FD_108286 | JGI IMG/M metagenome (GOLD analysis project Ga0137401, IMG submission 108286) | Vadose zone soil fungal communities from Angelo Coast Range Reserve, California, USA - CZOMad1_1_16fungal (Illumina Assembly) | ecosystem: Environmental > Terrestrial > Soil > Vadose...
CGGCGAGAGAAATGACGTGTTCCGCGTCCGGATGAGTTCACTCGAGGCCTGGCTCGCCCGCCTGGACAATGAGTAGACTGCGGGCTGCCGCAATGGCGCCGAACTCCGGCGCCGGCTGCGGATACAGGGATTCCAAGGATCCCTTCGGGTCGTCGCCGAATGGGCCACCCGCCGGCGCCTCGATGAGTCATCGAATCCGGCCGGGCGGGTGAGGAAGACCCCGTCGGCACGCAAGATTGCGCGGCTTATGACCATCGAACGCGATCGAGTACCGAGGGATCAGGCATCGATCATGGCCAAGATCGTGCACGATGTCCCTCCGTTGCTCGAGGCCCGCGACTTGGTCGATCGTTTCCACGAAATCATGCGCCAGCAAAGGGCCGCCGACCTCGATCCATGGATCGTCGCCGCGATCGCAAGTCCGCTCAGCTCGTTCGCCAAGGGCATCATCGCGGATCGCGACGCCGTTCAAGCCGCGATCATCCAACCATGGTCGAACGGTCAGACCGAAGGTCAAATCACAAAGCTCAAGCTGGTGAAGCGTCAGATGTATGGGCGTGCAAAGATCGATCTGCTCGAGGCACGCGTCATCGGTGCCGCGTAAACAACTGCACCAAAAGTGAGTCAGAGCCCAACGTTGACCCCTCCACCGCTCGGTATATCAATAGCTTGGCTCGCCGATCGGCGTCGAGATCCCGCGCCGATTGACAGGTTACGAAGGGCGAGAAGCATGTGCCACGGGATCAGGCGTTGGAATCAGGTCGATTTTCGGACCAAAGCGGACTTCGCTTAGAGCTTGGCAGAAAACAGAATGTAGCTTTTGGCCCGAAGTAGACATTTGGTCGGGTTCCCAGGATGATCGAAGAACAATGTCTCTGGCGAAACCGTTGGGGCGAACGCGCCGTGCAAATCGCGGCTATCAGGTTTGAAAGGGCAATGATGTCGGCCGCCCCTACGATGTAGTTGACGTGGCGGCCCTAAGATACTGTAGACTATCAGTTGAGCAGCCGAAGGGTGGAGAGCGCGAGTTTGCAGCGCGGCCCTCATCGTCTTTGACGTGGCAGCGGCCGGGGTGGCCATCTTTTTCAGGTATGATAGTTGGCTGTATTGCCGAGCGACGCCGCGGATCACGGCTTATCGACGGCACCGGTCCAGTCTTTGAATCCACCTACGTTGAAGACGCTTTTGTAGCCCATATCTTTGAGCACTTTTCCGGCTAGCGCTGATCGACCGCCGGATGCGCAATACAGGATGATAGTCCTGGCCTTGTCAAAATTCTTATCGTGATAGGGTGAGTCGGGATCTGCGCGAAACTCGAGCATTCCTCGTGATACATTGAGCGCTCCGGCAATCTTGCCGCTAGCGGCGACTTCAGGTGCGTCGCGTACATCCAGGATCAGCGTGCCACCTCTCTTGATCATGTCAGCGGCGTCGTCCGGGGTGATCTTTGGAACGGCAGCATTTGCCGCTTCGAGCATTTGCTTGATATTAGTTGCCATTGGTTGTTCTCCCTCTCAGCGCTGATTGCGACCATTATAATCAGGGGTTCGTTCAAGGTCGAATGATTCATCATTCTATAGGCAGCGCAACATGAGGCGCGCGCACTCGCGCCGCCGTCGCCGCGCGCTCGTTGTCCGCTGTCTGGATAGCCCGGAAGACATTTTCTCATGCTGCGGACGTGAATCATACGACGGCCGACGTCGATGCGCTCTTCCGCACCTCGTGGCAACCGCTGCCAAGCGCCAGAGATCTTTGATCTCTAAAAAAATAGTAAGGTGATGTGAGATAGATCACTGATATCAAAGAAATTCGGTAGATGATTGCAAACGGCGCCAAGACATCCAAGAGGTTGAAAGTATCGCAAAGAGAAGGAAATCAGAAATGGCTATGCTCGACAACGTATCTGTTCAGTTCCGAACAAACGACGATGACAAGGATCACGACACCAACGTGACCATTGAGGTGCGTGACAAGGTCGGTCACCTCGCAGCTCGTGCGTCGGATACGTTCGGACGATTCGACGATTAAACGAGTAACGGTCCTTACCAGCTTGAAATTCTCAACAGGGTTGATAGCGCGGCGCTCGAAGGAGGAAACGTCCTCATTCGAGTTGACCCTAAAGGTAACGACACATGGCGTTTTAACTTCATCGTTGAACTCCATATGGATGACGGATCAGTTCTTAGCGCATCCGCTGACGGACTTGAGGTCAACGAGGGTACTGAGCGGCAGCAGGTCTTCGGGATCGTCTAACGTCTAATAGCGCGTCTCTCTCGAAAGCGGCTCTATCTCAAGACGAGCCTCTGCCCCCACGCATAAACTGCGCGGGGGCAGAAAGGCGGCAATAATGTCGCTTCGTGGCACAAATGCGAAATGCCGATCGCACCGAGCAACGTTCGAGTTTGGAGGCGGACCGGAAAATATCTACTCGCACGGAGTATGTCGCATTTCGACCCTGACCGGACTCTGCATCGCGGCAATTACCCGCTCAAGGCTTTTGGACGAGCGATATCGCGACTTCCCGCGCGCAGCCGATGAAAGCCACAACCGCCGGACTAAGTGTGCGGCCTTTCAAAAACACGATTTCCGCGGAAATTAGCGTCCCTGATGATTTCAACGGAAAATCCTCAGGGCATCCTTATACGCATTCAGTGCTGCGACTGACCGCGGAAGGATGCCGACGAACTCTCCGCTCGCGATCAGCGACACCGTAAGCTGGATGGCTATGGTCTTCACCACCGGCGCAGGCGGCGAAATTCCGCTCGCCTGGAACACAGCTGCAACGAGCGCTCCGGGCGCGCTGTCGTAGGGCGGCAACACCCACTTGCTTTGTCATGATATCCTTGAGCGTACTTCGTCGGGTTCGCGCAAACTGGCTGTTTGCGCCGACGACAAAGACAAAGGGTTCGTCGAAAAGAATTTCAGATTGAAAGTCGTCCTGCGGTCCAGGGGCTCTCGTCATCAGCAGATCGATCTTGCGTTCGCGTAGCCGCTGAACCTGATGCTCCCCCGGATTGCCGTTAGTCCGAACAAATATCGGCATCAACCTTCAGAATTAAGCAGCGAACTCCGATTGCCCCTGCGCACTGGACTCAGTGGGAATACGAGCGTCCTGCTTTTCATGCCGCGACAGGTTGACTTTTCGAAGTCTCCCGATAATGTATAGACATATTAACGGAGTGCTTTCGTGCCGCCGATCTATATCGCCTACCTCAATCGCCTTGATATTGAGGAACTCAAGATCTCGGACGAGGAGATTTTGTCGGCGATTGAAGCTGCGCTTGCCAGTCAGGGCAGGGGCGAGACCGTCATCGAACCGCGTGTTCACCTTGAGCCCGGCGTGGCCAATGGGCATTTCAACGTGCTGCGCGGCGCCATCAAAGCGCCGATCGATTCTGCCGGCGTCAAAGTCGTCGGTGACTTCGTCGACAACTACAAAATAGGCTTTCCCTCGGAACTCGCGATTCTGGCGTTGTTTGATCCGCGCACCGGCGCCCCGAAAGCGATTCTGGATGCCGGCGGAATCACCGACATGCGCACCGGCGCAGTCACCGCGATCGGCGCCAAGTATCTTGCGCGGAAGAACTCAAAAATACTCGGCCATATCGGTGCGCGGGGTACTGCCTATTGGAACGTGCGCCTGCTCAATCACTTGTTCGATTTTGAGGAGATCCGCGTTCACTCGCGCCGCGAGGGAAGCCGCAATAGCTTCGCCGAGCGGCTGAGCCGTGATCTCGGCAAGCCGGTGATCGCCACTGAGGACTGGCAGAGCTGCGTCGAAGGCGCCGACATTGTGGTCGAAGCCTCCCGGCTCGATAAGCCGACGCCAATGTTGAAAACGGCCTGGATTAAGAAGGGCGCCTTTGTGGTTCCCTACGGGACGATGAGCGCGATCGAGCTGTCGTTGACCGACATCATGACCAAACTCGTGGTCGACGACTGGGGCCAGTGTAAGGGCGGCAAGTTCGGCAGTCTTCGTGCCCATGTCGAGAGTGGCAAATTGTCAGAAACGACGCTGCATGCGGAACTCGGGCAAATCGTCGCCGGTCTCAGGCCGGGGCGCGAGAGCGACGCCGAAACCAACCTGTTCTGGCACCGCGGATTATCGCTTTCGGACATCGCGCTAGGCCATGCCATGCTGGAGAAGTCCGAGCGAATGGGAATAGGGCAGCGCCTTCGTTTTGCATAATCGATCAGTGCCGTGAGCTTGAAGCATGTCGTATGTTGCGAACGCACGGATGTATTCGATCAAACCGGCCGCGGCCACGGCGTGGAAGGAGCTGTTTGGCTGGCTCGCGCAAGAAGCCGGGGTCGATCTGCGCGTAATCGATCATGCTTTTCCGGCGCCCTTGTCGGAACTGTGGTCGCGTCCCGATCTCGGTTGCGGCTTCATGTGCGGGTTCCCGTACGCCCTTACCGCGGATCGACCGCGCCCTGTTGCCGCGCCCGTTCCAAGCTCCGCCGTAATACCAGGCCGGCCGGTCTATGCGACCCGTCTGATCGTGCGAGCGGATTCGAAATTCAACATGCTGGAGCAGACATTCGGAGGTCGCCTCGGCTACGCGGTACAAGACTCGCATTCGGGTTATAACGCGCTTCGCCATCACTTGCTGCCATATTATCGGCACCGCGGAGCAGGGCTGTATAGCGAAAGCGTGGGGCCACTGTTTACGCCACGCCGGGTGATCGACGCGTTACTCGCCGACGAGATCGACATCGGTCCTCTCGATTCCTACGCACTGGATTTGATGCTTCATCATCAGCCCGATCTGGCATCGCAGATCCGAATTGTCACGACCACCGATCCGGCGCCAATTCCATTTCTGGTCGCCGCATCGAATTGTCCGGACGACGTCGTTTCGGCGTTGCTGGCGGCGCTGGTGGAGTTTGCCACTGAGCCGGCATTTACGGAATTAAGGAAGCGGCTTTGCCTGGAGGCATTCGTCAAGGTCGCCGTTGATGATTACGGCCTGATGACGCAGTGGGACACCGAAGCAGTGAGGGCGGGATACGCTCAGCCGGGCTGATTACGGAGTTCGCGCAATAGTACCAGATAGCACTCGCAATCCGCCGCTGGCGAAATCAAGGTCATGTCATTTGACTGCGTCAATACGGCTGCGTCGCGATGCTCGAGGGTTACGACCTCGCTATTTGACGCAACAATGACCTGGCCGTTCACGGCCAAAACGACGGCAACATCGTCGTCCGTTAAGCCGCGCTCCGCCGGCTCGCGAATACGCGTCAAACGATGGCTGAAGCGGGCACGCCGCGTCATCACGTTAAGATCGGTGATTTCACCAGCCAAGAGCCGCGCCGATGTTTTGACGTCGCCGGCGAACGAGATCGGTTCAGAGGCCAGTCCGAGTGTAATGGGCGCGCGGTCTTTGATCGTCAGCTCAAGGCCGGTCCCCTCGATTACTGCAAGGGTACGATCGATGCCTGCAAACTCGGAGAAAGGCCCGTCCGTCCCGACGCGGGCCATGCTAACCCGCCAGTCCAAGTCATCGAGCGAAGAATTGGCCGGCGCTGCCATGATCTGCGTCGTGGAACCGCCACCATTCTTCCAAAACGTAGTCAGGCAAGTGCTGGCACGAATAATTCTCAAGGCCGAAACTTTCTAACGCAGGCCCGGGAGGTCGAGATTGTTGGCGCGGGCGCACTCAATCGCGAGGTCGTAGCCGGCGTCGGCGTGCCGCATCACGCCCGTGGCGGGATCGTTCCACAGCACGCGGGCAATTCGTTTGGCCGCTTCAGGGGTGCCGTCGCAGACGATCACCATGCCGGCATGCTGGGAGAAACCCATGCCGACGCCGCCGCCATGATGCAGCGAAACCCAGGTGGCGCCGCTGGCGCAGTTGAGCAGTGCATTCAGTAGCGGCCAATCCGAAACCGCGTCAGAGCCGTCCTTCATCGCTTCAGTTTCGCGGTTGGGCGAGGCGACGGAGCCGGAATCCAGATGATCGCGGCCGATGACGACCGGCGCCTTCAATTCGCCGCGCGCCACCATCTCGTTGAAGGCGAGGCCTAGCCGGTCGCGGTCGCCGAGACCGACCCAGCAGATCCGCGCCGGTAGTCCCTGGAATGCTATGCGCTCGCGCGCCATGTCCAGCCAGTGATGCAGCGCCGTATTGTCCGGGAGCAATTCCTTGACCTTGGCATCGGTGCGATAGATGTCTTCGGGATCGCCGGACAAGGCCGCCCAGCGGAACGGACCAATGCCACGGGAAAACAGCGGTCGGATGTAGGCCGGCACGAAACCGGGAAAATCGAAGGCGTTCCTGACGCCCTCTTCCAGCGCCATCTGGCGAATGTTGTTGCCATAGTCGACCACGGGAATACCCATGCGGTGAAAATCCAGCATCGCGCGGACATGCTCTGCCATCGATTGCCGCGCGGCGCTGGCGACACCTTTCGGATCGCTCTCGCGCCGGGTTTCCCACTCGCTCGTCGTCCAACCCTTCGGCAGATAACCGTTCACGGGATCATGCGCCGACGTCTGGTCGGTGACGACATCTGGCCGTACGCCGCGCCGCACCAGTTCGGGGAAGACCTCGGCGGCGTTGCCGAGCAGGCCGACCGACACCGGCTTTTTGTCGTGGCTTGCCTGCTCCATTATCGCCAGCGCCTCATCGAGGCTGTCAGCCTGGCGGTCGAGATAGCGCGTGCGCAGCCGCATCTCGATCCGCGACGGCTGGCATTCGACGGCAAGGCAGGACGCGCCGGCCATCACGGCGGCGAGTGGTTGCGCGCCGCCCATGCCGCCAAGCCCGGCGGTCAAAATCCATTTACCGGAGAGATCGCCGCCATAATGCTGCCGGCCGAGCTCAACGAAGGTCTCGTAGGTGCCCTGAACGATGCCCTGGCTGCCGATATAGATCCAGGAGCCAGCGGTCATCTGGCCGTACATCATCAGACCCTTGCGATCGAGCAGGCTGAAGTGTTCCCAGTTCGCCCAATGCGGCACCAGATTCGAGTTGGCGATCAGCACCCGCGGGGCGTCGCTATGGGTGCGGAACACGCCGACCGGTTTGCCGGATTGGATCAGCAGCGTCTCGTCGCCTTCGAGCCGCTTGAGTGTCGTCACGATGCGATCGAAACTTTCCCAGTCGCGCGCGGCGCGGCCGATGCCCCCATAGACCACAAGCTCGCTCGGCTTTTCCGCGACTTCCGGATCGAGATTGTTCATCAGCATCCGCATCGGCGCCTCCGTCAGCCATGATTGGGCGGAAAGCTCGCTGCCGCGCGCGGCGCGGATGACGCGGGCATTGTCGATGCGGGTCATGGTCTAAGTTCCTTTGGGCGCGCCGTGCCAAATCCGGGCGTGGAGCGGATTGAAGCCCATCCGGTAGACGAGCTCTGCTGGCCGTTCGATATCCCAGATCGCGAGATCACAGTATTTACCCGCGTCGAGGCTGCCGGTCTCTGCGAACAGCCCGAGCGCGCGCGCGGCTTCGCGCGTGACAGCCGCGATGCATTCGCCAACGGTGAGACGAAATAGCGTCGCGCCCATGTTCATCGCCAGCAGCAGCGATGTCATCGGCGAGGTGCCGGGATTGCTGTCGGTGGCGAGCGCTATTCCGACGCCGTGGCGCCGCATTGCCTCGATCGGCGGCAATTGCTTTTCGCGGATGAAATAGAATGCGCCGGGCAGAACCACGGCAATCGTGCTGGCCCGGCCCATCGCCGCGATGCCAGCATCGTCGGCATATTCGAGATGGTCCGCGGAAAGCGCACCAAAGCGCGCCGCGAGCGCCGCACCGCCCAGATTGGAAAGCTGGTCGGCGTGCAGGCGAACGGGCAGGCCAAGGGCCTGCGCCTTTGCAAACAATTGGGCGGTCTCGTCGATCGAGAAGGCGATGCCTTCGCAGAAGGCATCGACCGCATCGGCCAGCCCTTCGGCGGCGATCTGCGGCAGCATCGTGTTGCAGACCGCGTCGATATAGGCGCCGCTGCGCCCCTTCATGCCAGGCGGCACTGTGTGCGCTCCGAGAAAACTTGTCCGGATCGACACCGCCCGCTCGCTACCGAGTTGCCGCGCCGCCTGCAACTGGCGGCGTTCGGTATCGAGGTCGAGACCGTAGCCCGATTTGATCTCGATGGTGGTGACGCCTTCGGCAATCAGTGTGTCCAGCCGCGGCAGTGCGGTGGCGACCAATTGCTCGACGCTGGCCCGCCGCGTTGCTTTTACCGTCGAGACGATCCCGCCGCCTCCACGCGAGATTTCCTCATAGCTCGCGCCGGCCAGGCGCTGTTCGAATTCCTGGGCGCGGTTGCCGCCATAAATTAGGTGAGTATGACAGTCGATCAGCCCCGGCGTGATCCAGCGGCCGTCGCAATCGGTGCGTCGCCTTGCATCGAGCGTGGAGGGCGCATCGGCTGCAGGTCCGGCATAGACGATGCGGCCATTGGCGGCGGCGATCATCCCATCCTCGACCAGGCCGAGGCCTTGGCGCGACGGCGACAGCGTTGCAAGACGGCAGCCATGCCAGATGTGATCGATCGGTGTCATGAACCCTGGGGATCCAGTGCCAATGCGATGCGCCTTAGGATTGTCTATTTGTCTATACATATTATAGAGTGCACGACCTGTCCAGCGCTTCGCGGCGGAGACGGAGATAAAGAGTGGCGGGACTGTTTTTCGATCGAGCGTTGCTGCCGCAGGGCTGGGCGCGCAATGTCAGGATCGGTATCGACGCCGGATGTATCGTCAGCATCGGGACCGACATGGCTGCTGAGACCGGAGACGAGCGTCACCGGATCGGGCTTCCCGGCATTTCGAATTTGCATAGCCACGCGTTCCAGCGCGGCATGGCTGGCCTCGCTGAGTTCAGAGGCAGCTCCGCCGGCAACTTCTGGACCTGGCGCGACGTGATGTACCGTTTCGTCGGCCGCATGACCGCTGACGACATCGAGGCCGTCGCCGCGCAGGCCTATGTCGAGATGCTGGAGGCCGGATTTACCCGGGTTGGGGAGTTTCACTATATCCATCACGATGTGTCCGGCGCGCCTTATAGCAATATCGGTGAACTGGCCGAGCGGATCGCTGCGGCCGCGCATGCCTCCGGCATCGGCCTGACGCTTTTGCCGGTGTTTTATGCTCATGCAGGATTTGGCGGCCGGGATCCCGACCCTGGCCAGCGGCGTTTCATCAACAGCATCGACGGATTTGCAAAACTGCTGGAGGCCAGCCGCCATGCCGTGACGGGACTGCAGGGTGCGATCGTCGGCATTGCGCCGCATTCGCTGCGGGCGGTGACGCCCGAACAACTGGGCGCCATAGTGATCCTGAACGAGCGAGGGCCGATCCATATTCACGTCGCTGAGCAAATGCGGGAAGTCGACGAATGCATCGCCTGGAGCGGACAGCGGCCACTGCAATGGTTGTTCGACCATGCGCCGGTCGACCGCCGCTGGTGTCTCGTCCATGCCACGCATGCGACGTCGGCGGAAATTCATTCCATCGTCGACAGCGGTGCGGTCGCTGGTTTATGCTCGGTGACGGAGGCGAACCTTGGCGACGGCACCTTCAACGCGCATGACTTTGTCGATCGCGGTGGTGTGTTCGGCGTCGGGTCGGACTCTAACGTGCTGATCGGCGTGTCCGACGAGTTGCGTCAACTCGAATATTCGCAACGTCTCGCGTTGAAAGCCCGCAATGTGATCGCGCCCGATGCTGTCGCCTCGACCGGTCGCGCGCTGTTCGAGGGCGCATGGCGTGGCGGTTCGCGAGCGCTGGGCGTGGCCAAATCAGGACTCGCGGAAGGGGCGTTGGCCGATATCATCAGTCTTGACGCCGATAGCGTCGCTTTGGCCGGCCGTTCCGACGATGCCATTCTCGATAGTTGGATTTTTGCCGCCGGACGCTCGTTGGTGGATTGCGTATGGGCGCAGGGTCGCAAGGTCGTCCAGGACGGCCGGCATCACAGCCGATCACCCGTCGCGCAACGCTTTCGCCACGCGATCGGGAGGTTGCTGCTCGCATGACCGCCAACCCCAAGCTCGTTGAAACCGGCACGACGAAAGCGCTCTACCAGCGCATCCGAAGCGATCTCGAAGCCAGGATCACCTCCGGCGACTGGCCACCGGGGCATCGGGTGCCGTTTGAACACGAGTTGATGGAAACCTATTCCTGTTCACGCATGACCGTGAACAAGGTGATTTCGGCGCTGGCGGAAGCAGGCCTCGTGGTGCGTCGCCGCAGGGCCGGCAGCTTTGTGTCGCGGCCGCGCGTGCAGTCCGCGATCCTTCAGATACCCGACCTCAAGGGCGAAGTCGAAAAGCGCGGTGAACGCTATCAGTACCGGCTGCTCGATCATCGCAAGCGCGTGGCCACGGCCCGCGATAAAACCCGCCTCGTGGTTGGAGCGCGCGGGCAGGTTCTGGCCCTACACTGCCTGCATGAAGCGGAAGGCCAGCCATTCGCGTTCGAGGATCGGCTCATCAGTCTGAAGGCGGTGCCGGAAGCGTTGCAGGAAGATTTCTCAATTATGCCTCCAAACACCTGGCTGGTCAGCCATGTGCCATGGACCGAAGCCGAGCATCGCATTACCGCCTGCAACGCCAACAGGGATCTGGCCGAATATTTGAAAATCGACGAAGGCGCGGCATGCCTGGTGATCGAGCGTCGGACCTGGCGAAATGGCGAGCCGATCACGGCGGTGCGAATGACGCATCCAGGACACCTCTACGACCTGATCGCACGATTCACGCCAACCGCTTGAAACTTTCAGGACACCAGCGTTCTCAGCGCGCAGAGCATATGCGTGACGACCAAGGTTGCTTGTTCACGGATCGCAGGCACCGAGGTGACTTCCCAAAAGCATCCTCGCGTTGCCGGGCCGATCAAGTAAAGCCCATGTTGTTCGCGTCCCTCGGAGTCGAGCAGGACACAACTCGGACTGACATCGAGGCCCAGATCCAGCGGGCCGGGACGCGCACGTCCGCTCTGCAGCAATGACTGTACCAGTCGGTCCGCGATCCGTCGATAACGCTCTTCCGAGCCAACACAGTTGAGGATCCAATTGAACTCACGCTCGACGCTGTCCGAGCCGCGCAGTCTGAGCGAAACCAAGTATCCGACTTCCGTGGCAATGGCCAGGACGAGTCGCCCGGCGACAATGCGCAGGCGCTGTTGCTTCTGCAGCTGCGCCAGCAACACTGTCACGTCCGGGGCAAGGCGATGCCGATGATTCATCCAGATCGTTCGCGCGTGTCGCACGAAGCGTGCGCGTTCTGGATCAGGAAGTTTTCGCCAAAACGGACTGGCTTTGTATCGAAGGCTGTCGACGACAGATTGCCAGGGGATACCTCGCGCGGCTTTCGCGACGACATCTTTTCTCAAGGCATTGAGTAATTCGCGGACGGTCGATACGCGTTCCGTGTCGATCGGTTGGTTGTCGGGCGCCGGTGCGACGTCGTCGCAAGGCAGCATGCCGCGGCGAGAGAGCATTGTTATCTGGCGGCCGACACCCTGGTGCACCAAATCCAGCACCGCGTCTACGGCTGTCGCACCGGTCCCGATCACGAGCACGCTGTCGTTTTTTCCGATGTCGCCGAGGGCATCCGGCGCCCATACGGTCGGAACCAGCCGTCGGGAGGGCTCGATCGTCGAAAATCCTGCTGGCGGATGGTTTCCCAGACAAAGAACGACGAACCGGGCCTCGATGGTCTCGCCGTTAGATAGCGTCACACGATGGCCTTGCGTGATTTTCTCGATCGCCACCGCCTCGTATTGTCGCGTTGCGATCGCGCCGCTGGCGAGAAGCCGATCCAGCAGCGAACAAAGATAGTCGCCGTACAGACCCCGCGGCACGAAGGCCTTGGCGTATTCCGAGCCGATCGCGTGGCCTTTGCCGGAGAGCCAGGTCGCAAAACCGTTGGGATCGGAATCGTCAATACCGCCCATTTTGCTCGACGGAACGTTGATGCGGTGCCATGGTTTGCGCGTTGAATAGGCGAGGCCGCGGCCAAAGCGGCCTTCGCGGTCGAGCACGGTGATCCGGCCAATACCTGGCTTGCCCGCCAACTTGAGCGCCGTCATGGTTCCAGCGACGCCTCCGCCGACTACGACGACGTTGACCTGTTTAGCCATATGACGGGCTATTTCCGTTCATGAACAACTAGGGCTCGAAGTATGCCCCGCGTCCACGCGTTTCGACGGTGCAAATCGAATCTCTTCATTTCAGCACTAGCAACG
>Ga0137401_10000941_pt1 | contig 12190 bp, 8 predicted proteins | sample CZOMad1_1_16fung_FD_108286 | JGI IMG/M metagenome (GOLD analysis project Ga0137401, IMG submission 108286) | Vadose zone soil fungal communities from Angelo Coast Range Reserve, California, USA - CZOMad1_1_16fungal (Illumina Assembly) | ecosystem: Environmental > Terrestrial > Soil > Vadose zone...
AAAACGGCCAGCGACAACGCTTTCAGGTTTTTCGAACCTGCATACGCTCGCACTCTCTTGCGGCTTTCGCACCAGCTTAGGGTTACTGCCCTTTTCATCAAGTCCCCGCGACTTCCCTCAAAAATGCCAAATCACCTTTCCATAGCAGCTTCGCCGGATGAGCGTGGAGTTCGTCGCTCCGCTACTATCGAGGAACTCCAGATGCTGCGCCCGGAGCAAGTCTTGTCCGACCACGCTCAGCGTCAAACGCTCCGTCCACCGCCAAGACAAGCCCGTGTCCACGCGCGTATACGAAGGAACGCCTTGCGCCAAAAGTCGATCCGTGAAATAAGCCGCGGCGTCCCATCCGACCCGATGGGGAAGGTCCACATGCGAGCGCATCCTCGCGTGCACGTGCGGGTCGCTACCATTAGTGTCTGGCGCGGTCTCTGTGTCCTGGCTCGGTGGCTCACGGTGCATGTGGATTCGCTCAAAGTCGTAGCTCGCGTTGAGCGTCCATCGCCGGGCCACCTTCCACTTCGCCGTGATCTCCAGGCCGTGGGTCTCGCCATCAATTCGATTTTGGCCAATGGTCGGCAGGACCAGGTGCGGGGGCAGTGGCGTCAATTCGAAAAATGGCGTCGCCGGTTCTGAGCTGTTTTGGTGGTCATAGCGGTTGTAGTAGGCGGCCAAGTCGATGGAAAGGCGTTGCCCCATTTCGGTCCGGTACCCGGCTTCGTATGCGGTCACTCTTTCGTCTTCTACGTGCGGATTACCCAACACGCTGATCAATACGTGTGTCCCGTCGGGTTCCGTGAACCCTGCGACGTTCAGCCGCAACGAAACGTCGGCCTCTGACGGGGTTCGTACGGCGCGCGAGATCGCTGCCCACGCCATGCGCCGGCTGCTGAATTCGTATACCGCTCGCACGCTCGGCAGCGCCGCGAATCCGGAGTAGGTATTGCGTTCCACTTTTGTACCCACCGTGACGTATAGCCGGTCCGGAATTGCCGCGATTTCGTCTTGCAAGAATCCGCTGACCACGCTGGTGCTTTGATTGGGTGGAATCAACGACACGTCTAAGCTCCCGTGCGAGTTTTCTGCCGTCCATCGATATCCCAGGCCCCACACGAAGTCCTGCCGACGCCCCTGCTGGAAGTGATGTTCGAAATCCAGGTTGAACGTCTTTCGCTTGTCGCCCAGACGATCGCTGCGCTCGTATCCATCGTAGGAAGCCGACAGCGTGCTGTCGGATCGCTCGGTGTACGTGTGGTTCCAGATCGATTGCAGGGAGCCGCCCGACAAGTTCGCGAAAAGTTGCTGGTTCACTGGTCCCGGTGAGGCGATCGATGGAAGTATCGGGACCGGGTCTCCTTCCCGCCCGGCATATATGCTTCCCTGAAGAATCAGTGAATCCTTTTCGGATACGGTGGTGTCGCTGCGAAAACCTACTCGTAACAGGTGCCACCCATCTCCGCCACCCTCAGCCTGGCGGTCGTTCATTTCGTCGATACTGAAATACTTGGAATAGATCCGGTAGTCGGTATGCCCGCCGGCCCTCGCGCCGTATTGCACGGTGCCGAATCCCGGCTCCATGTTTCCTGCGCCCGCAACGACTAGCATTCCTTGCGTGTCGCCGGCTTTCTTACGAATGATGTTCACAACACCGTTTACCGCGTTCCCTCCCCATACCGTTGCTCCAGGGCCACGTATGATTTCGATTCTTTCGATGTTCTCCAGCGTAACGTCCAGCGTGTCCCAAAAAACGCCGCCAGATGTCGGCGAATAGACATTGCGTCCGTCGATCATCACCAAAAGCTCGTTAGCGAATTGCCCGTTCAAGCCCCGCGCGCTGATCGCCCAGGTATTGCCGTTGATTTGCGCCACGTCCATTCCCGGCACCATGCGCAGCAAGTCCGGAATGTTCGTCGCGCCAGACTGTCGAATGTCTTCCTGTGTAATCACGAAGACGGCCGATGCCGTTCGCGACAGCTTCTGCTCCTTTTTCGATACCGAAGTCACTTCCACGTTCATCAGGTCTTCCAGGCTCTCCTGCGTGAGGTCGAGATGCTGCGTCAGTGGGTTCTGCGCGGACTGTCCTTGAGCGGCCTGCTGAGCCAGTAACGCCAACAGTACGCAGCATCCGGAGCGCCCCCGGAATTGTTTCATTAAAATCTCCATGTCATTTTCAGGTAGGCGCTGCGCTTCACCTGGGACGAATTGACGCTTTGTAGAAAATCGCTAAATTCTGTGTGTTGGTTTCTAAGCAGGTTTTGCCCTACCAGTCCCAATTCCAGATGTTCAGCGAACCGCCATCGCAGTTGCGTGTCTACGCGCGTGTACGACGCGACGAACTGCGCGGGCAATCGCCCCACGAAGTAAGCATTCGTGTCCCACGCAAACCCACGCGGAAGCTCGACATGCGATCGCAGCTGCGCTTGGTGGTTTGGACTTGAGCCCTGGGCGTCGGCCACCGTCGTTGTATCGAGGCTGGTGTGATCGGTATGCAGATGCATTTCCAGGAAGGAGTATCCGGGGCTGAGCGTCCAACGACTAGTCGCCTTCCAATTGAGGGAAAGCTCGAGGCCGTCCACTGTGCCGTGCACTTTGTTGTCGAGGACTTTCTGGTGAACCAGCAGCGGTGGGACAAAACTCGCATCGAAAAACGGAGGCTGCGGTTCCACGCTTTCCACGTCGCGATAGACATTGAAGAAGGAGGTAGCTTCGACAGAGAGATTGCCGCTGAGTTGCGTTCGATAGCCTAGCTCATACGCGATAACGTGTTCCGATTTCGCGTCCAGATTGCCAAGCAGGGTAACTTCGGCAGGTCCCGGCAGCGCCGCCAACACAACGTCGAGGTGCTCGCGTCGACGGGTAGGTGTCTGACTCGCGCGGGAAATCGCAACCCAGAGGGTTTGTCGGTGGTTTGGGGTCCAAGCCAGGCGCGCGCTCGGCTGAAGGTTAAATCCGGTGAAATAACTGTGCTCCAGTTTCGCTCCACCGGACAAAAAAAGCCGATCGGGCTTCAAAGTCACTTGATCTTGCGCAAAAAAATCGAACAGGTCACCGTTCCAATTTGCCGGAACGTACGCCTGGTCGATCGTGCCTACGGTCTGATCGGCGCTGTACCGATATCCCAAACCCCAGATCAGATCCTGACGGGCGCTCAAAGCCCGGTGGTGCTGAAAATCAACATCAACGGTGTTGCGCACCTCGTGAGCTTCAGGACCCGACCTTGTGTAGCGGTCGAAATATACTTGCAAGGTAGCGTCGGACCGGTCGGAGAACTCATGCCTCCACCGGGTCAGCGCATTCCCACCCGAGAAGCCAGCGACCTCCTGTTCGTTGATATTGTCTGGAGGAAACAAAATGGAATGCACGATGACCGAACCCGCACTACCGGTGTAGAGGTCGCCTTGGGTCGTCAGGCTGTCTTTCTTGGTAAGTTCGCTGTCGATCCGGAAGCCTCCGTGAAGCAGGTGCCAGGCATCGTACGCATCCTGCCCGCTCGGGTCCGCGAAATGGCCGTCGTTCAAATATTTTGCGAATATCCGGTACGCGCTGTGGCCCGCGATTTTGCCACCGTACTGCGCGGTCCCAAATTCGTGCTCGTGCGTGCCTCCCCCTGTCACCAGCAGGGCTCCGGGCGCGTCCGCAGCCATCTTGGTGATGATGTTGATCACCCCGTTTACTGCATTGGCGCCCCAGATTGTTCCACCGGGCCCCCGGATCACTTCAATTCGATCGATGTCTTCCAATGGTTCGTCTTGTGCGTCCCAATTGACGCCACCAAACAGGGGCGTATAGACCGCGCGACCATCCATAAGAACCAGCAATTTGTTTGCGAACTGCGAGTTAAAACCCCGCGCGGATATCGCCCAGGTGCTGGCATCGATTTGCGCCACGTCCAGACCTGGCACCAGGCGCAACAGGTCCGGAATGTTCGTTGCCCCAGAGCGCCGGATGTCCTCCTGGCTGATGACAAAAACTGCCGCCGCTACCTGCGATAGTTTCTGCTCCTTCTTCGAGACCGACGTCACTTCCACGTTCATCAGGTCTTCCAGGCTACGGTTGGCCAGATCGTTAGGCTCTTGAACCTGCCCCATCGCCGGCGTCCATTCGCCCAGACAAAGGACCAGGACAATCCACCGCACCGCGCGGCACGCGACCCGCAGGCTTGCCTTTGGTTTTCTCATTGCGCAGTTTTCTCCCGGCAAAGGATGTGCATGCCCACCACCGAACCCGACACACCCAATTGCTGGGCATCTGCTTTGCATTCAGCGGTTCGTTCTGTAGCACACTGATTGGAAAATTCTTAGATTGCGTTGGGCCACAGCTCTGGTGCCGAAGTGACTCGCCATCACATCCTGTTTTTCCAAAATGAAAATGCGCCCGCGTCCCCGTCATATCCGTCTTCAGGCCATATCGTGTGGTTGCTCCGGCTTCCAGCGCGTTGCTACAATGATTTCGCACGAGCCACGGCCTAGCCGGACGCACCTTCGCGCCATACCGCGATCGTCGCCAATCGGCAGCCGCGCCCGCGTCAACGCATTCCCTTTCGCACGATTTTCAATGGCAACCTTGGCCAGGCGGATAGCGTCCGCGCAGCAACCTCGTGTTTGCCGCGGCGCAGGAGTCGCTGGGCAAGACGCGCAGATGGTCAGGGCGTCACCGGAAATCAGGAGAGCACCATGGCCGCATATAGCGGAGTGGACTACATCGATTTTGATTCGCAGCTTAACGACGAGGAAAAGCTCGTACGGCAAACCGCGCGCCAGTTCGTCGAAAATGAAGTGATTCCCATCATCGAGAAACACAGCCGGGAAAGCACTTTCCCGAGTCATCTCGTGCCGCAGTTGGGCGAGTTGGGTTTCTTCGGCGCGAACCTGCACGGGTATGGCTGTGCGGGCATGTCCAATGTTGCGTACGGGCTGGTGACACAAGAGCTGGAGCGCGGCGACTCCGGGCTGCGCAGTTTCGTTTCCGTGCAGAGCGCGCTGGTGATGTACCCGATCTATGCATACGGCAGCGACGCGCAGAAGGACAAGTGGCTGCCTCTGCTCGCTCAGGGCAAAGCGATCGGCTGCTTCGGATTGACCGAGCCGCAGTTTGGTTCGAATCCCGGAGGGATGTTGACGCGCGCGGCGAAAAAAGGCTCCAAGTACATTTTGAACGGCGAAAAGATGTGGATCACCAGCGGCTCGATCGCCGATGTCGCCGTCGTGTGGGCCAAGTGCGAAGACGAGAAGGTTCGCGGATTCCTTGTGGAAAAGGGCACGCCGGGATTTAAGGCGTGGGACGTGCATGGAAAATGGTCGCTGCGTGCTTCCGTGACTTCGGGTTTGGCATTGACCGACTGCGAGATTCCTGAAGCTAACTTGCTACCGAAGGTCGTCGGCCTGAAAGGGCCGTTGGGCTGCTTGAACCAGGCGCGCTACGGCATCGGCTGGGGCGCACTCGGAGCGGCCATGGCTTGTTACGACACGGCGTTGCAATATGCAAAAACGCGCAAACAGTTTGCGAATAAGCCGATCGCTTCACACCAGCTGGTGCAGGAAAAGCTGGCCTGGATGATCACCGAAATCGTGAAGGGACAATTGCTCGCGCTGCACGTAGGTCGTTTGAAAGATAACGGCAAAGTCGATCACGCGCATATTTCCATGCTGAAAATGAACAATGTCGCAATCGCACTCGACACCGCCCGCAAAGCCCGCGATATTCTCGGCGCCAACGGCATCGTCGACGACTACTGCATCATGCGCCACATGAACAACCTGGAAAGCGTTTTCACCTACGAGGGAACCAACGACATCCACAAGCTCGTCATCGGTGAGCGCATTACCGGCATCGCCGCTTTTTCGTAGTCGGGCCGGCCTCGGACAGCAGATTACCGCTGGAGTCACGACTCGTCGCCCAGCGCGTTATCTCGATCGTGATTCTAAATTCCTAATCTGATCTTGCGCGAACAGCAAAGCATCTACAGCGAGCTTGTATGCTGTGGGCGGCAGGATGTATCGTGCCTCTGGAGCCGACCATATGACTGCGTCCCCTTACCGTACGTTTTGGATCTACTTTCGCTTCACGCTTTGCGTCTTGCCGCTTTTTACCTGCGGCGTTGTCAGCGCGCAACGAAAGCCCGCGGCAGCGGACCCCGACAAACCAAAGATTCGAGCGATCACGGCGTTCGTGAATCTGGATCGCTCCCAGTATCAACCGCAAATCGCGGATGCGGTGAAGATGTTGAAGTACGCGCGAACTGTTTTTGAGTCGCGCGGGTTCGAAGTGCAAACGATCCGGATTTCAACACAGCCTTTCTCGCAGTACACGAAGGGGCTGACGAACGAGCAGGCGCTGGCGTTCTTCCGGAACTACGACGCGGTTGCGGCGCAGGAGAAATTCGACGCATCGATAGGTCCCGCGATGCTGAATGACGACGACAGTGAAGCGCAAGCGGACCTGCTGGCTGAAATTCTGAAAAACACGAAAATTTTGAATGGCAGCCTGGTGGTGGCCGGCGAGGATGGCGTTCGCTGGCGAGCGGTCGGAGCTGCGGCCCGGGTGATGAAGAAGCTGGAGGATACCGAGCACAGCCAGGGGAATTTTCGATTTTCCGCCATTGCCATGGTGCCGCCGCTGACGCCGTTCTATCCGGGGTCGTATCACACCGGCTTCGGCCACCAGTTCGCGATCGCCCTGCAATCGGCCAACGTGGTCGCCGCGGCATTCAAGAACGCGCCCGACCTCCATGCTGCGAAGCAAAAACTGACAGACGCTCTCGCGGCCGCCGCTTTCGATGTGGAAGCGCAGGCGCAACGCATCGACCGCGATACTGGATGGTCTTACGTGGGTATCGACCTGTCGCCGGCTCCGCTAAAGGATGTTTCTATCGGCGCCGCGCTCGAACATCTCAGTTCGCAGCCGTTCGGTTCGAGTGGGACGCTCACCGCCGCGGCCACGGTGACCGCCGCGATCAAGGACATCACCGTGAAGCGCACCGGCTATTCCGGTTTGATGTTGCCGATCCTGGAAGATGCGCGCCTGTCACAGCGCTGGAGCGAAGGCAATGTTTCGATCGACGCGCTGCTCAGTTACAGTGCCGTCTGCGGGACTGGACTGGACACTGTGCCCCTTCCCGGCGATATCAGCGAGGAGAGACTTGATCTGATCATCGGCGACATGGCGTCGCTGGCGTTCAAGTGGCACAAGCCGCTGTCGGCGCGGCTGTTACCCGTGGCTGGCAAAGGCCCCGGTGACGTGACCGAGTTCGACGATCCCTATTTAGTGAATGCGACCATTCAGCCTCTAGACCACAATTAAACACGGGCGTACCCATGGTGGTGAGGTCTATTTTGTGTCTGCTAGTGCCACGTATGCGCCTAGGCCGATCATGCCCATGCCAGACGCTATGCGTTGGCGCGTGCGGAAGACTGGGTTGTGTTTTAGTTTTTGTTCCAGAGGGGCGGCGGCGAGAACTACCAGCAAGTCGGCGGCGGTATTCAGGATCACTGAGATTGCCCCCAGTACGATGAATTGTAGGAAGACATGGCCGGCTGCCGCGGAGATGAATTGCGGTATGAAAGACAGGAAGAAGAGCGCGGTTTTCGGATTAAGGGCTTCGGTGAGGATGCCTTGGCGGAAGGCGTTTCGCGTGGGTGCGGAGGTTGTCAAGGCGACTTCCGCATTCCGCGTGCGGATTATGCGGATGCCTAGCCAGATCAGGTAGGCGGCGCCAGCGTACTTCACGGTGTGGAACGCAATCGCAGACGCTGCCAGGATCGCGGAAATTCCGAGCGCAGCCGCGAATACGTGGAAGAGTCCACCCACGAATGTTCCGAAGGAGGAAAGGATCCCTTCGCGGCGTCCCCCGGCCAGGCTGCGCGCCAGCACATAAAAAATTCCTGGGCCCGGCGTGACGGCCAGCAGCAACGCGGCGGCAAAAAATAACAAGAAACGATGCGCGTCGAACATCAGGGAATTGTAAAGGGTGCGTCGCGCGTCAGCAAGGTTCCAGAGCGTGGCTGTATCGACGTGAGTGCTATCTATGGTCTAGCATAGCGTGCCGCACGCGGTGCGCGGGCCGATGCCGATTTCTGCGAGACCAGGCTAAAGTCATCGCTTGGGAGAAGGCTACATGGGATCGATTTCGGTGGCTTGCTACAAACCCAAAACGGGTTGCGAGGCAGCGCTGGCGGACCTAGTGCGCGGTCATCTGCCCCCGCTGCGTGCGGAAGGTCTGGTGACTGGTCGTGCGTCGATTGTGATGCGGACTGCCGATGGAACGGTCGTCGAGATTTTTGAGTGGGTTTCGCAGGAAGCGATTGCCGGGGCGCACTCGAATCCGGTGGTGCTGGATTTATGGAAGAAATTTGAGGCCGTCTGCACGTACGAGATACCGGCTAACATTTCTGAATTTCAAAATATGTTCGGGCACTTTCAGCCGATCTAGACGGAGCCGAGTCTGGACGGACGTTGAGAATGTTCTGGAGGCACGTTAATGGAAGAACAGCTTAGCCTGGAGTTTCTGCGCGTGGTGGAGAACGGCGCGATTGCGGCGGCCCGCACGATGGGATTCGGTGATCGACACAAGGCCGATGAAGTGGCTGTGGAGGCCATGCGCAAGACCATGGACGCGGTGCAGATGGACGGCACCATCGTTATCGGGGAAGGCGAACGCGACGAAGCGCCGATGCTTTATATTGGCGAAAAAGTGGGGTTGGTTACCCACGCGCCGAAAGCTTTGTTTCCGGAAGTGGACATTGCCGTCGATCCACTGGAGGGGACGAATCTTTGCGCGACTGGGGCGGGCGGCGCGATCGCGGTGCTGGCGGCCAGCGAAAAGGGCGGTTTGCTGCACGCGCCGGACATTTATATGGAGAAGATCGTGGTGGGGCCGTCGTGCAAGGGGGCGGTGGAGCTGGATGCTCCTGTGGCGGACAATTTGAAGTCGATCGCGAAGAGACTGGATCGTGACGTAGAGGATTTGACGATCATCGTGCTGGACCGGCCGCGGCATGAAAAATTGATTGCCGATATTCGCAAGGCGGGGGCACGGATCCGGTTAATTGGAGATGGCGATTTGTCGGCGGGAATTTCGGCGGCGGTGGTGGGGACCAGCATACATGCGGTGATGGGGACTGGCGGCGCGCCGGAGGGAGTGATCACCGCGGCGGCGCTGCGCTGCTTGAACGGGCAGATATTGGCGCGTTTGGTGGTAAGCAAGCCGCAAGATGCCGAGCGGCTGGCAAAAATGGGTGTGAAGGATCCTCATCGAATTTACGATACAGAGGATTTGGCGCCGGGGAAGAAGATTATTTTTGCCTGCACCGGCGTAACGGACGGAAATCTATTGAAGGGCGTGCGGTTTTTCGGGGAAGGTGTGCGAACGTCGTCGATGATTTTGACGCTCGATGACCGGCAGGTGAGATTTATCGATTCTGTACATCTGGAGAAGCGACCGGATGTGCGGGTTCGGTTTTACTAGGGCTTCGGCTCGTAGCGGTCGCTCGCGGCTCGAACGGATTACGAGCCGATCGGCCCGGCGAACTGTTGCACAGCACTGCGGTGCCCCTCCTAAGCGGATCACTTGTCGCGGGCCTAGACGCGGACCTTCGTTTTTTTGGCGCGGTCGCGAAGGAGCAAGCGATTCGACGGTGTGTCCAAGGTCAATGAACTCAATCTGGCCGCCAGGCCAGTAGCCAGTCTTCGGGGATGCGGCCTACTCTCTGCCTACCCAGTTTCAACAACAATTCAGCCGCAACTTTTAGCCATCGACGCGGGTTAGCACGCGGTACCTGTGGGTGCCCTGTTTCCGCGAGTCAGAGGCCGAGTCATGATGGGGGAGAAATCCGTGAAACGCATCTGGATTGCTGTAACCGGAGTGTTGGCTTTATTGGTGGCGGGCTGCGCGGGAATTGGCAGCAAGACTGGGGGTTCGACACCTACGACGCCGCCGGACGCCGGTGTGGCGGTAGTGGTGGCGCCTTCCACCGCGATGGTCCGGGCGGGGTCGACGCAGACGTTCACCGCGACCGTGACGGGAAACGCGAACACGAGCGTGACGTGGTCGGTGAACACCGTGGCGGGCGGGAATGCGACGACAGGAACAGTTGATGCCACCGGGTTGTATACGGCGCCGGTGAATTTGCCGACACCGAATACCATCACGGTGACGGCTACCAGCGCGGCGGACACCACGAAGGTGGGAAACGGTGCCGTGACGCTCGAAAACCCCGTGCCGATGCTGACGTCGGTTAGCCCAAACGTGATCGCACCTGGGGCTTTTTCACTGACGTTGAATGGCAGCGGTTTTATCAAGACATCTACGGTCACTTTCGGCGGACAGACGCTGACGACGATGTATGTGTCCGCGACGGAATTACAGGCGGTGGGAACGGCGACGGCAGCGCAAGTGGGAAGTGTTCCGGTGGTGGTACAGAATCCCGATCCCGGGTCGGCCGCGTCATCTTCGTTGATGGCGAATGTGGTCGGAGGCGGGACGCCGGTGTCGGCGGCCGCGGCGGTACGGTTTCTGGAGCAAGCAACATTTGGGCCAACGCCGGAACTTGTGAATCAGGTTTCGCAAATTGGGTTTACCCCCTTCCTGGAGACGCAATTGGCTGCGCCAGCGTCCACATATCCAGCTCCACTGCCGGCGGACACAGGAGTGGGCAAAGTGCAGGCCCAGTTTTGGATCAACGCGGTGAACGATAGCGATCAATTGCGCGAGCGTGTGGCGTTTGCGCTGAATGAACTTTGGGTGGTGTCGCAGAACAAGGTAAACGACCCAACTGGCTACACGAACTATATTCAGGCGTTGACCAAAAACGCTTTGGGAAATTACTACGACGTAATGAAGGATGTGACCCTTACGCCGGCGATGGGACATTTCCTGGACATGGTGAACAATGACAAGCCTGCGACCGGGAACCACGCGAATGAAAACTACGCTCGCGAATTGATGCAGCTATTCACGCTGGGACTCAGCCAGCTGAACGCGGATGGGACGCCGAAACTCGATGGCACCGGCAATCCTATACCGACATACGCGCAGGACGACGTTATGGCGCTCGGGCGCGCGTTCACGGGCTGGACCTTTCCGACGGAGTCCGGACAAACGCTGAAGAAACACAATCCGGAATTTTACGGCGGGCCGATGGTGGCGTTCGAATCGAACCACGACTCCGGGGCGAAGACGCTGCTGGGTTCGCCGATCGCGGCAGGCCAGAGCGCGGAGCAGGAACTGGATTCGGCGCTTACGATTATTTTCAATCATTCGAACCTGCCACCGTTCGTAGCACGGCAGTTGATCCTAAAACTGGTGACGAGCAACCCGAGCGCCGCTTACGTGGGAAGAGTAGCGAGCGCATTCGCTAACGGAAAGTTCCAGACGTATGGCTCAGGGAAGCGCGGCGACATGCAGGCTACGGTCGCGGCGATTTTGCTGGACGCAGAAGCGCGACGTGGCGATTCGACGACGACGGCGGACGTGGGCGACGGGAAACTGCGCGAGCCGGTGGTGATGATGGTGAGCGTCGCGCGGGCATTCCATGGGACGACCGACGGGAGTGGCTTCACGGGTTGGGGCAGCAATATGTCGCAGAGCTTGTTCAACTCCGGAAGCGTGTTCAATTTCTTTCCGCCGACAAACCCGATTGCGGGGACCAACTTGAATGGACCGGAATTCGCCATCTTCAACACCAACACGGCGTTAGCGCGAGTGAACTTCCTCAATTCGATTGTGTTCGGAACGATCAGCGGCGGCACGAAGGTTGATCTCACCCCGGTGATCAATGCGGGGACGCCGGACCAGATGGTTGATTGGCTGAATACACAGTTTTTGCACGGGACCATGTCCAGCCAAATGAAGCAGAGCGTTTTGACAGCGGTGAACGCAGTGAGCAGCACGGACAAGAAGAATCAGGCGAAGGCGGCGATTTATCTGGTGGCTTCGTCGTCGCAGTATCAAGTGCAGAGGTGAGAGTTCCGAAGGTAGCGGTTAGTTAACAGCTATCGAGTTCCGCGGGGGGATGAAGATGACGCACCATTCACGACGAGATTTCATGCGGCTGGCGTGCTGCTCGGCGGCGACGGCTTCGCTTGTGGGCGGGTTGAGCAAGTTTGGATTGGTCAGCGCGCTGGCTCAGGGAACTACGGATTATAAGGCGCTGGTTTGCATATTCATGTTTGGCGGCAATGATTCGAACAACATGAT
>Ga0137401_10000947_pt1 | contig 12168 bp, 6 predicted proteins | sample CZOMad1_1_16fung_FD_108286 | JGI IMG/M metagenome (GOLD analysis project Ga0137401, IMG submission 108286) | Vadose zone soil fungal communities from Angelo Coast Range Reserve, California, USA - CZOMad1_1_16fungal (Illumina Assembly) | ecosystem: Environmental > Terrestrial > Soil > Vadose zone...
ACGCGCAACCGCATCCAAGGCATAGTGACAAAGGCGCAGGGACAGATCGTTTTCATCGACACGCCGGGCTTGCACGAAGCCGAGTCTGCCCTGGGACGGCAAATGATGCAGGAAGTGGCGGCCGCGCTCGAAGGGATCGACGTTCTGCTACTGATGGTCGATGTCAGCAGAATGCATCCGCACGCGGATGACTTGCTGCTGGAAAAGGCCAAGCGATTCCGCGGAAAGACAATTCTGGCCCTCAACAAAGTCGATCGATTGCCAAAGCCAAAGCTTCTGCCGCTGATCGAGGCGTTTCGGAAGAGCTTCGAGTTTGCAGCGATTCTGCCAATCTCTGCGTTGAAGGGTGACGGATGCGAGGAACTGCTGGACGAGATCATGAAGCAGTTGCCGGAAGGAGAGCCGTATTTTCCGGAAGACCAGGTCACGGACCAGCCAGAACGATTCCTGGCCGCGGAGGTGATTCGCGAGAAGGCCATTCAAGTGATGTACCACGAAGTGCCGTACGCGCTGGCAGTTGTAGTTGAAAAGTATGAAAAAACACCCAACCTGCTCCGCATCGAAGCGGTCATGAACGTGGAGCGCGATTCGCAGAAGAAAATATTGATCGGCCACAAGGGCGAGATGCTGAAAAAAATCGGGACGGAAGCGCGCAAGGAGCTTGAGCCAATCCTCGGCAGCAAGATTTACCTCGGATTGTTTGTTAAAGTCGCGCCGGATTGGCGGGAAAATCCTCAGAAAGTGCGCGAACTCGACTGGCGTTACCAACTGGAGGGACTTGCCGGCGAGACTGAAGACAAGGAATGAGAAACGGGTGTCAACATTGGCTCGTCCGCGCAAGCCTAACCAGCATGAAGAAGCGCAGAGTTTAGATAGAAGGATTAATAAGCCGCCGGGGCTCCCTGGTGACCGTATCCGCCGAACGACCAGCGCACGCCAAAAGTGGCATAGAGACCATAGGAACCGTTGGTGTGAAGGTCCGCGGCACCTAATGACCTGCCGTAACGCCCCAGCCAATCCACTTGATGCTGCGTCGCGCGCAGTTCAAAGTTTCTGGGCAATTGGAAACCGACTCCAATCGAACGGTCGTAGGCAATGGGCGCCATGGACGCGGTGTAGGTGAGCTGGGGGATATTTCTTCCAAAGCTGAATTTGGGTTCGAAGAATAGAAAGAAATGCCGTGCCAGAGTTCGGCCCAGCGGTTGAAACTCAATGTATCCGCTGTAGAGATAGCGAGCGTAGGCCGTGCACGTGGAAGCCGTCCCGCCCGCGCTGGCCGGTTGAGGGAACGTACATCGGCCAAGGTCCGGTTCGTTGTGCGACGGAGCGACTTCAAAATCCGCATAGCCACGCACCCAGTTATGCGGGAAAAATGTCCGTGGCAGCGGCGCAAAATTCGATACGCTGGCCGACCCACCAATAAGGTTCTGCGCTTGCGCGGCAAAGGCAGAGACGGTCATGGATAAGGTCAGAAGAATAAGAATCCTCTTCATCGAGCTCTCCTTGTTTCCGACTTGCGTCCTAGAGCAATGGGCCGGCCGGTGAAGAGCGTTCAGGATTTTGGCGATTGAAGCGGCGGTGGACAGAGAACGTCCGCGTAAGAACCGCTGGTTCAGTCAATGTTTCGAAGAGTGGGACACCGGTGAAACCGATTCTACATGAATCTTGTGCTTCACGGGAAAGAGAGAAATTTGCCTAGGTGGCGGGTCCGCCAATACGGCAGGCCTAGTCAGGGGCAGCGATCCCGAGAGATTTCATTTTGCGGTAGAGGTGGCTCCGTTCCAGGCCGAGAGCTGTTGCCGTTTGCGTCATGTTCCAGCGGTGCTCCTGCAATTTGCGCAGGATGAATTCCCGCTCGTAGGCGCTGCGCGCTTCATGCAATGTTGAGTATGGATGATGGGGGCTTTCCGCTACGCCGCGAAAAAGTTCGGGCGGAAGGTGATGCGGCTCGATGCGCGCCTGAGGACAGACGATGACCAGCCGCTCGACAAGATTGCGCAATTCGCGGACATTTCCAGGCCAGGGATAGCGAACGAGAATTTCCGTAGCGGAATCGCTGAGCTCCCGCAATTTCTTTCCGTAGGCGGAGCTGAATTCCCCTAAGAAATATCTGGCCAGCGTGGGGATGTCCTCCTTGCGGTCGCGCAAAGCCGGCACGTAGAAGGGAATCACGTTCAGGCGGTAGAAAAGATCCTGGCGAAAGGCGCCGCGGGCGATTTCCTGTTCAAGGTGCTTGTTCGTTGCGGCGATCACGCGCACGTCGACGCTCAAGGTTTCATTGGAGCCCACGCGCTCGAAGCGCTGTTCCTCGAGTACGCGCAGCACTTTCGATTGCGTGCGGAGGCTCATGTCTCCGATTTCGTCGAGAAAGAGTGAACCGCCGTCGGCTTTTTGAAATTTGCCGATTTTGTCCTCCGTCGCACCGGTAAAGCTGCCCTTGATGTGACCGAAAAGCTCGGATTCGATCAGCTCCTCCGGAATCGCGGCGCAATTGACTTCCACGAAAGGGCTCTTACTGCGAAGACTCGCGACATGCAAAGCGCGTGCAACGAGTTCCTTGCCCGTGCCGCTTTCGCCGTATATAAGGACGCGGCCGTTGGTCGGCGCGGTGACGGCGATCTGCTGGCGAAGCGCCTTCATGGGAACACTATCGCCGATGACCTGATAGCGGTAACCAAGTTCGCTGCGCAGCAACTGGTTTTGCTCTTCGAGGCGGCGCTGTTGAATGGCGTTGCGGACGAGAACAATGATCTTTTCGAGCGATAGAGGCTTCTCGATAAAATCGAAGGCGCCAAGTTTTGTGGCGCGCACGGCTGTCTCGATCGTGCCGTGTCCTGAAATCATAATTACCGCCGGCGGGCGGAGCGAAGCCTGCAAACGGCTAAGCGCTTCGAGGCCGTCGATCCCCGGTAGCCAGACGTCCAGGAGCACGACCTCAAAATCGCCGGCGGCGGCGCGGTCCAATGCTTCCTCAGCGGAACCTACCGCTTCCACGTGGTAGCCCTCGTCCCGGAGAATCGACGACAGAGATTCGCGAATGCCAGCCTCGTCGTCCACGACGAGGAGATGTGTTCGAGATGTCATCGAGTCGCGTCCGATCCATTGTGGTCTGCGAGGAAAGCGGGCGTCAATTCCGCGACCGGAAGTTCAATGAGGAAGCGCGAGCCCACCGGAAGATTGTCTTCGACGTGGATGCTGCCGCCGTGCTCGGCCACGATGCGGGCCGCGATGGCCAGGCCGAGACCCGTTCCGCGATCCTTGGTTGAGAACTGCGGCAGAAAGAGTTTGTCTTTGTCTTCCGGCGAAATACCTGTGCCGGTGTCGGAAACGCAGATCACGACGGTCTCCGCGTCCGAGTGGGCATTTGTGGCCACCAGGATCTCCCGGCAAGCCGAGTTCTCTAGTGCTTCCGCCGCATTGTCGATGAGATTTACCACCACGCTTCGGAGCAACCCGCCATCGGCGCGAATCGCCGGTAGGTTCTCGGCAAGGGCCGTCTTGAGGGTAATGCCATCAAGGCGTCCGGAGAATACTTCCACTGCCTGATGAACGATGGTGTTGGCATCGGTTGGCACAAGCTTGGCGGTAGGAAAGCGCACGAATTGCGAGAACTCATTAACAAGGGCAGCGAGCGTCGAGACCTCACGCTCGATTAGCCGTGAACATTCCTGTACGAGCTTCACCAATTCCGAGTGGCGAGTGGCCGCTGGTTGGGAGGGATCACGGCGCTCGAGGAATCGCAACAGGCGCTGTGCTGAAAGTTGAATCGGCGTCAATGGATTCTTGATCTCATGAGCGATTCGCCGCGCGACCTCCTGCCACGCCGCCGATTTCTGTGCGCGGAGGACCTCCGTCAAATCGTCGAGAACGAGGACGTAGCCGGTGTTCGCCCGGCGCGGGCCAAGCGAACTCACCGTGACGGCGAGGTGTAGCACACGCCCAGCAGCAACCGTCTCGATCTCCCGTGAGACAACTCCCATACGCAAGGACCTGCGCATCAGGTAATGCACGATTCGCACGGCATCCGCTCCCAGGAGCCCTTCGAGAGACTGAGATTCAGGTGCCGCGCTGCTGGTTCCGAACATCCTGGAGATGGAACTATTCACGCGAAGAATGGCGCCCGTTGCATCGACTGAAATAACTCCCGTGGGAATGTTCTCAAGAACCGTCTCCATAAGCTGGCGCCGGCGCTCGAGTTCCTGCACCGCCAGCTGAAGGTTTCTGGTGAACTGATCGATTTGGGAGCGGCTGTCGCGCAATTGCGTAGTCATCGTGTTAAACGAGCGCACCAGGATTCCCAACTCATCTTGAGCTTGCTCGGGAACCTGGTAATCAAAGTTCCCGGAGGAAACTTCCCTTGTTCCCTCCGCGAGCGCCTGGATGGGGATGGTGACCTGCTTTGCCAGAAACAATGCCACCCACATGACTGCGGACAAAAGCAGCACGGTGAAAAGAAGAAGAATCAGAAGCATCTGGCGCTTCAACGCGCGCAGGTCCTGCTTTTCCTGATAGTATTCGTGCGTTTGGGATTGAATGGTTGTCAACCGTTCGAGAACGTCGGGGCTCGTGCGATACCCGGCAACCACAAATCCTCCTGACCGGCCTTCCTCCAGACCAGCGACGCGAGCGGCGAAGTAACTCCTTCCGTCGGCCATCCAAACCTCTACTCCACTCGGCAATGATCGCAAATACTTCGCTGGAACATCCGGCTGCACGCAAATCCCGCCGGTCCGATTTTCCGGCTGGTTGTCGCAGACAATGCCGCCCTTCACCACTTTCCCGTCCTGATCCAGGACCCAGACGGCATCCGCGCCCTTCTCGAATGCATGTTCCAGGAAATCCGGGCCATTACGAGTTGCCTCTGCTTGGACCTGCAACGCCATCCCGCGAAGACGCGGCAATTGCGCGCGCCCCAGATCGTTCAGAAGTTTCTGCGTCTCGTCGGAAGCGATCTCGAGCGGTTTTGGGAACCACAACAATAGGCTGCGATTGATCAACGAATAGCTGACGATGAACATGAAGATGATCGGCAGAAGAGAAATAGCCATTGCGCCAACGACCATCTTCGTCTTGAAGCGCGCGCCGAGCTGTTCTCTGCTGCGTTCCGCCCAGAGGCGCAGCGTGGTGCGCGCGAGGATGAGGCCAAAAACAAGAAATGCGGCGGTGATAAGACTGGAGACAGCGTAGAGCACCATCACGTCGCGCCAGCTCTTCGGTTCAAATGGCACATTGAGTGAACCGAAGGTGAACACAGCGGCCATGAGCAAGGTCAGAAGGATTCCGCCGATGGCGAGACCCCAGCGCTGTTTGTTGTCCAATCGACTCATCTCTTAGCCATGATCAAATCGCACGGTGCAGTGTGCACTTGGGATGGAAAGACGCGAGTGCCGCGCACACAGTAGACGTTTTTCGTCAGCGGCATCAGTTCATAGGAAGAATGTGTTCCTATTGTTCGTGCAGACATCTCTCTGGCACGATAGCCAGCGCGCGGAGGCAAGTCAAGATTTCTGCCTGTCCTCTCCACGTTGGAACCTGCCCGTGTGGGCAGGTATTAGCCATTTCAGAACGGCACGCGAAATTCTGGCTACCTTCCCCTTCCGCATTTGCTAAGGTGGGCGCTGGGCGCAAACCCGCCGGGAGTATTGTGGATGTCCGTCCGTCTGGGCGAAATACTTGTTAAGGAAAGCCTGATCACTCAGGACCAGCTCCAAAAGGCGCTCGAGTTTCAGCGCGCCAATGGAGGCAAGCTGGGAAGCTGCCTGACGAAGATGGGCTTCATAACCGACGATGACATCACCGGAGTGCTCTCACGCCAATACGGCGTTCCTTCCATCAACCTGAAGTATTACGAGATCGATCCCAACGTCATCAAGCTCATTCCGCAGGACACCGCATCGCGCTACCAGGTGATCCCGCTTTCGCGTGTCGGCTCTGTGCTGACCATTGCCATGACGGATCCCACCAACGTTTTCGCGATGGACGACATCAAGTTCATGACGGGATTCAATGTTGAACCGGTGGTGGCTTCCGAATCCGCCATTGGCGATGCCATCACGCGCTTTTATGGAAGTACATCGACGAACCAGGAAGAAATCAGCAACTTGATGAAGGATCTCGTTGATGAAGAGAACGAGCTGGAGCTGGCCGCCGAAGAATCGGAGATGGACCTCGCCACTCTGGAAAAGGCGGCGGAAGAGGCTCCCATCATCAAACTCGTCAACCTCATCTTGACGGATTCCGTCAAGCGCGGAGCCAGCGATATTCACATCGAGCCTTACGAGCTTGAAATGCGCGTGAGATTCCGCATTGACGGACAACTTGCCACCGTGATGACTCCGCCCCTGCGCTTGAAGGACGCAATCACTAGCCGCTTGAAGATCATGGCTAAACTGGACATTGCCGAAAAGCGTCTCCCGCAAGACGGCCGCATCATGATTAAGTACAAGGCCGACGGCAAGAAAAAGGAGCTGGACTTCCGCGTTTCGACTGTGCCCACGCTCTACGGCGAAAAAGTCGTCATGCGGCTGCTGGACAAGGAAAACCTTCGGCTGGACATGACCAAGCTCGGCTTCGAGCCGGAATCGCTTAAGAAATTCGAACGCAACATATTGAAGCCCTACGGCATGGTGCTGGTAACCGGTCCGACCGGTTCCGGTAAGACGAATACGCTGTATTCCTCCGTTGCAACGCTAAACACCGTTGACACGAACATCATGACCGCGGAGGACCCCGTTGAATTCCAGTTGGCGGGCATCAACCAAGTGCAGATGAAGGAGCAGATCGGCTTGAACTTTGCGGCTGCGCTCCGGGCTTTTCTTCGTCAGGATCCCAACATTATTCTGGTCGGCGAGATTCGCGACTTTGAAACGGCAGAAATCGGCGTCAAGGCCGCACTCACGGGCCACTTGGTGCTATCGACGCTGCACACCAACGACGCGCCTTCGACCATCAGCCGCTTGATGAATATGGGCATCGAACCCTTTCTCGTTGCCACGTCCGTAAACCTGATTTGCGCCCAGCGTCTTGTCCGCCGGATTTGTGCGAACTGCAAGGAAGAGCTGGAGGTTCCACAGCAGGCATTGATCGATGCCGGCTATACGCCTGAAGAGGTCAAGACCACCAAGATTTACCACGGCAAAGGCTGTACGACATGTAACAAACGTGGCTACAAAGGCCGCACCGGTCTCTACGAGGTCATGGAAGTTAATGATGAGCTGCGCGAATTGATTCTTGTTGGCGCGTCGGCACTGGAGCTGAAGAAGAAAGCGATCGAACAGGGAATGATCACGCTTCGGCGGAGCGGCTTGATCAAGGTGGCCGCGGGACAGACGACTATGGAAGAAGTCTTGCGCGAAACGGTCTTATAGGACTGAGGGTGAATAATGCCTGGGATTACGCTAAGTGAATTGCTGAAGAAGATGATCGAGATGGGAGGCAGCGACCTCCACATCACGACGAACAGCGCGCCACGGGTCCGCGTTCATGGCCGGCTCCGGCCCCTCGACATGCCGCCGCTCACCGCAGCGGACACCAAATCCCTAGCCTACAGCGTATTGACGGACGCCCAGAAACATCGCTTCGAAGAGAATCTGGAACTGGACTTTTCCTTCGGTTTGAAAAACCTGGCACGCTTCCGTGGCAATGTCTTCAATCAGCGGGGAGCCGTAGGCGCCGTTTTCCGTACAATTCCGTGGGAAATCAAGGGCTTTGACGCTCTCGGGTTGCCGCTCGTTGTAAAGGGCTTGTGCGACAAGCCACGCGGGCTTGTCCTCGTCACCGGGCCGACGGGCTCCGGTAAGTCCACCACGCTCGCCGCCATGCTGGACAAGATTAACAGCGAACGCGAAGAGCACATGATCACCATCGAGGACCCCATCGAATTTCTTCACAATCACAAGAAGTGCCTTGTGAATCAGCGTGAAGTCCACGCTGATACGCATTCCTTCGCGAATTCGCTTCGCGCCGCGCTTCGCGAAGACCCTGACGTCGTGCTCATCGGCGAGATGCGCGACCTTGAGACCATCGAATCGGCACTCCGCATCGCGGAAACCGGCCATTTGACTTTTGCCACGTTGCACACTAATTCAGCGTCTTCCACCATCAATCGTATTATTGACGTTTTTCCTTCGCACCAGCAGCCGCAGATTCGCGCTCAGCTTTCCATGGTGCTCGAAGGCATTCTCTGTCAAGCGCTTCTACCGCGCGCTGACGGACGCGGCCGCGCTATGATTATGGAAGTGCTCATGCCGACCCCTGCTATCCGCAACCTGGTCCGCGAAGACAAGATTCACCAGATCTATTCCGCCATGCAGACCGGCACGGGTCAGACTGGTATGCAAACCTTTAACCAGGGGCTGGCGAATGCGTACTTCCAGAAAATGATCACTTTGGATATGGCTCTTTCGCGTTCCTCGAATCCCGACGAATTACAAGACATGATCAACCGTGGCGTTTCTATGCCCGGGGGTGGGACTAAGGCCCCGGTAGTCAGCAAACGTTAGGAGAAACGAAATTGGCTGAATGGCCACATGCCCAAGAAATTGAAAGACTGAGGAGGCAAGAAAATGCCGGACTATAAATATCAGGGAACCAGCCGCTCCGGCGGCAGCGTCAGCGGGGTGATGACCGCCTCGAACAAGACGGAACTGGCGAGCCTGCTGAAGCGTCAGCAGATTACTGCAACGAAGATGACCGAGAAAGGGAAGGAATTCAACATTCCTACGTTTGGCGGCGGCATCAAGGCTAAAGAGCTCGCGATTTTCACGCGCCAGTTCTCCGTCATGATCGACGCCGGTCTGCCACTCGTTCAGTGTCTGGAGATTCTGGCGGGCCAGCAGGAGAACAAATTCTTTCAAAAGGTTCTGGCTGGGACGCGCGGACAAGTGGAAGGCGGCGCGACGCTCTCTGCTGCAATGCGCAGTTCCCCTAAGGTATTCGATGCTTTGTATGTGAACATGGTGGAGGCCGGCGAGACCGGCGGTATTCTGGATACCATTCTTCAGCGCCTCTCGACCTACATCGAAAAGAACGTCAAGCTGCAACGCGCCGTCAAGTCCGCCCTCGTATATCCCGTGGGCGTCTTGACCGTGGCCGGCGGCGTTATTACCCTGTTGTTGTGGAAGGTTGTGCCAATTTTCGCCACCTTGTTTGCCGGTCTGGGCGTGGATCTACCGCTGCCCACAAAAATCGTTATTGCCATGAGCAATTTCATCGGCAGTATTTTTGGTTTTCTCGTCCTTGTGGCCCTTGGGGGCTCCATCTTCGGTTTGAAGGTTTGGTATGGCACTCCCCAAGGCCGCTTGGTGCTTGATACCATCGTCCTAAAACTTCCGGTTCTGGGCATTCTGATGAGAAAGATTGCCGTGGCCCGGTTTACGCGAACGCTAGGCACATTGATCTCCAGCGGCGTACCCATCCTGGAAGGCCTGGACATCACGGCAAGGACGGCGGGAAACGCGGTCGTCGAGAGGGCCTTGCAAAAGGTGAGAAAATCACTTGAGGAAGGCAAGTCGCTCACCGAGCCCCTGAAAGAATCCGAAGTGTTTCCGGGCATGGTCACGCAGATGATTGCCGTCGGCGAACAGACCGGTGCGATGGATGCCATGCTTCAGAAAATCGCTGATTTTTACGAAGAAGAAGTTGACGCGGCAGTGAAAGACCTGCTGACCGCTCTCGAACCTATCATGATCGTTTTTCTCGGCCTGGTAGTAGGTGGCGTGGTCATCTCCATGTACTTGCCACTGTTCTCGCTCATCGGCAAGCTGGCCGGTAAATAATCGGTTTGCGCCCGGACGGCGTTATTCGGTTGTGGAGGACAGGCGAGACAATCCCTGCCCTCCACTCCCTGCCATGACTCGGGATGTCCGGATGCCGGGATTATGGCGCGGGCGTGCAATGGATAAGAGCTTTGCAACGAGGGAATGGCTGGACTGGTTGACGCGTGTTCGTCTGTTGACGATCACCCTCATCCTGACCGTCGGAGTCGTCTGGCCGCAATACATTCCTGGCTTCAGCACCAACCGTTTCTTTCTCCCGCTGATCGTCTTCTGGATCACCCTCGGAATCCTCCACCTCATCCTTTTGCGCTGGCTCCCGCAGGCTAAGTGGCATGGCGGGCTGCAGGTCACCGGCGATGTGCTGATGATTTCGCTCCTCGTCTATTCCACCGGCCTGCAGGAAAGCTATTTCATCCCTCTCTATCTGCTTGTGATTATTGTCGCGAGCATTCTGTTCTCGCGACGCATAGCGTTTCTAACTGCCGCCACTTGTTTTCTGGTCCTTGCAGAAATGATTGTGCTGGCATACGCCCAAAGGATTCCGCGTACTTTCTCCAGCCTGTCGACGGCAGAGAGCCTACGCACCTGGCTCGTCATGAATTTCCTTGCGTTTCTCGCAGTGGCCTACTTGGCCAGCCTGCTGGCCCAGTCTCTCCGGAAAAAGGGTGTGGAGCTTGAAGAGAAGCGCGAGGAGCTGCTCAGCCTGCAGGACTTTACCGAAGATATCATCCACTCGATGAGAGGCGGGCTGATTACCACCGACCTTGGCGGACGCATCCTGCTGCTGAATCGTACCGGCGAGGAAATCCTCGGATATCGCTTTGCAGAAGTGCGCGGCATGATGCTACAGGAGCTGAACGACGATTTCTGGCTCCCCGGTCATTACGAAAGTAGCCAGAGGCTCTCGCTCCGTAAAGAGATCGACTTCCGGACACCTTCCGGGGATGTTCGCTATCTGGGTATTAGTATTTCGCCGCTGCGCTCGCGTGATTCGGAACGCGACGGTTACGTTTTCAACTTTCAGGACCTCACCGATCTTCGGCGCTTGGAGCAGGAAGTCGCGACCAAGGAGCGCATGGCGGCCCTTGGACGTCTTTCCGCGGCCATCGCCCACGAAATTCGGCAGCCATTGTCGGCCATGGCCGGTGCAGTCAAGGAACTGGCCCGTCTCGTGCCTCTCGAGGAGGACGAAAAGCATCTTGTCAATATTGTCAGCAGGGAATCCGAACGGCTCAACAACATCATCACTGATTTTCTTAACTATTCACGGGAGAAGACTTACGAATTTCACCAAGCTGATGTTCGCGGCCTGCTGGACGAAACGCTGATGCTGGTGGAGAAGAAGCCGGAGATAGGCTCCAAGTATCAAATTGTACGCGCATTCAATGGCAAGGAATTACAAGCGCGCGTGGATCCTAACAAAATCAAGCAGGTCTTCTGGAATTTGTGCGACAACGCGCTTCGAGCCATGCCGGATGGCGGTACCTTGACTGTCAAAATGGAACAACGTCCGTTCTGGTTGCGCATTGCGTTTCAGGATACAGGTATCGGCCTTGACCCTCGGCAAAGGGCCAAGATTTTTGAGCCCCTGCAATCGGGTTTCGAGGGAGGCACCGGTTTGGGATTGTCCATCGTCTATCAGATTGTGCAGGCCCACAGTGGGAAAATTAGCGTGATATCCGAAAAAGACCGCGGCGCTGAATTTATCGTCGAGCTCCCGCGAGTTGCGTGAGGCGCTATGCAGGGAACAAAAGCCGCAATCAAGGAATCCGGACGCGAAATGCCCCATATTCTCGTGGTCGACGACGAGAAATCGATCGGCGAGCTCTTGGAAATCACCTTTCGCAAGGAAGGCCACCGCGTTGAAGTCGTGCACAGCGTGGAGGCCGCAAAGCGCAAGCTCGAATCCCAAATCTTCGACATCATTATTTCAGACGTGCGAATGCCCGGCGAGAGCGGTGTGGATCTCCTGAAGTTTGCCAAGGAAATCGCGCCCGGATCATTCTTTCTCCTGATGACGGCGCTCCCTGCATTAGATACAGCTATCGCGGCGCTCAATTCCGGGGCAGACCGGTACGTCGTCAAGGGAGACTCGTTAGTCGATCAGTTACGCCTCGCGGTGCATGAGGTGTCTGAGAACCTGAAATGGAAGAAAGAAGCCCGCTACCTGCGGCGCGAAATTCGCCGCCTCACCGGCCTCGACAACATCATCGGACAAAGCCCGAAGATGCGCGCCAGCTTCGACATGATCCAAGCTGTTGCTCCTCAATCGAGCCGCGTTCTCATTACCGGGGAGAGCGGGACTGTTAAAGAACTGGTTGCCCGCGCCATTCATGAGAACAGCGCCCGGGCCCAGGCCCCCTTCATCACCATCAACTGCGGAGCGTTTCCG
>Ga0137401_10000948_pt1 | contig 12167 bp, 9 predicted proteins | sample CZOMad1_1_16fung_FD_108286 | JGI IMG/M metagenome (GOLD analysis project Ga0137401, IMG submission 108286) | Vadose zone soil fungal communities from Angelo Coast Range Reserve, California, USA - CZOMad1_1_16fungal (Illumina Assembly) | ecosystem: Environmental > Terrestrial > Soil > Vadose zone...
CCAATGCCTTGCGCCGGCTCAGCCACCGCTGGCTCAAAATCATCTACAAAATGTGGATCGATCGAACCCCTTATAATGCCGAGCTCCATCACCGCAATCAACTCCATGTCGGCGTTTCTTTAAGCAGCCACCGCAAACTGGTCGACGGTATCAGATAGAAAGTCTCCGATCTCGAGCATGGCTAGCGTGTACTTGTTGAGCGAAACTTCTTTGAGTTCCTGTTTGGCGTCCGCGACCAATTGCTTCGTTGTTTCGACCGCGCGGCGAAGACAACCGCGGGTAGTCACGTCGTTCTGCATTTCGGCTAATTCGTCCGGATCGCTCCGCAAGAGGACTTCGTTAAATCGATGGTATTGTTCCTGGCTAGCTGTTTCCAAAAGGTAGATGAGGGGAAGCGTAAGCTTTCCTTTTCGTAAATCAGAGCCCAAAGTTTTCCCCGCGGTCTCTTCTGATCCTGCTAGGTCAAGGCAATCATCGTAAACCTGGTACGCAGTTCCAAGCTTGAGGCCGTATGTTTTGAATGCGGTAATGACGTCGGGACTTGCACCGCTGATTAATGCGCCGAGCTCGCCGGCGGCAGCAAAGAGCGCCGCAGTTTTCATTTCGATAATTTGCAGGTACTCCGCAACGGTAAGGTTAAGGTCGTAACGCCGCTGCGTCTGGATGATTTCTCCAGAGCAGACATCTTTGGCGGCGTGTGCGATCCGCCGGCAAATTTCAATGTTGGGAAAGCTGGTGGCGAGCTTGAGTGCATGAGCGAAAAGGCAATCGCCCAATAAAACGGCCAAGCTATTACCCCATTTAGCACTGGCGGTTGGTTGCTCACGCCGGAGGTCTGCGCTGTCCATGATATCGTCGTGAACTAACGATGCGAGATGAACCAGCTCGAGAATTACGGCTAAATCGACGTGACCCGGACAAATATCGCCCGTAGCTCCTCCGGCCAGGAGAGCCAAGGCTGGCCGCAGTCGTTTGCCGCTGCTACCGCACGCGTAGGCGATGTAGCCTTCGATGGCCGGATCAAAGGAGCGCGCTTGTTCGCGGATACGTTCTTCGACGGCGTAGAGGTGTGGGTTAATCAGCTCAATGGCATGCTGCATTTTCCGGGAGGCGACGGTCCGGAGAGCCGACTTGGTGAAAACTCTCACAAGCGCAGGCTAAGGTTTCGGATTTCGCGAGTCAATTCGCCGATCACAAGTGTGGCTCCAGCATAAGGTTAGGTCTTCTCAATGGTTGTACGTAATACAGTGGTGTTAGAGTCCAATGGACTAAGTGTTTTGGTATGCCCTTCCGCTGTCGCCAAAAAAAGGTCACCCGGTCTAAAATATTGACCGGCAAACTCTACTTTGCCACTTACGCATTGAAACACGGCAAATTGCCGTCGGCTGTGAGCCGAACGGGATTCGGTCAAAGACCAGCGTTCTACCTGGAAATGGTTGCAGGACACGATGACCTCTTCGATCACCTCGCCGAGCGACGGTTCGAAATCGGAAAAGTCGATGCTCGCCAGTGAGGACTGGATATGCAGTTCTCGCGGTTCTCCATCTAATCCCACTCGGTTCCAATCAAAAACCCGATAGGTGGTATCGCTGTTCTGTTGGATTTCGAAAATCAGATTACCAGCATCGATCGCGTGAATGCGACCGCTCGGGATAAAGATGAAACTGTTAGGCCGCGTCGGAATGCGGTGAACAAGATCAGCAACCGAACCCTCAGCCAAAGCCGTTTCAAATTTTTCTTTGGAGGTACCGTTTTTGAGCCCGACATACACGCCAGCGTCGGGCGCTGTTTGCACAAAATACCAGATTTCGGTTTTGGGGTCGCCTCCCAATTCTTTCGCCACGCTCAATGGGGGATGGACTTGAACCGAAAGGGGCTCTGCCGCATCTAAAATCTTGATCAGGATTGGAAATCGCTCGTCTGAGAACCAATCGCCAAAGAGTTCATCGCGTCGCTCGCTCCAAAGCCGATGCAACGACCAACCTTCATACTGGCCCCGGTTGACTACGCTTTGTTCGTTCGGACGGTCTACCAATTCCCATGATTCGCCGATCGGAGTGTTGATCGGTAATGCACGTCCAAAAACTTCATTCAATTTCTGGCCACCCCAAACCCGAGGCTGATAAAGTGGGGTGAAAGTCAAGCAATGTGCCATTTTCTGGAAAAGCTTAGGAAACCATCATTCCTGTTTGGAGCAAAATCTGTTTCCATGCAAACGAGATTGAAAGCCCGGGGCAAGGAACTAGACTAGGCGAAATGGCGAAGCCCCGTCGGCACAACGCTTGGAACGAAGTATTCGGATTGATCACACTAGGGATTGGTACTGTTCTTTTCCTCGCGCTGATCTCCTACGATCCTAGAGATGTACCGTCGTGGTTTCAGATCAGCTATGTAAGTCCATCGAACGATCCCGCGCAAAACTTCATCGGTCCGACTGGTGCAATCGTAGCCGACGTTCTCTACTTTGCGTTTGGCGCGGCCGCCTATCTCGTCGCCTGTGTGTTTTTGGGTTTTGGCGGAGCAAAACTGTTCTTGCCCGGTTTTCGAATTTTGAAGCGGCTTCCCTGGGCGGCGGTTTTCGTGCTCACCGGCGCCGCGCTTGCGCAGATCCAGCCGTGGCTTCTTCACGATTGGGAGCAGAAGTATAAGGTCGAAGGTCCGGGTGGGTTTGCCGGGAAATGGATCGGAAATCTTTTGCAGCAGAATGTTTTGGGCCAGATGGGATCGATCATCGCGCTGCTGGTGATCTATCTCATTAGCTTAATTTGGCTCACTGGTATTCGACCTTTTTTCATCATTAAGCAGAGCGTGTCGGGAATACAAGGTTTCCTCCGAAAGATGGCGCACGCAGGCGAGCGCAAGAAATTAGAGGCAGCGGATGAGCGTCAGCGTTTGGAAGCCAATCAAAAGAAGATAGAGCGCGAGATTCGCCGGCAGGAGCGCATGCTTAAGAAGCAGGGGATTGTGCCCACGAGTGAGCAAGTGGAAGAGGCCGAGCCGCGCGAGACTAAAATTATCGATAGCCTTGCTACGGTACCCATCCGAGGTAAAGCGACGACAAGTGAACTGGCTAAGCTGAGCCGGGCCGCGAAATCTAATAAGATCAAAGACTACCAACTCCCTCCGGTGACCCTACTGGATGAGGTCGAACTTGAGTATCGGAGAGCGACTGATCCGAATGAGTTGAAGCAGATCCAAGGCGTTTTGGTTGACACGTTGAAGCAGTTCAACATCGATGTGAGTCCTGGCGACATTACGCGGGGACCGACAATCACTCGGTATGAGGTCTATCCAGCAAGAGGGGTCCGCGTCGACAAAATCAGTAGTTTGGAAAGGGATTTGGCCCGCGCAACCCGAGCCGAAAGAATTAACATTCTTGCTCCAATTCCGGGGAAGGACACCGTTGGGATCGAGATCGCAAATACGAAGAAAATAAAGGTTACGCTACGGGAGATTCTCGAATCGGAGGAATGGGCTCAAACTCCCATGCGTATTCCGATTGTGCTCGGTAAGGATGTGTACGGCAAAATCGTCCTGGGAGATTTGGCCCAAATGCCGCATTGCCTGGTGGCTGGAACAACCGGAAGTGGCAAAAGCGTCTGCATAAACGCCATCATTGCCAGTATCCTTTTTCGGTTTAAGCCGGACGACCTGCGCTTTGTGATGATCGACCCAAAGGTGGTCGAAATGCAGATTTATAACGCGCTGCCGCATCTGATAATGCCGGTGGTGACCGATCCCAAAAAGGTCCTGCTGGCACTTCGATGGGTAATCCAAAGAATGGAGGAGCGATACCGGATCTTTGCCCAAACGGGAGTCAGAAATATCACGGCGTTTAACGGGCGTCCAAAGTCCAGGTCGGAAAAAGAGGTCGAGCATTCCGGACGGTCGATCGACAGCGATGACGCCGTGAGTAGCGGTAGTCGGGACGATGATTTGGTCATTCCTGAAAAATTGCCGCATATCGTTGTCATTATCGACGAGTTAGCGGACCTGATGCAGACAGCGCCAGCAGACGTCGAGAATGCCATCGCGCGAATTACGCAAATGGCGCGGGCGGCCGGTATTCACATGATTGTTGCAACGCAGACGCCGCGAGCCGATATCATTACTGGGGTGATTAAAGCAAATATCCCAACGCGTATTGCCTTTCAGGTAGCATCGAGCTTGGATAGCCGAGTCATCCTTGACGAAAATGGCGCGGAACGCCTTTTGGGCCAAGGCGACATGTTCTATCGGCCACCCGGGACTTCGCGTTTGGTACGGTCGCAGGGCGTGCTCGTCACCGATGAAGAAATACGTGAACTGGTCGAATTTGTCTCCGCCCAAGGAAGCCCGGCCTTTGATCCGGTTGTGCAGACTCAACTCGAGGCGCCGGCCTCGGCCGAGGATGACGTCAGCGACGAGGATGCCGAGCTGGTAAATAAATGTTTGGAGATCATTCGCCAGGAAAAGAGGGCTTCGACCTCAATGTTGCAGCGTCGTTTGCGCCTCGGTTATACCCGGGCCGCACGTATAGTTGACATTCTGGAGCAGAGAGGCATTTTGGGCCCTGGTGATGGGGCCAGGCCGAGGCAGATCTTGGTCAATCTAGACGCCTTAACGCCAGATTCTGGGGTTGATCAGGGCGCCTTCTACCAGGGTTAACGATTTCTTTGTAATTGGTCTGAGTATTTCCGGTAAGATGGTTGAGACGGTTGGGAGGAGGCTGCAAAAGGCCCGACAAGCCAAAGACTTGAGCGTCGACGAAGTTGCGGCAGCGACAAAGATTCGCCCGGAACGGATTGTTGACCTTGAGGGAGACGACCTGTCACATTTCCCCAGCTTGGTCTACGGGCGCAGTTTTTTGGTAAATTACGCCAAGTACTTGGGCGTCGATATTCACGACGACCTCGAACAAATCCAGGTAGGCAGCACCGTCGGCCTCCGCGAATACCACTACTTGCGGGCTGCGCGGCCGCCGAAATTCCAGCCGGAGCCACGCCGGCGCGAGCCGAGTGGACTAAAGTTGCCGGCGGCGCTGCTCGCGATCGTGGCGCTTGTCGTCCTCATCGGAGTGCCGGTGATCGCTTTTCTGGCCATCGATATTTCACGGCTTGGCGGAGGGGCTCCGTCTGCTGACCAAACAGCGATCGAGACTCCTTCGCCCAATGGAGGAGGAACACCTTTACAAATACCCGGCAAGGATGAGCGAGCCAAAGAGTTGGCGAGCTCAGTCTCGCCTATCCCGACTGCCAGTGTTTCTGTGGTCGAGGCGACTCCGTCTCCAGCCGCCTCGGGAGAACCAAGTGTGGAAGTTCGAAGAGCGCTTCCCGTGATGCCCACTGGAGATGTCGCCCAAGCGAGCCCATCTCCTACCTCCAGTGCGGCAGACACGGAAACCCTAGAAATCAGGGTTCGGGAACGCACTTGGCTGCGGGTAACCAAAGACAAACAAAACGACGAACCGATTTACAACGATTTTATCGGCCCGCGCAGTCCTCCTATCGTCGTACAAGGGAAACGTTTTTGGCTAAAATTGCCTGACAAGAACGCGCTGGAACTCAGGAAGAACGGCCAGGCGGTGGCGGGCCCAGACAATACCATCGTGATCGAGTAAGGGAGATAGCTGTTTATGTCGTTTTATACACCAGTTTTAGCATCGCAGGTACTCGGTCTGCGCCGGCCGGTGAAAGTCGGGATGATTAGTTTGGGCTGCGCTAAGAACCTGGTGGACGCGGAGATCATGCTCGGGGATATCCGGCGGCACGGCATGGAGATTACTGGTTCCGCCGAAGATGCGGACGTATTGATCGTCAATACGTGCGCGTTCATCGATTCGGCCAAGGAAGAATCGATTGATGCGATCTTGGAAGCGCATCAGCAGCGCGGGCTTCGAAAACGGAAGGGCCAGAAGCTGTTGGTAAGCGGATGCATGTCGCAGCGGTTCTCCGCTCAATTATCTTCGGAGCTGCCGGAGGTTGATGCCTTTCTTGGGTTAGACCAAATCGGCGAAGCCGGTTCAATCGTGGAGCGCGTTTTAAACCTGAAAAAGGAGGGAAAACCGCTCAATCTGGTTACAACAAAGTCAAAATTTATCCCAGATTTCGACACCCCCCGTTTTCGACTTACGCCCAATCACTATGCGTACGTGAAAATCGCGGAAGGTTGCAATCACCCGTGCAGTTTTTGCGTCATTCCGCAGATGCGTGGACGGCATCGCAGCCGTTCCATCGAATCGGTGGAGATGGAAATTCGCCACTTGGTTGCAGAAGGGGTGAGGGAGTTCAATCTGATTAGCCAGGATACTACCTATTTCGGCATGGACCTATGGTCGGAGAAGGCGAGTCCGCGCCAGCCGGTTGATTCCAATCGCGGTCAAAGTCTGATTCATCTTTTGGAGCGTTTAGAGGGGATCCCGGGAGATTTCTGGATCCGCCTGCTCTACACCCATCCCGCGCATTGGAGCCCGGAATTAATCAGAGCAATCGCAGCTAACCGGAAGGTGGCCAGATACATTGATATGCCGCTCCAACATATTCATGAGGATATGCTTCGTTTGATGCGGCGAGAAACATCGCGCCGGCACATTGAGGACCTCGTTTCGGCGATCCGTGAAGGCATCCCCGGAGTGAGCTTGCGAACGACCTTTATTGTTGGTTTTCCTGGCGAGACAGATGAACATTTCCGGACTCTTCTCGATTTTATTGAGAGGATGCGCTTCGAACGATTAGGGGTTTTTATGTACTCGCAGGAGGAGGGTTCTCGTGCGGCCAAGATGCCGGATCAGGTCGCCCACGCGATCAAACGAGCGCGATATCAGGAGGCGATGGAGCTGCAACAAAAGATCGCACGGGAGCATTCGCTTGCCAAGTTGAACACCGAGCTCAAGGTGCTCGTTGAGCAGCCGCTGGTCGGGCGAACCGAAGCCGACGCACCCGAAGTGGATACCCGAGTTCTATTGGAAAGTCCTGGACCAGTAGGGGAGTTTGCAAAAGTTCGAATTACCGGGGCGCAGGTATATGACCTGCGCGGAGAGATAATTCGGTGAGGCGCCAACCGAAAAGTAGGCGCCTCGAGCTCGGTCCGAATCAAATTAGGTGCCCGGTGTCGGAGTTGGGCTCGCCGGCAGCTGCGGAGTAGCAGTGGGAACAGGCGTCGCGCTCGGCATCGGAGTTGCAGCCGGCGTAGTGCCAGGGCTCGGTGAAGCTGATGGCGAGGCCTTTGGATGACGGTGGCGCTTCTTTGTCGGTGTTGCTCCCGCTTTTTCAATCGTCTTTCCGGTATTTTCAATCCCTTTTCCGACCGTTCGCGCTGTAGCTTTTGTGCCTTTCTTGACCGTCTCGCCGGTATCAGTTGCGGTCTTTTTGACGGTTTTTTCGGTCTTCTGGACCGGGCCCTGATCTTGCGCCCAAATGAGGCCGAAAGGTAAGCCTAGCACTGCTAGGATGATAAACGTGAATTTTCTCATAAATAGAGTTCCTTGTTCGCATTAAGAGATCGATTCCTAGAGACCGCCTGGACGCAGTTTGCTATTGGCAATTTGTCATACCTACCAGTGGGGTAGCCGAAAGGTTTGGTTGCACCGATCGGTTGGCGCGCGATATTTGGATTACTTAGAAACTTCTAAAGGAGTGACCAACGTTCCATTTTTCGATTTGCGAAGACAATATCTGCCCTTGCGAGAGGATATCCTTTCCGAAATCGCTGCGTTGTGTGACCAGCAAAACTTTATTCTTGGGGCGCAAGTTGAAGAGCTCGAGCAAAAAATAGCTGCCTTGGCGGGGACGGCCTATGGGATCGGTACTTCGTCTGGAACCGATGCCCAGCTTATGACTTTGATGTCTTTGAGCATTGGACCCGGCGACGCGGTCTTGACGACCCCGTTTACGTTTTTCTCGACCGCCGGCTGCATTTCCCGAGTCGGAGCAACCCCAATCTTTATCGACATTGATCCCGATACATTCGCGCTGTCTCCGCAGCGGCTCGAGGAGTTTCTCGTGAAGCGCTGCGTATCGACGTCAACCGGCGTTAAGACGATCGACGGCAAACGGGTTTGTGCGGTGGTTCCGGTACACCTCTTTGGCCTGTGTGGCGACATGCATTCGATTATGCAGTTGGCCGCACGATGGAATCTGCCGGTGATCGAAGACGCGGCTCAGGCAATCGGCGCTAAGTTTTCATCTCCGGATGGCGTACGGAGCGCAGGAGGAGTCGGGCTCGCCGGTTTCTTTAGTTTCTATCCGACAAAGAACCTCGGGGCTTTTGGCGATGCGGGCATGGTGGTTACCAACGATTCGCGACTGGCCGAAAACCTTCGCATCATACGAAATCACGGGATGGAATCGAAGTATTATCACCGCCAAATCGGCGGCAATTTCCGGTTAGATGCTCTGCAAGCGGCGGTTCTCTTGAAGAAATTGCCCCATCTTAGTGCCTGGTCGCACCGCAGATGGGAGATCGCCCAAAAATACCGTGAGGCGCTGGCGGATCTGAGCCCGGATCTTCGGTTGCCGGTAGAGCCTTATCGAGCGACCTGCGGACCGAGCGGACACATTTTTCATCAGTTTGTTATACGGACGAGACATCGCAATGCTCTCCGGGCAAAGCTGCAGGAAACCGGGATCGGTACTGAGATTTATTATCCGCTCGCGTTGCACCAACAGGATTGTTTCCGACATCTCGGTTATCGAAAGGGCGAATTTCCGGGAGCGGAATGCGCAGCCGAAGAATGCCTGGCGCTGCCGATTTTTCCGGAGTTGAATCAAGAGGAGATCGATCTGGTGACTGGAGCAATCCACACCTTTTTTGAGAAAAGGCATGTTTGATATCAGCGAAAAGCCAAAACTGGTCGAGAAAGCGTTCCTGATCGGAGTCTTTCATACTCTGGTCGAGAAAGAACAATCAGCGAGTCTCTTAGATGAGTTAGCGGCGTTGGTAGAAACGCTGGCGATTCCGGTGGCGAAAAAGCAGCTCATTCGAGTGCCGGAGCCGAGTTCACGTTACTTCGTCGGATCAGGTAAAGCGGAGGAGATAGCAGCTCAGGCCCATGACCTCGGGGCCGATGTCATCGTGTTTGACAATGAGCTTCAACCTGCCCAGCAACGGAATTGGGAGGCTCTGGCCAAGGTAGCGGTGATCGATCGACAGGAGGTCATTTTGGATATCTTCGCCCAGCGTGCGCACACGAAAGAGGCGCGGCTCCAAGTCGATCTCGCTCGACTCGAGTATTCATTGCCCCGACTGACGCGGGCCTGGGGTCACCTGGGTCGACAAGCGGGCGGCCTCGGAGCCAAAGGTGAGGGCGAAACTCAGCTCGAGACCGACCGCCGGCTTGTACGCAAACAAATTGATCGGTTGAAGGCAGAGTTGGAACGCGTGCGGTCCCGGCGAGCGACCCAGAGAAAACAACGCCAGCGTTTGCCGCTCCCGCATGCGGCGATCGTGGGGTATACGAATGCTGGCAAATCCTCTCTTTTGCGCCGTCTGACCGGAGCGAAGGTATTGGTGGAGGATAAGCTTTTCTCTACTCTGGATCCGAAGACCCGCCGGATTGATTTGGAAGGTGGCCAAAAGCTCCTATTAACAGACACGGTGGGCTTTGTTCGCAATCTGCCGCATCGACTGGTGGAAGCCTTCAAAGCGACTTTGGAAGAAGCAACACTCGCTGATTTTTTGATTCATGTGCTCGATGCCAGCCATCCGAGAGTTTATGATTTTCATGCGACCACGATGCGCGTTCTAGATGAACTAGGCGCCGATACCAGACGGGTCGTCACCTTCCTCAATAAGGTCGACCGGGTAGAAGATCGCAGCTCACTGCACGCTCTACGGTTACACTTTCCCAATGCGGTTTTCGGCTCTGCTCACACTGGACAAGGGATGGAAGAATTGGTGCATTTATGTGGAGAAATGCTCCGGGAATGGGTTACTAAGGTAGAACTCGCACTCCCGCTTTCGCGGACAGAACTGCTTTCCCTATTGCATCGGACCAGCCGTGTCCTCAGTCTTAACTACGACGACCGATATGCGAACGTGGTGGCGATGGTTTCGCCCAAAGTCTTCGCTCGAGTCGAACCCTTTTTGGTGCGGCGAGAGCCGGAATTCCAAATCGTTTAACAACGAACGACAGCGAAGGTCAATGGCGCACGTTGACCAACAACGCGACAAGTCACCTTGCTACCGTTAGTAGTTTACATTCGCCTGGCGTGTTCTGCCGGAGCTGAACCCCAGCCAAAGCTCAGGCCGTCGCAACGATGGCGCTTTCAAGACGGGCTTAGATGAACGCTTACCGTTGACGTTCGTTGTCGTTCGCTGTCAATGTGGACTGGAGCTTGGTTTCGGGAGCGGGGTTGCCGTGCTCGGAGGATTGGATGTCAATTTTGCCTTGGAAGCGTCGATTTTTGTCGTGAGCTTCTGATTGGTAGGATCGAGCTTGAGCGCTCTTTGCCAATAGACCTCAGCCTCGCCCAAATTGTTCAGTGCCTGGTAGGTGTCGCCAACATGTTCGAGAACGACCGGGTCTTCCGGTTTCAACTTTTCCAGGGCACGGAGCAGCTCGGTCAGCGCCTTAGCATACTCTCCGGTATGATAATAGTACCAACCAAGACTGTCGATGTACGCGCCATTGTCGGGTTGCAACTCGAGCGCCTTCTTAATCATCAGACCGGCCTCATCGAGATTCATGCTTCGGTCGACGTACATGTACCCCAAATAATTGTAAGCTTGCGCCGCTTTGGACGGGTCAAGTTCGATACATTGCTTAAAGAGCCCGGCGGCCTTGTCGACCAAGTTCGATTGCTCAGCGGCTACTGCATAATTAAAGTAGAAGGCGGCATCCAGAACCTCAGGTTGGGAGGTCTTTGCTTCCTGTAATGCTGCTTCGTAGATCGGTAGAGCATCGGGATATCGTTTAGCAGTACTCAAGGCCACGGCCAGACTGTAGGTCATCTGTGGTACCGGAAACCGATGGCGAGCCTGTTGAAGCGTTAGAATCGCATCGTCGAATTTTTTGAGCTCCAACTGCATTTCAGCGGTGTGCAAATAGTTTTCGGGCTGATTGGGAGCCAGGAGAATTGCTTGCTCATAATTACTGAGGGCGCGCTCGAGATTCCCCCCCTCCTGATACAAACGGGCAAGAAATTCATAACTTTCCGGGCGCAAGGAATTCGTCTTGATCATTTCTTCCAAGGCGCGAATCGCTTCGTCTCGCTGGCCGGTCTTGAGAAAGCTTTGAGCAAGTTTATAGCGGATTTCGGTGTTACCCTGGCTGAGTTCGAGGGCCTTCAAATAGGCGGTGATGGCGTTCGGGACTTCACTAATCTCGACGTAATCGTCACCCACTTTCGAGAGAACATCGATATCCTCTTTGGCCAACGAAATCGCCTTCTTCAGGTACGGTTCGACTGCGGCAGAATGATTAGTTTGGAACGCGCCTTTTTCGTTGGAGTAGAGACGAATACTGAGATCGGCCAGAGTGAGCCAGGTTGCCGGGTCTTGACTCTCCAATTTTTGCGCCCGTTGGAGAATGGCCTCCGCATTCTTCTTGCGATTTAGAGCGAGATTAACCTCAAACAAGGTCTGATAGGGAGCCAAACGATCCGGAGCCAAACGCAGAGCCTGGTCGGCATACGGGAGCGCGAGATCCGGTTTTCCGAGTCTTTGCAGATAGATATCGGCGAGGTTGAGGAATGCCTGCACCTCATCGGGACGAGCTTTGATGAGATCTTTCAACAGATCGAGCGCGGAAGGAACTTCCTCACGCTTGACGTATTCGTTGGCTACCCGGATCGCGATCTGGGGATTACCCCCCGGATCGAGTTGCAACGACTTGGTATAAGCCTCCAGAGCCGAATCGTAATCGCCATCCTCTTCCAGGATTAGGCCTTGCATGAAGGCGGCTTCGGCATCCGCTTTCTTCTCGGAAGACTTGGAAAGCGACTGATCCGGAGTTGACGGCCGGGCATCGAAGAACAGGCTCTGATCTGGGTCGCGATTCTTCGGCGCAGGCTTGTTCGGCTGGGCAGTCGCGCCCAAAACCGCGCTGGCAGTCAGTGCAAGACTGCTACACCAAAGACAGAAAGAGCGCACTAAACATGGAGATCGGAGCCGATTATTCACCGGTGTACCCGCTGACTCCGATCTTGCCATGGAGTCAACCTAAAGATTAGGACTTATACCGCAAACGC
>Ga0137401_10000949_pt1 | contig 12167 bp, 10 predicted proteins | sample CZOMad1_1_16fung_FD_108286 | JGI IMG/M metagenome (GOLD analysis project Ga0137401, IMG submission 108286) | Vadose zone soil fungal communities from Angelo Coast Range Reserve, California, USA - CZOMad1_1_16fungal (Illumina Assembly) | ecosystem: Environmental > Terrestrial > Soil > Vadose...
GAGAGAAGGATTTATTAGAGTGTACGGCCCGCCGTTCACTGTTCCTCTATAAACATTGTAACCGGAGACTGTTGATGTGCTGGCCGTCCAGCTGAGAGCCGCGGAATGCGCCACCTGCGGTGTAGCTGTAAAGTTCACGGCGCCGACGTTGGCCGCATTTATCGTCACGCTCTGATTCACGGGCGCGAAAGTGTACCCCGTATTGCTAGGGGTGACCGTATACGCCCCGTTGGCCAAGCCGATGAACGTGTAATTGCCGGAGACATTGGCAGTTGTAGTGGCGCTCGCCGCTCCGCTGAGGATTACAGTCGCGGCACTCCCGCCTGCTGTCGGACTGATCGTCCCGGAGATGCTGAAGGTCGGGTTGGCCGTCGCCGTAAAATTGATTCCCGTGACGTTGGCCCCGCTAACCGTTGCACTCTGACTGGTTGGGCTGAACGCGTAACCCGTGTGGCCGGGAGTAACCGCGTACGCTCCGTTCGCTAACCCACCAAACGAGTAATTTCCCGCAACATCCGCAGTCGTCGAGGCGGTCGCTGCCCCACTCAACGTCACTGTAGCGCCGCTCCCACCCACAGTCGGACTGATCGTCCCGGAGATGCTGTAAGTCGGGTTGGTCGTCGCAGTCGCAGTGAAATTCAATCCCGTGGTGACATTGGCACCGCTCACCGTAACGTTCACGCTGCTGGGGCTGAAAGTGTAACCCGTATGGCTGGGGGTAACTGTATACGTTCCGTTGGCTAACCCACTAAAGGTGTAATTGCCTGAGCTGTTGGCGGTTGCCGTGGCGCCTGCCGCTCCGCTTAACGTCACGGTCGCACCACTCCCCCCCGCTACCGGACTGATGGTCCCCGAGATGCTGTATGTTTGGGAGGGCGGCGACGATTGGGTACTTTGTCCGCTCACGATACCAGAACAGCCCCATAGAAGGACCATCGGCGCGAATAACCCCGCTACCAGGAAGGCATGCCACGCTCGAGTACCGATCTTCTGTGCGCGAATGTGGCCAAACCGACTCTCGTTTTGGTCAAGTCTCATCGTCTAAGGCCCCTCAGATTTCTTGCCTGGACACAATGTTACTCCTTAGGATTTCGAAGGAAGCTGATTGAAAGTCTAAATTAAGTACAGGTGTTAACACTGTACGCTAGGCCCGTCAAAATACTGACCTGCAGCCTAGGCTTCGCGCAGGAGCTGCCCAAGGCGGAGGAAAAGATTGCACAGAACCGCCCCAGGTATAGTGAGATTCGAGGGATCGAACCACTCCAAGATCAGAGTCCGTCCCGATTGCGAAGAAAGGTTGACGGTTGCTGGCTTAGGGCAAGGTTTTATAAGCTGCGACGCGGCTGGCCCAATACTGTTGCGGGGCATCGCAAGATTCCGCCACCGTGACGGTTATCGCGCTCAAACTGCTTCCATTTCGAATCATCGACCAGAAGTTGTTCTCATCGGTCTGCGACGGACCGTCCACCGTATTCCCGGTGAACCATCCGGCTTCAAACAACCCCCCGCTGGCTGGCGCCACCAGGCTCGTTCCCGTGCAGGCATATTGCCCCCCGTCTTGCAAGATGATGTCATTCGCCGTTGTCGGCGTCACACATCCGTTGCAGATGGTCAACTGCGATACCGCGCTCGTTTGGTTCCCCGCCTGCCCCCCCGAATCCGCGTCCAAGTTGCACGTCCCTTTCGCCACCACGTACATCATGTTGATGGAATCATTCGGCGTCGCCGATCGGTTGATGTCTACGGTCACGTATCCTGGTGGGCTGGTCCAGCTGGCACAGTAAAAATTCACGTGATTGTGCCCGTTCAGCCCGTTGAAGTCCGCCCCGCTGGCCGTCCATCCCACGTTCGGTGCTGGTGAAGATGTCACGCTCGTAATCGAATCATTCCCCACGTACGCCAGATAAACCGCCCCAGGCACGTCCACCACCACGCCTACCTTCCACGGATTCGGTGCGTTGTGCGGCATCGCGTCATGTTCCTGGTGATACACATGGAAAGCACTCGGCGCTCCTCCCGTGGTGGTCGCTCTTAGCGCCACCGCGCAACTCAAAAAGGGATTCGATGTCCCCGCCGTGAAGGTCGGCGTTATCGCCGATGTCGAATTGTATACGCCCCATTGTGACGCCGAGCCATCTCCCAGCAACGTGTGCGCCAGCCCCCAGGTGATGTTCGATTGCGACCCCGCACTGAACGACGCGTTGCTCGCGTACGTCGGCGCATAACTCACTTGCAAGATCAGATCCCCCATCACCGTTGGCGTTAATTGCCCCGCCGTGATCGAAGTCGAAGTCCCCGAGTTGCACGACGAGGCATCCAGCGCCGCGGCATTATCAACCTCAAACACCATCGGCTGCCAGTAGCCATTCAACGTCCCGCTGGTCAGCTTTACACTGATCCAAGCACTGTTGGCCGCAATGTTCGTCGCTCGATAGATCCTCAGCTCCCGGTTGTTGTTCAGCGAGGAACTCACATCCAGCGTGAAGATGTCTCCTTGTTGGTCGCTCACCGCAAAGGTCTGATTCCCGCCGCTGGCATCGAACCCGAACGCCACTATCAACGTATTCCCCGCCGTCGTCAGTTCCGGCGTCGGACAGCGATACTCATAGGGCGGTGTTCCTCCCCACGGTTGACCAGCCAAGGCCGCGGAATTGGCACACGCCGCGTTATATACCAGCCCCGGAGTGCCCGAGCTCGTAGAGTTGGAAACCGTGATCGTAACGGCCACACTCGTCCCCACGTTTCCGCTCGGATCTTGCCCCACGGCCGTCAAACTGTGCGTTGCGTTGGAGAGCGTAGTCGTGTCTAGCGAAAGCGAATACGGAGCGGTTGTCAGTTGCGCACCCGTGTTCGCTCCATCGATCCGGAACTGAACAAAAGATACCGCGCTGTCTGGATCCGTCGCTGTCGCGGTAAGTGTAATCGTCCCAGAGACTGTCGCATTGTTTGCCGGCGCAGTAATGGTCACCACCGGTGGCGTCGTGTCTGATTGCACCGTGAAGCTCACGCCGTTGCTCGCTACGCCACCGACCGTTACCACCACATTGCCGGTCGTTGCGCCGCTCGGAACAGGAACCGCAATGCTCGTCGCGCTCCAACTCGTCGGTGTCGCCGCCGTGCCATTGAACTTCACCGTGCTTGTTCCTTGTGTCGCCCCAAAGTTCGCGCCCGTGATCGTCACCGATGCGCCCACCAACCCCGACGTCGGATTCACGCTCGTGATGCTGGCCGGGGAAGGGTTTCCTCCACCGCCCGGACTCGAGCTTCCTGCTCCGCAGCCGGCGGTCGCTACGGCTAACGCCAATACAAGCATCCATTGCAAAGCTCGCTTCAGGGTCTCGCTCAATAGAATTCCCCTCACTGCACAAGGATACTATGTCGGGGCTCTCGCGGAACAGTCGGTTGGTTTTCAATCCGAGGAGGGAGGAGAAGGATTTGCTTCCTGAGTTGGCTTCGTCGTTTGTTTTTGGAGTCTCTTCGAAGGCAACCCTATCTCTCGGATCTCATACAGAAGCGTTCGGTAACTTATCTTCAGGTCCCTCGCGGCTCTTCTGCGATTCCAATGATTTGCCTGCAAGGCCCTTAGAATCAACTCGCGGCTCATCGCTCGACCCGCCTGTCGCGCGATTCGTTTGAGAGGAATGTTACCCTCTGCCAGCTCGTACGGTCTCCCGGAGTATTGGTACTTCTCTGCAACCAATTCCTGCAATAGCTCATCTTCTCCGAGTAGAACATAGCGCGAAATCCAGTTTTCCAATTCCCTGATGTTCCCGCGCCATTCATGGTTTTGCAACAGGCGGAGTTTATTCGCTTCAAGCGTCGAGGCTTCGCGTTGAAAGCGCGCACTCAGTCGCTTCAGCAAGTAACTCACAATTGTTGGAATGTCCTCTCGACGCGCGGACAAGGGAGGCAATACAACTTCGAAGACATTAATGCGATAGTAGAGATCCTGACGAAAGTGCCCCTTCATGACGGCTTCATCAACTCGGCAAGTACTGGCGCAGATGATCCGTGCCTCGAGTCTTCTCTCTTCCTGATCGCCCAAGGGAGTGAAAATCCCGTCCTGCAGTAGTTGCAACAGCTTCGCTTGGAATGTGGGCTCTACGTCTGTGATCTGATCCAGGAAAAGTGTGCCGCCTTGAGCCATCTCGACAAGGCCAATTCGCGTGGAGTTGGCACCTGTGAAAGCACCCGCCTTGTAACCAAACAATTCACTCTCGAGCAGGCCACCGGGAATCGCCGCAAAGTTGACTTTGACAAATGGCCCCGAGTTCCAGGGCGACCGATGATGTACCCACCGGGCTAGAGTCTCTTTGCCGCTGCCGCCGTCACCCTGGACAAGCATGGGGATGTTGGTGCCGCACACCTTTTCAAGTTGCTGACGGATCGCCAACATTCCAGGAGTGCAACCAAAAACAATGTCGTCAGGCGGTACAACGAACTGACTCGCCACCGGACTCGTATCAGCTGAACCGTTCCTAGTCATTTCAGTGGCCTTCAATCGTCCTCAAGGGTCTAATGGCTTTGCATACGAGTGTCCAAATGAAGAAAGGCTCAAGATTCCAAGGAATCGGAAAACGGGGAGAAAAAAGCTATGGTAAGGCTCTTCTTTTTCTGTGATTTACGATAGCCCTGACCATCCATAGCCCATCAAGCGCCCGCGAGGGCGGACTCCGCCTGCGCAGAGTCTCAAAGGAGGAGGCATGTGAAATTAGCTGTGCTGCAAGGGAAATGAATTACCCAGATTTATCCAGCCTGTCTCGTCAACAATTTATTGACAGCATCACGCTGGCAGTTTCTCTCCTTGACTCATGATCAGGTTTAGGAACGCGTCGAGATTCCTGCCCCGCGGCCGACGCCGCCGAAGTAGAGTTTCCTATCGAGACGGAAAGATAAACGACTCCAACAGGTCCGCGCGAGCCTTCTCGTCCGACGCCACCACGCGCAAGATATCGCTGACAGAGAGCATGCCAAGGAATCTTTGTTGCTCATCCAGCACGATGAGATGAAAAATCGTGTTCTGCTCCATCAAACGCAAGCAATCTTCCACCGTCATTTCCGGCGTTACCGTAATGAGTTCGCGCGTCATGATATCCGAGGCTTTCATCCAGGCAGGGCACTTGTTTTCCGCGGCAACTTTATCGGAAACATCGCTGTGCGAAATGACTCCCGCAAGTTTGCCGTTCGCGTTCATTACTCCGACCGACCGCACCTGCTTCTCGCGCAGATACTGCGCGGCCTGATGCACACTCGTTTCCTCGGTGATGGAAAAAACTTCCTTGCGGGAGCCGATGAGATCCGAAACTTTCATGGGACCCTCCGAGGCAGATTCTGGCCGGATAGTAGGCCTAACTTAGTCTTCATTGCAAGATGTATTCCAAATCATCGCGGCTTCCACAGACGCGGGTGAAAATAAGGAACGGACTCTTGCCAACCGTCAGCCATATATGCGACCTGGGCCCGCCAAAATAACGTGAATCAAGCCCGGGCGGCTTCTCCACGAATAATATCGTACCGCTCGATCACCGCTGCAACGCCCATGCGCGTGCTGCCGTCTTCCATTCGCCGCTCCACTCGTATGACTCTGCCCAGAGCTCGGACAAAAACCTCTGAACCATGCGTCATCTCAGCGGGAAGCGTCAGCGTCATGTCCAGTTGTGAACCGGATTCCATTTTCTGATCCACCACAAAATAAAGGCCGCGCGTTGAGATGTCGCGAGTTTTGCCCTGCTGTGAATCCAGCGCCCGATGCGCAGGCCCCCGGATGATGATTGGTAAGGATAAATCGTAACGTCGAGTTGTACGCCGCTCCGTCATTCCCCCGTCCTTCCTGCCACGCGAGAATGGGTTGGCTTCCTCGCGTTCCCCTTGAACAACTTTCTTGCCGGAATTGCGCCGCCAAGGCTGGTAATGCTAATCGCGGCGCGTTCCCACTGCTGACGTGGCTTCCTCTACTGTCGTTGGAGAAGCCGGTTTCCTCGCCCGTGGCGTATCCAGATTGAACTGCCGCATTTTGTAAAGCAGCGCCTTGTAGCTGATCCCCAGCATTTTTGCGGCGTCCTTCCGGCACCAGCGCGTCTTTTCCAGCGCGTCGGCGATCGCCTCCATCTCGGCCTCATCCTTTAAGCCGCGCACTAGGGCCTTCAGTCCCTGCTCCTTGGGTGGCGCGGGCTCCTCCCGGGGCGAAGTGCGTTGGCGCGTGGCGGACATCTCCACCAACTCGCGCAAACTGCCTTCGTCATCTTCGAGAATCACATAGCGTTTTACGAAATTTTCCAGTTCGCGCAGGTTTCCCGGCCAGGGATAGTTTACCGCCGCATCCAAAAGGTACTTGGAAGGCCCTGGCGGCGTCTTGCCGAATTTCTCGCTGTACTTCGTAAGGAAATGGCGAAACAGCAGCGGAATCTCAGCCGTCCGCTCGCGGAGTGGTGGCACATTGATAGACAAGACATTCAGCCGGTAGTAGAGATCTTCGCGAAACTTCCCCGTCTTCATCGCTTCGTGAACATCGACGTTCGTCGCCGCTAGCACGCGAACGTCGGTCTCCACGAGGTGCCGCCCGCCTAGCCGCGAATACTGATGATCCTGCAGCACGTGCAGAAGTTTTGCCTGCAGGTGCGTGCTCATTTCGGCTATTTCATCAAGAAAAATCGTACCCTTGTTGGCCATTTCAAATTTACCCGGCTTGCTGCGCACGGCTCCCGTGAATGCGCCTTGCTCAAACCCGAACAACTCCGATTCAAGAAGTTCTCCCGGCAGCGCCGCGCAATTTACTTTTACGAAGGGCTGGTTTCGCCGCTTCGAGCGCAAGTGAATCATTCGCGAAACAACTTCTTTGCCTACGCCACTTTCGCCACAGATAAAAACAGGCACATCCACCGGCGCGATTTGCAGGATCTGCTGGCGGATTCGCACCATTTGCGGACTGGCGGCCAGAAAGCTCAAATCCTCTGTCACTTGGTCGCAGTAATCGCGCAGCGCCTGATTCTCTGTGGCCAGTTGTTTCTTTTGGCGTGACTTCAGCATCGCCGCGTCCAATTCCGTCTTCTCAAAGGGCTTGGTCAAATAATCATGCGCCCCGATCCGGATGGCTTCGACAACCGTGCCTACTTCGTTCGAGCACGAAAGCATGATCACGTTGAGGCTGCGGTCCACCTGCATTAATTCTTTCAACGTTTCAATGCCGTTCATTTCCGGCATCAATACATCCAGAATAATGAAGTCGGGCCTCTCTCCCTTGTTCACTCTCGCAAGCGCCTCTTTCCCGGAGCTGACGGCTTCCACATCGAATCCGTCAACTTCCAGAAGCGTCTGCAAATACTTTCGAATGCTCGGTTCGTCATCCACCACAAGGATTTTCTCTTTCACTGCCATTGACTTTTCCCTTTCAAACAACAAACTCCGCGTGTCTCAGCCCTGATCCATCGGCAATAAAAACGTAAACCTGCTCCCCGTGCGAGACTTGCTCTCCACCCATATCTTCCCGCGATGCGCTTGGATGAGCCGCTTCGCGATAGCCAGCCCCAATCCCATTCCAGAAGTGTTCCTATCCACGCGAACAAAATCCTCAAAAATCTCCTGGTGATGTTCTGCCGCAATGCCGGGCCCAGAATCCGTCACGCTTACTTCCACGCTGTTCGGCCGCGGCAACCTGAACCTGCGTCGCTCTTCCACGGGAGCCAGCACCGCCACACGCCGTTCCCAGAAATGCGGCGCTGCTCGCAGCGTGACGCTCCCCCCGCTCGGCGTGTGCTTCAATGCGTTGTCGAGCAGATTCGCCGCCGCTTGCTGCACCTTTTGATAATCGAACCGGAATGTCGGGATTGACGGGTCAAAGCTTGCATCCAGCTTGACGCTCTTGCGTTGAAACGCTTCCGTCCAGCGTTTGGAGAGCTCATCGAGACAATCTCGCAAATCGTTCTCCCGGAGCTGCAGCACCAGTTTCCCGCTCTCCAGCGCTGAATAGTTCAGGAACATGGACACCAGGCGCACCAGGCGTTCGCAACTATCCTTCGACTCTTCCAGAATGTCCCGCTGCTTGTCTGTCAAGCGCCCGAGCGAACCGGCCAGAAGGAGATCGTAATAACCCTTGATCACCGCGAGCGGCGTTTTCAATTCGTGGGCTGCCGACGCCAGAAAAACCGTCTTCTGCCGGTTCACTTCCTGCAATTTCAGGTAAGCGGCCAGCAGATTCCGATACGTGATTTCGCGTTCCTGCAGAAGCTCTTGCACGGTGAGTTGCGTCGCAGGGTCCGCCCCCAGCTGCGTGTCCGGTTGGCTCTTAATTTCCACCACCAGCCAGTCCGGCTCGGGCATCCACTGCACCCGCACGGTGGCTTTCGCTATCCCGAGTTGCATCTCATGCTCTAACTTGTGTTCTCCCTTTTCCAACTCGTCGAAGATTTTCCGGGCGTCCACTCTGAGAATATCTTTAAACAGATTTAAACCTGGAGTTGTCGCGTATCCGTGAGATTCAACGAATTGTTCTGCGCGCGTATTGATAAGCAGCAAATTGCCGTTTCGTTCGGCCACGATCAGCGGTTTTTCTACGGTGTTGAACAGTCCACGAACGAAGCCAAGAGGAAGGAACGCCCGGCTACCCTCTTCTGCCATCGGCGGCGCAGCAATCCGTCCAGCCATCAACCCAGCTCGCTCATAGTAGAAGTGGTAAAAATTTTCCCTAGTTTGCATGCTTACAGAGGGGCATCGAAGAGTCAATGGTAAAAGCGTTCCATTTGCACATTTAAGGAAAGGAAGTGGGTTTCTCAGGCACGACTCAAGCGTCAACAAACTGTTAGCACCGATGTACGCTCACAATCACCTCATAATAAATAACTTGCTGCAACTCTTGATTCCCTCATCTGGCATCCCAGGTGCTTGTGTCCGTACTAGGTCGTTCGTACCAGGGTGCAGAGATCACTTGAAGACCAACATTCTCAAGAAGGGACAGTTCGTGGAATCCTCGTCAACCCGACGCTCGCCACGCATTCGTCTCCAAGTGCCCGTCTTCGTGAGAGGAACAGATGCGTCCGGCGCTGAATTCATCGAACTCACCAAGACTCTCAACATTAGCGCCACTGGCGCTTGTATAGCCTCTGCTCACATTCTGAGGCCCGATCAAACAGTTCATTTAACGATCCCCGCTCCGTCTCCAGCGTCTTCAAGCCTGGTTCCCAGTGAGACTCCGCCGATCATAGCCAAAGTATTGCGCCAAGACTCCGCGGGGGAGATGCGCCTCTTTGGCTTGGAATTCCTTCGACCTCTTGAGTAAATCCAGATAGCTCCTCTGCCTAATTCTCATTTCCATGGGTAGTTTTGTTACATGGCCATCGCCATGCCTGCCCTACACTTTTTCGTGCTTCATGCCCTGCTTTTGTAATAGGATACGGCCGCAATTTTGGAGGTTCGGATTCCCGAGTGGACCGGCCTAGGTCCAGTACGAATGGACTCTTGCTTGCTCCATTTAGATAGCGGAAGCTATAATCGCTTTCCCCAAACCCCGCGGGGTAGGCAGAGGTTAGGTCTATACCGGATATGCCCAGCCCCGGCGTCCCTGCGTCCCCGCGCTTGCCGATTGAGGATTCCTATTTCGAGCTGTTAGCAGACACGCTCGAGAGCCTCGACCTGCCTGCGCGCGGCCAGTTTCTTCAGCGATATTTCCGCGCGATCGCTCACGTGGATCTGCGCGAATCCCAAAGTGTGCAAATTTGGGACGAAATGCTCTCGCGCCGCCGTGAGCTCACCGGCCTCCTCGGTCGTCAAGTTTCCCTGAAAACCGCCCTTACGGATGTACTCGCTTCCGCCGGTTTTCTTCGCGTTCCCATCCTGATTGAATATGAGGATCTTAAAAGGCTCGAACTCAATGCGGTAACCGATCCCTTGACGGGACTCTACAACCGCCGGCTCTTCGCTGAAACATTCGAAAAAGAACTCAATCGCGCGCGACGCTACAGCCAGCCTCTGGGTTTGGTCACTCTCGACCTGCATCGCTTCAAGGAAGTAAATGACAAGCACGGCCATCCGCGCGGTGATGACGTGTTACGCGCTGCCGCGGCTACTTTGAAGAAGGCCCTGCGTACTTCGGACTCGGCTTTCCGCATCGGTGGCGATGAGTTCGCTTTATTGCTCCCACAGACAGATTCCGCGCAGGCGCTTGCGTTGTGCCGTCGCGTCGAAACGGTATTTGCTGAGATGCTCCATCCGCTGCAGCTTGCCGTTACTGTAGCCATGGATCACGGCGTCGCGATTTTCCCTCAGGATGCAGAACAGGCCGACCAGTTGATTCGTATCGCTGATGAGCGTCTCTATCGCCTAAAACACGCGAATCACACCAAGACAGCCAACGGCTCCGCGCGGACCGAGGCTCCGCCCGCTGCTGAGTTGCCACCATCGCCAGAGCCGGAACGCGCTGCCCCAATAGCGAAGCCGATTTCGATCGAAACCGGGCGCGCAAATGAAAAAACAGAATCGGCCGCTGCAGAAACTGCCGCTGCGCCCTCCGCGGACATCGTCCCGCCGCCTCCGCGCGTCTTTGCTGTCCAGCGCAAGGCCGAGCGCGTTTCCATGACCGGTACCAATGCCTACGCTGTTCTCGGCGAACAAGGCGCGCGCCGCGCCCGCGTACTCGATCTTGGATTTGGCGGCGTCGCCATGGAACTGGATTCCGCTGAAGATCTTCCCGAGAATCTTCTTGCGGTCTTGCACGTGCCTATTCTCCCGCCGGTGCGCGTGAATCTGAAGCCGGTCTGGAAACAACAGACCAGTGAGGGCAGTTTCCGCATCGGATGCTCTTTCGTTTCCTGAGCATCTCAGTAAAATTCCGCTGATTTCAACTCGCGCCAAGAAATCAAAATCTCGTCAGCTCCATCCTGTCCGCCTGCTACCATTCCACCGCATCGCTCCACTGGAAAGGATTCCCCGTGTCCGAACCAAAGGCCAGCCGCCCTCATTGGCCCGATGCCGTGCAAAATCCCCCGAAAGATTTGAGCGGACTCAAACCCTGGCCCTGGGCCCTCGAGCGCCTCGAAAAATCACACAATTATTGGATTGCCACTACGCGTCCCGATGGCCGTCCTCATCTCATGGTCGTTTGGGGCGTCTGGTGGCAAGACGCTTTCTGGTTCAGCACTGGCCCGCGCACCCAAAAAGCAAAAAACATCGCCGCCGATCCGCACGTTGTCATCGGCACTGAAAAAGCGGACGAAGCCGTGATCCTCGAAGGCACCGTCGAAGAAATTAAGGATCGCGCCGTTTGGAAGCAACTCGTCGAAATCTACAACCGTAAGTACGGTGGCGACGTCGGCCCACTTCTAGAATCTTCCGGCGGTTGCGTCTTCCGCGTCAATCCGCAACTGGCTTTTGGTCAGGACGAACACGCAGAGAATTTCATGGACTCGGTCACCCGCTGGCTCTTCTAATCTCTCGCGTTCCTTGGAAGATTCTCAGGGTTTCGGAGCTGCATTCCACATCTCCTGCTTGACCCGCCGCTCGCCTCGCGATGCAGCACCAGCGCCATCTTGCCGTAGCTTTCAATTGGAGGTTTGCCCCCGGGTGGCTGCACTGTCTGGCGCTCCGTCGCCCATTCCGAAGCCCAATCCCCGCGCACGTAAATGTCATGAAATTCCATCTCCTGCTTCACCACTTTGTACCCGGGCATCTTCGCTACGATGTCTTCGACCCACGCCGAAATCTTTTGCTTTCCAATCATCGCCGCGGCTCCTGGCATTAAGTCAACTCCATCTTCCGCCCACAGTGCCAAAATGCCCGGCGTATCCATCTTCAGATGCAACTCCACGTACCGTTTGTTGAATGCTGCAATCTCCTTTTGTCCTGCGTCCTCCGTAGTTCGCGCTTTGATTTGTACGCCCGCCATCGACAAGGCAACAAAGCACATCGCAAGAAGTACCTTGCTTGCAAAATCCATCCAGCCCTCCAGCGATCTTCGGATCAACCCCGCTTAATCTATCCGAACATGTGTATCCCTGAAAGTCCGAAGCGCAGTTTCCTTGCTCCGTACCCGCAAATAGCTGCCCTATTTGGTGGAATTTGACACTTCGCGTATGATTATGAATTGCCTCGCGACCAAGCGACGCGGCTGTAGTCCACCGACCTTGTCGAGGTGCCGTGCAGACCGGACGCGACAGAATGGAGCTTCATGAAACCCGGTA
>Ga0137401_10000950_pt1 | contig 12165 bp, 14 predicted proteins | sample CZOMad1_1_16fung_FD_108286 | JGI IMG/M metagenome (GOLD analysis project Ga0137401, IMG submission 108286) | Vadose zone soil fungal communities from Angelo Coast Range Reserve, California, USA - CZOMad1_1_16fungal (Illumina Assembly) | ecosystem: Environmental > Terrestrial > Soil > Vadose...
AAATACGAAAGCGAATAGCGTTCATAAGCCTTCGTCAGCAGGTTGTCCGTGATGAAGTCGACCTGCATGTCGGTCTCGAAGGCGATGCGCTTCATGTACGCCAAGCCCGCGATGTTGGTGAGCAGGAACCACGCGAAGGCCGAGGTCAAGAAGTCGTCGACCATGTAGCCCTCGGGCACGCCGCCCGCGGTCGAGAGGATGGCGTTGACATCGTTGTCCGCCGTGCCAGGACGCAGTTCGGTTTTCGTGAGCCGGATAGCCACCGGTTCCAACTGCGGCGGAATGATGATCTTGCGGCCACGCGCGAAGATCTTCAGACCCGCTTGGTCTTTGAAGTTCGTGCGGATGTTGATCATGCTGGCGAGCAGCGTCGCCTCGTTCAGATCGACCTGCGTAGTCGGCGTGTTGCCGATCAGGCCGCCGTCGATAGGATGCGAGGCTGAGCACATCGCGACACCATCGCCGCCGACCGCCGCGTTGTACGTGGAGGCCGTGTTCAGCACGTTCGCCGCGTAGATCTCCTTCGTTTGATGGAAGGATTCGATCAGCCCCAGGTTGCTGGGGTGAAATTGGGTCTTGTACAGGTTGTCGTCGATGGCCTTACGGGTGATCGCATAGCCCAAGGCGATCTCGTTGTGCTCCTGGTTGTACACATACCGCTCGCCGGCATTGTTGTCGAACGCCGTCTGACCGCCTTCGGTCTTGAGCTGGGCGAGTCCCAGGTAGCGCATTTCGGCCGTGCGCTCGAGTGCGAGCTTCGAATCGAATGCCGTGAAGATCTTGTCGTACTGAGACGGGATCATCTCGTACTTGCCCTCGATGCCGCGCAGCCCCGGCAGGAGGAGATCTTTGATCGCACTTAAGTTGATGGCCATTTACCTTGCTCCTTAAGCGACGACCGACGTCAGCGCGCGGGTCTCGATGTTGTTGGGCGTGACCATCACATAGTTATAGGCCCCGGACTGAGTGCCGGGTGCCCCGGGTGGATCCAAGATCAGCTTCACCATGCGCCATGGCAGGGTCGCGGTGACGGCTGCAGTGGTGCCCGGCGTGATGAACGCTCCGGAGAGACCATTGGCCGCGGTGCCCGTGCCCATGTTGTGATTGACGTTGGATCCCATCTGCGCTTGCGTCGCGCCGGTGGAGTCCGCCTGCACCAAGTATTGCGCGGCCTCATCGGTGATGACGTAGGCTTCGATCGTCGATTGATTGCCGACGACGACGTCGGATCCCGGCCAGTAGTTCGACCAGACTGTGCGCTTCTGCGCAGTCGACAGATATTTGCATCCCTGGAAGACGCCGACGAAGGCGACTGCAGTGGCGGTCGTCGAGGGGATGAGGCTGCCATCACTGGAGCTGGCACGCTGTACGGGGTCGCCGTAGTAGATCGCCGCGCCGTTATAATTGATGCCGCCGTTGGAGAACGCGACCTGTTCGAACGTCGGCGGCGAACCCGTGCCTAGATACTGCCTAAATCCAAAAGGGGCGTTGGTATTCGCCATGACGGAACTCCTGATCGGAGGTCGTCATGTGCTACCGGAGCCTGGCGTACCTTAAAAATTCTTGAAAAAAACTCTCAACACCGGGTTGAGGACGGTAGGAGTTATCCCACGAGATTATTAGCTTGTCAAACTTTGCTCATCCTGGGTGTGCGGTTGGTCACTGGTTTTTCATCGCTTGGCGCGGGGTCTGGCGCATCCGGCTGCGGCTCAAACGTCGGGGGCCGTAAGTTGGTCAGCACCTCATCGAGCTTCGCGTTGAGGCCGCGGATGAGGGTCAGCATCTCCAGTTCTTCATGGGTCTGCAGCGTCATTTCGTCACTCCTTTGGGATGGGCATCGGTTCGTAGGATTTCTTGATATTCACCAGCGAATGACCCTTGTTCGTGGGATCAAACGGCGAATTATCGCCTGCCGGTGCGCCATACAATTGCTGCTCTTTCTGCCGCACTTGCGCGCGGGCTTTGCGCAGTTCGATGGCACGCGCCTCGGTGACGATCTCCTGTGGGCGTTCCATCAGAATCATGCCCTTGCGCATGATGTGGGTGCCCTTCCAACCTTGGGGCATCATTTCTGGATGCCGGTACACGGGCACCGCTTCCCAGCCGGCACGCGCGATCTGCACCTGATACGCCGGATCCTCGGCACCCAAGGTGGTGTGGCGCTTCCATTCGTATGCCCAGTCCGGCGGAATGATGCGCGGATCGATGTAGAAATCGTCCGTGCCATCGTCCAGGCCGCCCAGGTGATCGCGTAGTTCTGCAGCGCGGCGAGCGGCACGGGTGCGCGGATCCTCTTCGCTCGGCGCCAACGCGATGCCAGATGGTGACTCGGCCATGAGCGTCTTCAGCGCAGGATTGCCTTCGGCGGGCGGTGTCGGCTGTGGGGCGTGTGGGTACTTGCGCCGCGGGATTTCATCGGCGGCGGGTGGATTCGGTTCGTTTGCCATCAGTTCAACCTCTCAGAGGATCAGTTCAAACGGCCTTCTTTCTTCAAAGCAATTTTGTTCTTCGCGTACTGTTCCGGAGTCAGGCCGTTCATCTCGGCGATCTCGACCTCCTGCGGCGTGAGCGTGACCGTGTTTGGCCGCGCGCCGGTCCCAGTGCCGCTGCGCGTTACCGGGGCGGCGGCGGGAGCGGGCCTGGGCTTGGGTCTGGCGGCTGCGTCACTCATGGGATCGATGTCTCCTTTCGGGTCTGGATCGTGCCCGTTGCCATTGGCGTTGGGCAGCGGCTGGCGCAGGTTCAGCGTCTTCTCGATCGCCTCGAAGTACTCATCCGAGTCGGCCTTCAGATCCTGCGCAAGGGCGAGCTCGTGCGCGGCCAGCATCAGGCGATTCTTGTGCCCGTCACGCACGTAGTCCGGATGCGCACGTACCCACGCGGCGGATAGAGGAGTGCAACGGCTGGCGAACTCCTCGACCACATCCTGCTGCTGGCGTGGCTGCGGCTTGGGCTGCGCCTCGAGTTGCTTCTTGCCGTTCTCGAGGGCCAGGAGCTTAGTCTCAACCTTCGACAATTCTCGTTGAATTTTCGCAGCACCAGGAAAGTCCTGTGCGGCCATTGCATCAGCTAATTTTGATTCGAGTGTATCCCCGGCTTGCATCAATGACTCAATCGCATTTTTCACTAAGTCCAGTTGCGTGCCATGCACTTCACCGCGGGCGCGCGCTTCGGATTCCCCCGCCTCCTGCGCACGCCGTTCGGCATCAATGCGCCCGGCTTTCTCGGCGGCCAGTTGCTGCTTGAGCTTCTCCAGGCCCTCATCGGTGCTGTCGCCGACCTTTTCCGGCGCGGCGGCCGGTTCCGTGACGACTGCAGCAGCTTTTTTGGCTTCGGCTGCCTTCTTCGCCTCGGCGTCGTCCAAAGCGTCCAAATCGACCTGAATTTCTTCATGGGTTGTCGACATAGCTACCACACCATTCCCGGGAACGGGATTTTCATCTTGATTTGATCGTCATAGACGAGACGACAGAGTGTGAACGCGCGCGGATCGGAGACATTCGGGTCGGAGTTGATCTCAAGCGACCAGGTGTCACTGGTGCGGACCACCACCCAATCGTGCAAGTCGATAGGAATGCCGTAGGTGATGCCGGTTTTTTCATCGGTCCGCACGAAGCGACATGCGCCGCCAATCTTCACGACGAGGCCAACCTTGCCCTGGTACCGGTCCTCTTTGAGATTTTGATGAGGCATGATGATGCCGCCTGCCGTCATCTCGGGACGCATATACATCGCCAGCAGCACTTCGTTTTGCGCAACCTCGGCGCGGGAGATGTCCCCAATCTTGTCGAGGAGTTCCTGTTTCGGATCATATTCTTTTTGCTTGGCAGCGGGAGCGGGCATCGTTACCTCTTGGATAGAATGGTATTGACTTCGTTACAATAATCGGCGATGCGTTCAAGGCCTCTGATTTGCCCTACATAGTTCACGTAGGTCGAATAATCAGGAATGGTTGAGATTGAAGTGAGACAGTCTTTCAACCGTTCTATCTCTGCGTCGATGAGCTTGTGCAGCTCGTATTCAAACTGCGTGTTGCCGGTCAGCATTTATGCGCCGTAGGCGCGCGCCTTCTCCAAGCGACCCTTGCCACCACCAGCGCCATGCTCGATCGGATACGCGCGGCCACCGTGCTTGCGCATCATCGGCGGCGGACCCATCGGCGGTGGCGCACCACCCGGGGGCATCGGCGGTGGCGCGCCCTGATGCATCCCGACGGGGCCCGGCGGCGGCAGTACCCCGGGCGGCGGCATGATTGGCTTCGGCCCGCCACCACCGGGTGCGATAATGATGTTGACCGTGGTGCCCTTCTTGGACCTGCCACCCGAGGCTCGAGCGAGTCGGCCGCCTTGGGGCCGCGTACCCTGGTAGGTGCCATCGCTGACGGATCCGCCCGCTTTCTTGCCGACCGCGCCGCCACCGCACTTCGAGCAGTGACATTGCGGGCCATGCGTGCGACCACCCTCGGCGCGCGCGACCGGCGTGAACGCCTGCGGGAGAGCCATCGCGGTCATGTTGCCGCCGGTGGCCTTGTGGGCCCGGCCTCCAGCCGCACGCACGACTGGTCTGCCAGCAACTCTTTCCTTGATTGCTTTCAGCGCCTGCTCATTGGCGGCTGGAGGCGACATGCCATGTCTATTTGCGTAATAATCCCGCGCTCTGTTGCCGTATTCATGTAGATTGCGAGCCGCTGGTAGTCCCCCACCAGTCGCCTTGTGCGCGCGTCCACCCTTCTGCATGCCGCCGTCCTGCTTCTCGCCGTCGCGCGACTCGTTGGCCGACTTGACGTTGCGATTGATGTACTCATTGGCGGTCATGCCACCGGAGGCGCGCGGCTTGCGGCCGGCGTGCGCAAACTTGCCGCCTTGCACTTTGCCGCCCGCGCGGAACTGCCGTCGGCTGACAGGCCGGGGACCGGTCTGCACATTGGACTTCTCGCCCAGGGGCTCGCGCCATCCGGACGCATCGACGGGGCCCGCGGTCTTACGCGTCAGGCGTTCGACCTTCTCGCGTGCCTTGGATCGAGCCTGTTCAGCCAATGCGCTCATGATAACTCCTTGAAAGATCGGTAAAATCTACTCTCGATCAATCCCTTTGTCGATCTGATCGAGGACTTTGATGGCTTTGTCGCCGGCATTCGAGTGCTTCGGCGCAGCATGGGTCTTCTTCCCGCCATCCGGTCCGGTGGTCGTCTGCGGCTGTTCGACGAACTCTTTTGCCAGCCCAATCAGGGCATCGCGATCCCGGGCCTCGCGGTCCTTGTCCCGGTTTTCGTTCTCGGTGCGCGACTCTTTCTCCCGCAAAGCGACCTCGCGCTCGCGGGTATTGGCATCCTTGACCTTGGCCATGGCGGTCGCGGCGTCCAACGAGGACTCGGGCTCCTGAACGGCGGCGGCGCCGAGGCCAGCCTCCTGCTTCGGCGTGAAGTGACCGACCTTGATCTTCTCCTCGGTCTCGGCGGCCTTCGCCATTGCTTCCTTGGCGCGCGCCTGCGCTTCCAGCGTCTTGGCATCCGCCGACTTGGTCTCGTTCTGCATCTGCGTCATGGCCTGCTGCAGCTGCGGCGGCGGGGCGGCACGCGCCGACGGCGGCACGAAGAACTGCTCCGGGTTGCTCCAGCCCATGGCCTGTAGGGCTGCGGTATCGCACGCCACCGGGTCGTAAAGCTGCTGCGTGGCCTGCTGCAATTGCTTCAGGCCCGTGATCTTCATGACGCGCTGGCCCATGCTGGCCGTGTTCGGATCGGCTTGCGGAACGAGTTCGCAATTGTTCGTGGCCTGCTCGAATTTCGCCTCGTCCCACGCGGTCTTCGACTTGCACTTGTGCCGCCAGAACGACTTCGGATGCTCCTTGAAGACGTCCACGACCATCTGAAATTCTTCGGCCGCCGAGGTGCACAGACGCTTATGCACGCTGTTCATGATTTTGACCGCCTGATCAATGAGCGCCAGCGTGGTGCCGACCGGGGCCTCGGCGCGGCCCTCGCCGACCTGCAGTTCCGCGGTACCGCCGACTCTCTGGCCGGTCTCGACCATGTTCTCGACCAGCGCCATCATGGGAGCCATGTGCGCGGTCTCGTAGGGCAGCGGCATCACCGCCTGGCTGATCGGCATGCCCTGGGTGTCAATCTGCGCGCTGCCGCCCGGGGGAATGCGGAAGACATTGGTGTTCTGCCGGGTGCCGCCCTTCGCGGTCAGGAACCCCGGGAAGTTCGCGTACATGCCGTTGTCCAGCATCTCGCGCCACGCCGCGGTGACCGCGTTGGTGGTATTGCCTAGGATGTGCAGCAGGCCGATGTCGTAGAAGCCGAATCCTGGGACGAACGTGTATTTGACGTAGCGTTTGCGCGCCGTCGGCAGTTCAGCATCGTCTTCGTCGTAGTTGCGGGTGATCGCGAGGCACTGGCGTGAGGATTTGTCGATCGTCACGACATAGGGGATCTCAAGGCCCGAGGCTTTCCCCTTGTGCTTGTGCTCGAATCCTTTGATGTCGAGTTCGCAGCAGATTTCCAGAATCTCCCGATCACGGTCATCGGGACGAAAATTGTTGACCGTGAGGCCTTGCTGCTCCTTCTTCTCCTTCTGCACGGCATCGAGCGTCGTCTGCATGGGATCGGGCAGGTCGATGTCGCGATACACATTCAGGATCTGCAGGCGCTTGACTGTCGAGGGGCGCAGGAACGTGCGATGCGTGATGCGCCGTGCGTTGCCCAAGTTAATCGCCGACTGGTTGACGATGATGTCCTCGGCATCGACCGACTCGGACACCGGACGGTTGCGTAGCGGGCAGTAGTACACTTTCTTGAACGTGGTGCCGCCGAATCCCAGCATCAGCAACATGCGATCGGTGTCGGGGTAGTACTCGCTCGCCACCGCCGTCAGGTAGTGATTCATGTCGCGTTCGTAGGCGTTCGCGAGCTGATCTTCCTTCAGCGTGGCATCGTTGTCGTCATTGCGGATTTTGACCGGTCCATCGGTCGGCAGGAGCTCCGATCGCGCATTCGCCTGGAAGCGCAGCACCGCTTCGAGGAGCAACGGGTGGCGCACCTTTGACATGCCCTCGACCGGCGCGCCATCGGTGGCACCCTGCGTATTGGGCAATTCGATCTTGAGTCCCAACAGCTTGATGCCGATGGCACGGTCTTCGATCCATTCGCGGCGCGACTCAATATCATCATCGACGCCGCGGATCAGGTCATCGGTGATCCGCGAGAGTTCGAATTCGTCGATGTCATCGACCAGATTGTCGAACCACTTCTTGGGGCCGTCGTTGGCCGCATCCGCCCGGCCTAAGCCCTTGCCGTCCAGCGATATGGTGAGCGAACCATCGCTGTGTTTGATGCGAAGAATGTTGTTCTTGTCATCGATCTCGGGGACGTCGGCTTTGTTGATATCGCCCAAGGAGACGATTACGTGCGCGGGATCCGGTTCATCGGGCTCCGCGTGGTCGATCAGGCGAATGTTAGCGTTGCCGAGACCTGCGGCGGCGCTCATCGCGCTAACTCTTCAGGTGTCAGGATTCGCACGCCATCACTGGGGAGTTTCAAGCGCTGCTTGACGATCTCGTCCTGGGCCGCGAGTTCTTCTCGGGTTGGGTTCACCGGGATGCCGGCCTTCGGTAGCTTTCCATCGGCATCTAGCCAGTACACGACATTCACGTCGGAGCACGCGGTGCTATGGTAGTACCCGGTGCAGCCGCAGCCGCTCATATGGCGTCCAAGATTCCCAAAGCCGGATGCTCCATCTCTTTGACGAACAGACTGATCCCCTTCATCGCTGCGCTATTATCATCTTTCGCGGCGATTGTATACTTCCGTGTCACCGCATGGGGTGGTAACCCCGTCACAGTGACCAGGAAAACATACGGCCGGATGTGCCGATGGATCAACTCCACGGTGGCATCGCACAGCACGCGGACCGCGTTGCCACGGATGATGCGACTCAGGTGACCATTGATCATTTTCGCATCCTACAGCAGAAATCCCAATTTCTGCATGAAGTCAATCGGATCTGCCGCTCGTTTTGTTAGGTTGCATCGCGGACAGAGCAGTTGGAAGTTGAGAATTTCGTGAGCACCACCTCTCGACAGCGGTTTGACGTGGTCAATGTGCCTTTTGACTAGTTTTTTCTTACAAATCGCGCATCGTCCACGTTGTTTGTGGCATAAATCATCGATTTGTTGCTTGGTAATCGGCTGAAGTTGCACATTCCTCTTGATGGCACGCTGCTTTGCGCTCCATTGTTTCGCTTTTTCTGGATGAGCGGCGCGCCAGCGTTTGGCAATCGCCCTATCTTGGGATCTGATTCTCTCTAGATTCTGTCGTCGACGTAACGCAGCGACAGCGCGATGCCTTTCCCTATTGTTGCGGTAATTTTCTCGACCGACTGCTCTGAATTCCTCTCTATTTGCAATGTACCGAGCACTTTGATTTGAGACAAAGCGTTCTTTGTTACTTTGATTCCATTTTCTCGATCGCTGAATCTGACACGGCTTACATTCGGAATGACGTTTTATTTTGCCGTTCACAACAAATGGCTTATAAAACTCTGACAGATCCTTTTCGATGCCACATGTTCGACATTTTCTTGCCTCTATAGGAATCATACTGGGTAGAGTGGTTCGGCTTGCCTACCAGGATATATTTTCTGTGATTCTATCTCTGCTAAACGTTCTGGGCCACGGACCATTAAGCCCATTTCTCTAAGTTTTCTAAGACCCATTGAAACGCAATCTACGAGGTCATCATGTTTTACTTGCTTTCCGCCAAAACGACCCACTTCGTCCATCACCATGTCCGCCCACTTGCGGTCCGGCGCATAAATGAGGCCTTCGGCGAACAAATGTTGCACCGAGTAGAGCCTGGCGAGCTTGTCCTGGCTCTTCGGGTCGAATAATTGCACCGAAAACTTCTCATCCGCGTACAAACGCCGGATTTCCTGCGCCACGCTGATGCCGGCGGCCTTATTTTCGATCAGCAGCACGTCGACTTTGAGCGCGATGCAGGTTTTGGCGACTTTTTCGACCAAATTGTGCAGCTCAAGGCGGTCGCGCCACGCGTGCATCATCATTGCGGCTGGCGCACCCGCGTCATAGGTACGGTCGATGAACATCGGACGCCCATCGGCGTCCAACATTCGGTTCGCCTGCGCCTTGGTGTCGCCGGAGAAGATGCCCCACGTGACCATGGCCGAGAAATCGTTGATGGTTTTGGTCGTATAGGCTGTATCCAGGCAGCCTAAGACGAAATCCATCGGCGGAAATACGCCGCGCTCCCATAATTTCCACCATTCGCGCTTGATGACGCCGCCGCCCGCGGGCTCGGGCCGCTGCTGGAGTTGGCCGGCGGCGATGTACGGCCCCATTTCGCGCTCAAGGAGGGTCAACTGTTCATCGTTGAAGCGCTCTGGACATAGCAATTCGCCCTCTACGGTGCGCGGATCCTTCCAGCCGATCGTCGTCACCAAGGAACGATTCGGTTCGAAGCGCGCCGGCAGGCACAGGTGGGTCCAGTTGCCGACGTTTTTCTCCAGGATGTGGCCGGTCAGATCGGTCTGCCCTAGTCGTTGCTGGATGATCACGTAGGCGCCGGTGCTCATGTCGTTTAGGCGCGTCGGCATGACCGTATCCCACCACTCCAAGGTGGTTTCGGTGGTCGCTTCGCTCGACACTTCGTTGGCGGCGTTCGGATCGTCGATGACGATGATGTTGCCGCCCTCGCCGGTGACGCCCGCGCCGATCGAGGTGATGAGCCGCTCGCCGCCCTGGTCGTTGGTGAAGCGGCTCTTGGTGTTCTGGTCGGTGGTCAGCTGGAAACGATCGCCCCAGCGCTCCTGATACCACTGTGATTCGATGAGCCGGCGGCACCTGACCGAATCACGCAAGGACAATTTATCCGCATACGAGGCGAACAGGAACGGCACGCCGGGGCCCGAGGTCGGCGAGCGCAGGGGTTGCGCCCAAGTCCAAGCGGGGAACGCGATCGAGGTCAGGATTGACTTTCCGTGCCGCGGGGGGACGTTGATGATGAGCCGCTTGATCAGGCCGTCGACGACGGCCTGCAGGTGCTCGGCGATGGCGTCGATGTGCCAGCCGTCCTTCCATGGCGTCGGATCGATGTAGCGCCACGCGGCTTTTAGGAATTCGTAGAGGGATTCTTCGTAGTCGGCGCGGTCCAGGGCGAGAAGCTGGGTTTTGGCATCGAACTGGTCGAAGACGACGGACATCCGCCGATTATAGGCACGTCACTTCCCGCGAATCACGACCGAGAGCCAGTTTGGGATCTTTCGGTCGCCCGATAACCAGCGCTGGACGGTGCGCGTGGCCACCCTAAAATGCTCGGCCGCTGCAGCCGGCCCATACTTTTTGGCTCGCATCCAAGCCTTCAACTCAACTTTCGATGGCAAAGAGCCCACCCACGACGGGAAGCCTGACCAGTCCGACGGGAAACGAACAACCCAACTGATAGTCCAGGGTTTTGCCTGTGACGGCCAACAACCTTACTACCTGCCAACTTACCACCTTGCTCATATTGAACCTTGCGACCTTACGGCTTGAGGCTTGCAACCTTGAGTTTCAGCGTTTGCCTTAAACAAGGCGTGGCTGGAAATGGTGGAATCGAACCACCTACCCATGGCTTAGTAGGCCATTGCTCTACCAGATGAGCTAATTTCCAAAGTGTCGCGATACGTTCGCGCCAGACGTTTCGTTTATTCCGGATTTGTCTCTGCGTGTTGGGCATACCTTTAAAAACCGTGCCGTCTCTCCGAGCTGTCAAGCCTAACCCAATTACCATTGGCCCCGGCTTTCGGTGCAGGACTTTGGCGACCCCCTTAGATCCCATATGCCACGGGTGCACCCGCTGGGATACATGCCCTGCTCCAGAATTCATGCCTCAACCAGATCAGTCGTCGCGTTCACCACCTCAAGCGTGGCATCGATCACCGAGGGCTCCGTGCGGTATACCTCGACCTTGCGATCCTTCTCAGCCGGATCGTAGTAGCGCCGCAGACGCACCTCGGTCACCGGGCCACCGGCCGCCGTCTGCAGATTCTGCTCCTTCAGCCCGCGATCCGACAGCATCTGCCACATCGCCATGTCGAGCTTCGCCAGATCGCGCCGACGATGAATCCACTCGGCGATCGACTTCGAGACGTGCTTGCCATCGAGTTCGATCGCGACCGGCGTCGCCACGTTGGTGCGCTGGATCGAGATGCGCAGGTGCAAAATCTCTTTCAAGATATCGCCGTGCGACTGAATCCACTCGCTCACCTGACGCCGCTGATCCGGATACACCGGGGTCTCGATGGACAGATCCGCCGAGTGCAGCGAGACCTTCTTGCGCAGGTCTTCTGCCTTCGTGTTCAGATCCTTCAGTTTCTTCATCGCCTGGATCAGTTTCATGTGCGCTCCCTCCTGGTGGCCGCGCATCTTGCGACCAACGGTCACCAGTGTCAAGCCCCTTATGGGTTCCGTGTGATGCCCTATTTCGGCTCCGGCGTCGCGTGTAACACCGCGGGAATCTCACCTTTCGATACGGCAACTTGGTACGGCATCCAGCTCGCATAGTACCCGTCAGCGGGCGGCGTCTCATCGTCCTGGATCAATGGCACATCGAGCACGGCATGTTGGCGTCCTGTCTTATCGTAGACGGAGAGATTGAGTGTTTTGTTGTCATCGTGCACGAAGCACACGATCGCCGCGCATAGCGCCGTTGGCGTGAAATCAGAGCGAATCGAATTCGATTGCGGATGGAAGTGAACCATGCGAGCGACGGTAGGCGTGATCATGTTTTCGGTTTCCTATGTTTGTTTGGATTGGTACACGTGCTCCAGTGATTTCGATGTCTCGCTGGATCGAACTCGGTATCTTCTGGCGAGACCGAGGCGGCGTCAACTGGCATGCGGCGACCGGTCTTGGTCATGAGGAAGATCATCTGCGCGCCACAGCTCGTGCACAACACCGTGCGCAGGTCGATGTCACTCATCGGTGGGCGGCGTATGGCGACAGTCTGGTCCGCACGGTGTCCATTCCAGAGTGACTCCGTTCCTGTCATTGCGGGTCACCATCCAGTGATTGACGACGTACTTGATGGCCTCGCGTCTTTCTTCGGTCATCGGAGGCACATCGAGGTCGTAGAATTTCATTCGATCAAGTCCATACCGGGCTGCG
>Ga0137401_10000953_pt1 | contig 12157 bp, 9 predicted proteins | sample CZOMad1_1_16fung_FD_108286 | JGI IMG/M metagenome (GOLD analysis project Ga0137401, IMG submission 108286) | Vadose zone soil fungal communities from Angelo Coast Range Reserve, California, USA - CZOMad1_1_16fungal (Illumina Assembly) | ecosystem: Environmental > Terrestrial > Soil > Vadose zone...
GAAACCATTCACACCTTCGCTTCAGCGAGGTGATCACCCCAGCCTCACAACAGGCCAAGCCGTTTCAATGGCTTTGCTCAACCAAACCGTTGAAACGGTCTGCACTGGTTCTCTTCTTGTGTCCGACGCCTCGCTGAAGCGAAGTGTGAATGAGACGCGAAATCCATCGACGACGTCTCTCAGTGTAACAACGCTCCATGCCTGCGCAGAATTTCCAGCGTCCGATCAATCGGCAAGGCTTGGACGGTATGGCCGCGTCCGCTCGTCATCGTGGCGCGAAACAGCGAGTTGTAAATCGCTTCTTCAGTCGCTTCGATCACTGCCAGGAACAGTGGCGACATAGCTTCATTTGAAAGCAGCTTGACGTTCGCTGTTTGATTACGAGCGTTGGCAGAGTTCCGAATGCGAAGTTCAGGAGCAGTTGAAAAAGCGATGGCATAATCGCCGCTGCCATTCGAGCCGGCGGCGCCCGTGCGCGCCAGTCCCATCATCGATCGCGCCGCGAGTCTTTGCAGGTTTCGATGATCAATCGGCGCATCAGTCGCAATCACGATCATGACTGATCCGTCCGCGGTGTTTGGAGATCGTGAATCGCCCGCACTGCTCTTCTCTATCTCTTCTTTCAAGTAATATTTGCCCAGCTCACGCCCCACCGGCGCGCCGTTAATCGTTAGAATTCCGCCGAAATTCGACTGAATCAGCACGCCAACCGTGTATCCGCCGAGAGGCGCCGGCAGCTTGCGCGATGACGTTCCGATGCCGCCTTTGAAGCCGAAGGCGACCGTGCCCGTACCTGCGCCGACCGCGCCTTCGTCAACCAACCAGGAGCCACGCGCGTTTTTGATCGCGGCGAAGACTTCTTCGCGGCCAACGTGACGCCCGCGAATGTCGTTCAGATAACCATCGTTCGTCTCGCCCACCAGTGGATTAATCGATTGCACGTCTTCATTCCCCGGCAATGCAAGCATGTAATCAATCGTCGCGTCAGCGACCCGCGGCACATTCAAGGTCGAAGTCAACATGATTGGGGTTTCGATCTCGCCGAGTTCGTTCACCTGAGTCGAGCCCGCGAGCTTTCCAAACGCGTTGCCAATGAAAACTGCGGCCGGGACCTTTTCACGAAAGAGATTTCCACCGTGCGGCAGAATCGCGGTCACTCCGGTGCGCACGTTGTCGCCCTGGATCACGGTTGCGTGGCCCACCGTAACGCCGTCGACGTCGCTGATCATGTTGTGGGGTCCCGTCGGCAGGATGCCGACAACGACTCCGAGTTCGCGGGCTCGCACTCGCGGTGGGGCGCCAACATCACGCGAAATCCCAACCTGAGCAACAGTCCGCTCAGTCATCAGGATCGAAGTGCAGAGCATCACGAAGCACGCGAGAGATACGGCCAGAACGGCTTTGCCCGAAATGTCCACGGAACGAATACGGTACGGGACCGGTCGCGCCAGCGACCGGGTAGTTTCCTTTGAGATTACCCGCTTGCTAGCGCAAGCGGTTCTGTACCAGATTGATTCTTCACGCACGATTTGGACTTTTTGGGCAAAGCCGGCCAGAACCATTCTTGAATTGGGTTTACGCATTCGTTTCAATCCAGATCGTGTCGGAAGATTTATCACCCTTACCGCTCAGCAACGATCGACAAAAGATGTAGATGGCCCAACACTCAATCGCAAACGGCGGGAAGCCAAGAAAGCCGAGGACCGGCATCTCAAAAATCTTAACGTTGCCAAAATACGGCACGGTGTAAGTCCATTTTGAGATGGCCCAATAGTTAAAGAACTCCCAAAGAATTCCGCAAACGAAGCCGCTCCCAAGCAGCGACCACAGACGTCGCCAGTCGCCTCGCGCCAGGTCGCCGGTGATCGATGGCCAGCCGCGCATCGCGTTTATTGGATCGAGCAAGAGAATGAATGCGAGCCAGACGATCGGCGCAAACCACGGCGACGGATAAATCAGCGGCACAACTGCTCCGAGTGCGCCTAACATTATCAGCAAAACCAAAATCGGTTTCAGGATCTCGATCTTCCGTCCGATCAAACTCTTGAAAATCGTGACTCGGAACAACTCGGCGGTGATGAACAGAAGCGGAAAGATGGTGGCGAAGGCCCAATCATAACCGGCACGGCGGAGCATGAGATTCGGTTCGAGATTGTGATAGTGCCACCAAAGCTCAAGATCGGAATTCCAAAATCTCGGAGCGTTATAAAACTCAAACAACCACCAGCCTGCGATCGAAACGACGACGATGACGAGCAATTCCAGCCGCTCTGTCGTTAACAGCGATCGCCCTTTCAGTTTATGAACCAGCGCATCGCCGGAGAGGATGTAACCCGTCCAAACAATCGGCGTGAACCAGCGCCCGACAAATTGATTGCCAGCGAAGAGCAACGCTTCAGCCGCAACCATGATCGCCAGCCCGATGTATGCATAGACGGGCAATCGCGCGCTGGTGCTGCGAGTTTCCACGGTCGTAGTATCATGAGCCGCGCGCGAATTGGCAACGACAATTATTGATCAACTAGTGACGAGGCACCGCATATAGTCTTCTGGGTTGGGCGGCGGCGTTAGAGTACCGACTTCAGTCAGCATTCTTAGGCGAACAAAAAGCCCAACTAAAGTTGGCACTCTAACACCCGTGAAAATCAGGCATCACTCATTTGAGCGTGAAATCCGCGCCATACAAGTCGCGTCTTAACAACTTAAGGATTCGTTCAGTGTCAAACAGATCCAGCGGCATCCTTCTTCATCCAACATCGCTACCGTCGCCGTTCGGCATCGGCGACCTTGGCGCTGAGGCGCGCGCGTTTATCGACTTTCTTCATGACGCTGGACAGACGCTGTGGCAGACACTGCCGCTTGGTCCAACCGGATACGGGGACTCACCATACCAGGCGATTTCGGCGTTCGCCGGAAATCCCTTGCTGATCGATCCGCGCCAATTGATCGAAGATGGCTGGCTCAACCAGAGCGTCATTAACGTCGCTCGTTTCTCACCCGGACTCGTCAAATTTGAAATCGTGCGCGACTTCAAAGAAAGAGTGCTGCACCTTGCTTTTCTTCATTTCAAACGCAGTTCTTTGAGTAACTACCCCGGGTTCGAAGAATTCTGCGACCATTCGTCATGGTGGCTTACGGACTACGCGACCTTTCGCGCCTTGAAGGACATGCATGGTGGTTCCTCATGGACTGATTGGCATCGCGAACTATCTCAACGTGATCCGATTACGCTCAGCACTATTAAGTCGACATTGGAGGAGCAAATCCTCGAGCAAAAGTTTTTCCAATTCATTTTCTTCCATCAATGGAAAGCGCTTCGCAGCTATTCCCGCGAGCGCGGAGTTAGGATCATCGGCGATCTGCCGATCTTTGTGGCTCATGATTCGGCTGATGTGTGGGCCCACCGCGAATATTTCAAGCTGAACAGAGATGGTAAGCCCACGGTCGTGGCCGGCGTTCCGCCAGATTATTTCAGCGACACGGGTCAACTCTGGGGAAATCCGCTTTACGATTGGGTGCGGCTGCGCGCGGACAACTTTCAATGGTGGATCGATCGGGTGCGCTGGTCACTCGAGTTGTTCGACTTCGTTCGCGTCGATCACTTTCGCGGTTTTGCTGCTTGCTGGGAGATTCCCGCGACTGATGTCACGGCCCAAAATGGCGAATGGGTCGACACGCCCGGTCGAGAATTATTCGCCACTCTGAAAAAAACGCTTGGCGATTTGGCAATCATCGCAGAGAATCTCGGCGTCATTACACCGGATGTTGAGAGGCTGCGCGAGGAATTTGGCTTCCCCGGGATGCGAGTTCTGCAATTCGCTTTCGGTGGCGACGCTACAAATGATCATTTGCCGCACAATCACACGCGCGAGACAGTCGTCTACACCGGCACTCATGACAACGATACGACGATCGGCTGGTTTGAAAATCTCGACGGCGACCAACGCGAGTATTGTTTGCAATACCTGGCCATCGACCGAAGCGAAATCAATTGGGACATGATTCGCGCGGCGATGGCCTCAGTGGCCGATAATGCGATCATTCCGATGCAGGATGTGCTCGGACTTCCGAGCGAAGCACGAATGAATTTGCCGGCTAGTGAAAACGGCAACTGGACGTGGCGAATGCCGCTCAACTCGATCCCCCACGAGCTAATTCAACGTCTGAAAGTGTTGACGGAGGTTTACGGAAGAAGCACTGAGTGAATCGCAGCGCGAACGCTGAGCTCGTTAGGCGCGCAATATTTATTGTCCGAATCGCCGTCCAATTTTCTTGTCTTCGCGAAGAGCGGAAAGGTTCGCTCCTCGCGGAGATGCTTGAATAATATAGCCTGGGTGGCTATAAACATCAGGCTCCGAACGGAGCTGTAGGTTAATCGACTTCAAACTGAACTGAAACGCAAGGTTCCATCAAAGAAAGGCTAAAAATGAAGGTCACAACCAGATTGCTGTTCTCGCTTTTCGCCGCAATGCTTATCTTCTCCGCCTGTGTGAAAGGCCCTGAAACCGGCCGCGGCGCAAAATCCGGCGGACCGGTGCGCATCGGCTTCTCGATGGACACTTTGAAAGAAGAACGCTGGCAGCGCGACAAGGCCCTCGTCGAGCAACGTTGCAAGGAAGTCGGCGCTGAATGCGAAATTCAGGTCGCCAACGGTGATGACGCCGTGCAAACCAAACAGTGTGACAACCTCTTGACCAAGGGTGTCGATGTTTTGATCGTGGCCCCACACAACGGACAAATTGCCGCCTCAATCGTCGAAGCCGCGCACAAGCAGGGCGTGCCCGTCATTAGTTACGATCGCTTGATCAATAACTCTGACGTGGATCTCTACGTCGCGCACCAGGTCGTGAAGATTGGACAGATGCAAGCGCAATACGCGCTCGATCATGCGCCGAAGGGAAACTATGTCTTGATTGGCGGCTCGCAGACCGACAACAACGCGCTCCTGCTGATGGAAGGTCAGATGAATGTGCTGCAACCGGCGGTCGATAAAGGCCAAATCAAGATCGTGACCAAGCAGTTCGCACGCGAATGGCTAGCCAGCGAAGCTTTGCGCATCATGGAAGACGCGCTCACGAAAAATAACAACGACATCCAGGCCGTAGTCGCTTCGAATGACGGCACGGCAGGCGGCGCGATCTCTGCTCTGCCGCCGCAACTTGTTGGAAAAGTGTTAGTGACGGGACAGGACGCATCGCTCGACGCCGTCCAACGCGTCGTCGAAGGCAAGCAGACGATGACGATTTACAAGCCCATTCAGCCGCTGGCGTTTGCCGCGGTTGATTCGGCCGTGAAACTCGCGCGCGGCGAAAAGGTCGACGCCAAGGACAAAATAAATAACGGCAAGATCGACGTGCCTTCTCTGCTCTTCGAACCGATGGTCCTCGACAAAGACAACGTGATGCAAACGGTCGTCAAAGACGGCTATCACAAACTCGAAGATGTTTATAAGAACGTGCCGAAGGATCAGTGGCCGAAGCAGTAGGCAGTAGGCAGTGAGCAGTAAGCAGACGGCGGGGGCGGTAGCCCGACCGTAAGGGAGGGCGTTAGTGCGCGGGCGGACGAGGACGTCCGCGCTCCCAGCGAAAAACATGGCTAAATCTCTGCTTGAGATGAAACAGATCACAAAGTCGTTCCCGGGCGTTAAGGCCCTCGACGGCGTGAGCTTCGATCTTAATCAGGGTGAGATTCATGCTCTTGTCGGCGAAAATGGCGCCGGAAAATCGACGCTGATCAAGATTCTCGCCGGCGTCTATCCTCACCCTGAGTACGGCGGCGAGGTTGTGCTTGAGGGCTCAGCGCGCCGCTTTGCGAGCGTGCGCGAATCTGAGCAAGCGGGTATCGCGGTTATCTATCAGGAACTTTCCCTGGTCAAAGACCTCAGCGTCGCCGAGAACATTTTTCTCGGCCGCGAGCCGCGCCGTTTCGGCATCATCAATTGGGAAGAGCTTTACAGTCGCGCGCAAAAACTGCTCGACGATCTTCACCTGACGATCGACAGCAGCAGTCCGGTGCGCAATCTTGGAATCGGGCAGCAGCAATTGGTTGAGATTGCCAAGGCGCTTTCGCAAAACGCTCGCATCGTCGTGCTGGATGAGCCGACTGCCGCCTTGACTGACGCTGAAGTTGAGACGCTGTTCGGAATTCTAAACGACTTGCGCGCGCGCGGCGTCGCGATGATTTACATCTCGCATAAACTCGACGAGGTCTTTCACATCGGCGATCGCATTACCGTACTGCGTGATGGAAAAACGATTGATACAACCCCGGCGTCTGAAACCGACGAGCCGCGGGTTATCAGCAAAATGGTCGGTCGCGCCGTCGATCAGATCTTTCCTGACGCTAAACACGATCGCGGCGAAGTTGTTTTTGAAGTGCGCAATGTGACGGTCGAAGATCCGTCGGTCCCTGGCAAGCTCCTGGTCGATCAGGTCGGATTTACGGCCCACAAAGGTGAGGTTTTAGGCATCGCCGGCTTGATGGGATCGGGCCGGAGCGAGATCCTGATGGCAATCTTCGGCGCGCATCCGGGACGCAAGTCCGCCGAAATTCTGGTCGACGGAAAGCAGATTCAGATCGCCAAACCGTCGGACGCAATCAAACACGGCATCGGCTTTGTGACGGAAGATCGCAAGCGCTACGGATTGATTCTCGATCAGACAATCTTGAAGAATATGACGCTCGCATGCCTGCGCAGAGTGTCGGGACGCTTTGTCACAAACGAAGACGCGGAAGCCGCTGCCGGCGAGCGGGCCGCAAGCGATCTGCGCATCAAAGCGCCATCGGTTTTCACCGTTGCCGGCACCCTCTCTGGCGGTAATCAGCAGAAGGTGGTGCTGGCAAAATGGCTTTTGACGAACCCGCGCGTGCTGTTTCTCGACGAACCGACCCGCGGGATCGACGTGGGCGCAAAACAGGAAATCTATGCGCAGATTAATCGCCTGGCTGAGAGCGGCCTCGCGATCGTTTTAGTTTCTTCAGAGCTGCCCGAAGTACTCGGCCTGTCCGATCGCGTGATCGTTTTGCATGAAGGACGCGTGACGGGCGAATTCACGCGCAGTGAAGCAACGCCTGAAGCAGTAATGTCGTGCGCAACGGGCCACGCGCGCAGAGCAGCATGACAAGTATTGTTTAGAGGCGGGCTACCGCCCGCCCTCTTTCGCAATAGGAACTGGCGGGCAGTAGCCCGCCTCTAAACGAAAACGTAGATCCTAATTATGTCGGCTACAGCAGAACAATTCCCTAAAGCCCGTCTCAAGCTTCGCACCTCCGCGCTGCGCGCCTACACAATGCTGCTCGCGTTGCTCGCGATCTGGCTGTTCTTTCAGTGGGCCACAATCGATCAATATCATCCTTACGGACTTTTTCTGGGAGCAATTAATTTCTCAAAGCTCTTGCAGCAGACCGCCGTCACCGGAGTGCTGGCCGTCGGGATGTTGATGGTCATCGTCAGCGGCAACATCGATTTATCTGTCGGCGCGGTGGTTGGGCTCGCGGGCGGCATCGCGGCGATGGCCCAGGGCTGGGGATTGGTTCCGTGTCTGGTCGCGGCAATCGCGGTCGGCTTGTTGATTGGCGCGCTGCAAGGGACGCTGGTCGCTTATGTAAATATCCCGTCGTTCATCGTCACCCTCGGTGGATTGCAGGCGTGGCGCGGCGTGATTCTTAAACTGACGAAGGGCGCCACGATTCCCGTCGAGCTGCCGTTCTTTCGATCACTTGGTCGCGAGTTCCTGGATCGAAGAATCGGACTCGCCCTGGCCGCAATTAGTATTGCCGCGATTGCCTGGACCAACCTTCGCCGCAATCGCGCGCGACAGCGTCACGGATTGAAGACGCTGAGTGTCTCGGCAATCGTCACGCGAATTGTTGTGCCATCGATCGTGATCGTCGCGTTCATCATTCTGATGAATAAAGCCGGTGGGCTGCCGATTCCCGTGATATTTCTGGTCGCGGTCGCGCTGGCCGGAGCCTTCTTAACCGCGAACACCACGTTCGGCCGTTATCTATATGCGATCGGTGGTAACCCCGATGCGGCGCGCTTGTCGGGAATTAATCTGAAGCGATACATCCTCGCGGCATTTTGTTTGATGGGCGCGCTTGCGGGTTTGGCTTCGCTGCTGCACACCGCGCGCGTCGGCAGCGCATCGCCTGATGCCGGCACGCTGATGGAACTCGATGCGATCGCGTCATGTGTGATCGGCGGCACCAGTTTGATGGGCGGCCGCGGCACAGTGTTCGGCGCAGTGCTCGGCGCGCTGATTTTATCGAGCCTCGACAACGGCATGTCACTTTTGAATGTTGAGAACTGGGCGCAGTACGTGGTGAAGGGCGGAGTGCTGGTCGCCGCGGTCGGCTTTGATATGTTCGGTAGAAGAAAAGGATAATTTTGGAGTGCGGCGGCTTGACGCCGCTTTTGATTGTCCTTCTTAGTTGCGTCTGGCTGAAGCATCTAAAGCGCCGTCAAGCCGGCGCACTCCAAATTCGTGGAACAAGATTCATCGAAGCTTCTCATCTGTGCTGTCGATCTCGGCGGCACGAATCTGCGGGTCGCGAACATCGATCGCCAAGGATCTATTCACGAACGCGTCAGAGTCTCGACACCTGACACAAACAATCCCAACGAAATAGTTTCAGCAATTGCCTCGGCGGTAATAGTGTGTGCCAACCAGGCGGCAACCCGCGGTGAACAGATACAAGCGGTCTCAGTTGTAGTTCCAGGATCGGTTCACACTGACAGTGGCGTGATCGTCAATGCCCCGAACATCCCGGCGATTGTCGGTTTTGATTTGGGCCAGGCTCTAGCCGCGGAACTGCACCGGCCCGTATCACTGGAAAACGATGCGAACGCCGCGGCTGTTGGCGAGATGTGGTGCGGCGCCGGACGTCCTTGTCAGACGATCATCTGTTTGACGTTGGGAACCGGAGTCGGCAGCGGGATTATTCTCGAGGGAAAACTATGGCGTGGCATCGACGGCACGGGTGGCGAGATTGGTCACAGCAGCGTGGTGCCAATCGGCGGCGCCAGGTGTAAATGCGGTGGCGTTGGTTGTCTTGAAGTTTATGCTTCGGCCACTGCGATTGTTCGCATGACGCGCGAAGGCTTGCCAAATCATCCGCAATCGATTTTGCACGTCCCGCCTGAGGTAGATTTGTCCGCAAAAGAAGTTGCCCGAGCCGCAAACGAAGGCGACGCATTCGCGCTCGAGGTGTTTCGAAACCTGGGCGAGTATCTCGGCATTGCGATGGCCAATGTGGTCAACATATTCAATCCGGAAATGATCATCGTCGGCGGTGGCGTGTCCGAATCGTTCGATCTATTCGCACCCTATGCGCGCGACGAGATCACAAAGCGCGCGTTTCCTGTTCCGGCCCAACGTTGTCAAGTTGCGAAAGCAGAATGCGGCGATGATGCAGGATTGCTCGGCGCGGCGTGGCTGGAATTTGGAGTGCGGTGACTTGTCACCGCTTTGACTTTCTCTGTGGTCGCTGCATATTAGAAAAGCGGCGCCAAGTCGCCGCACTCCAAATTCCATGCCCGCTCTGATCATCCACGGCCATTTCTATCAACCTCCTCGTGAAAATCCATGGACTGGAATTGTCGAAGAGGAACCGAGCGCCGCACCCTTCCATGATTGGAACGAGCGTATCCATATCGAGTGTTATCGAGCGAATGCTTTTGCTTCCATCAAAGGTCCGGCAACGGGCGAAGAGCAACTTGTAAATAACTACGCGCACATCAGCTTCAATTTTGGTCCGACGCTCCTTAACTGGCTCGCACAAAATCATCCAGACACCTACAAACGCATTCTCGAGGCTGATCGCGACAGTATTTTGCAGCACGGCGGCCATGGCAACGCGATCGCCCAGGCTTTCGGGCATGCGATCCTGCCGCTATGCAACGACCATGATTTGCGCACGCAGATTCGCTGGGGATTGGCGGATTTTCGTTATCGATTTGGGCGCGAGGCGGAAGCGATGTGGCTGCCTGAGACTGCTTGCAGCGATCCGGTGATGGATGCACTGATTGATGAAGGTCTGCGCTTTGTGATTCTCGCACCGCAACAAGCCGCTCGCATCAGGGTACTGACGAGTGAGAATAGCGACCGGGTTGATAATGAGGTCAGTACCGGGAGCGATAGCGACCGGGTTAATCCGGCCCAAGACTCAGTCTGGTCGCAGGTGAATGAAGCCACACTCGACACCAGCGTTCCTTATCGCTACCTTCATCGCGACGCTCCACACAAATCAATCAACGTCTTCTTCTATAACGGCCTCACATCACGCGCAATCGCTTTTGAGAATCTTCTGCGCTCAAGCCGCGAGCTGGTTGATGCGTTTGCAAGAGCTGTCGATGACAAAGACATGCTCAACGTCGCAACTGACGGCGAGACCTACGGCCACCACTTCAAGTTTGGCGATTTATGTCTGGCTTACGCCCTGGAATCAGATGCGCCCGCGCGTGGATTTCAAATTACCAACTACGCAGAGTATCTCGACGCGCGCCCGGCGAAATCAGAAGTTGAAATTTACAACGGGCCGGACGGCGAAGGGACGTCATGGAGTTGTCAGCATGGTGTCGGTCGCTGGATTCGTGACTGTGGCTGCCACACCGGCGGCGCAGCAGGATGGAACCAACGATGGCGCAAGCCGCTGCGGCAGGCGCTGGATTATTTGCGTGATGAGAACATATCTTACTTTGAAGCGACGCGCGGAACTCTGTTCATCGATCCGTGGGCTTCGCGAGATGACAGCATCGCACTGGTTCTCGATCCACAACATTCGCGCGAACAATTTCTCTTTGAACACGCCGGCCGCCGGGCTTCTCCGGACCAACAGTGGCGCGCACTTACCTATCTTGAATTGCAACGCATGCTGCTGTTGATGTACACGAGCTGCGGCTGGTTTTTTAATGACATCTCCGGAATCGAAACGATCCAGACCTTGAAGTATGCGGCGCGGGCGATCGATTTGATGGAGCAATTGGATCTGCCATCGGCACGCGGACGATTTTTGGAAATCCTGTCGGCAGCGAAAAGCAACAGGACTGAGTTAGGAACTGGCGCGGACATTTACGGGAAATTTGTCGAGCCACTAAGCGTCGCAGTCGTGGTTCAAGACGTAGCGTTAGCAAAGTAGGCGCCGACTCTTCATGATGGCTCTGCCACGCCGATACGCGGCAAGTCTCCGACTTGCCGTTAGTGTCTATCTAATTTAACGGTCTATGACCTTGACAGGGTCGGAGACCCGTAGAAGAAAAGAGTTTGCGGTCGGCAAGTCGGAGACTTGCCGCGCATCAGAGTGGCAGAGCCATTGGAGCGGTTCGACCTATAGACATGGGCCCTAAAAAATCGCCACGAGAGATTCCCAAAGTTTCACGCAAACGCTCAACGCGTGGGGCTGTCGGAGGCTCGCGCGCTAACAAGGCAGCTGACATCTCTCCCGCGCTCGGCGAAATGGATCTCCATCTGTTTGGCGAAGGCAAGCACGAACGCATCTACGAAAAACTCGGCGCGCACGCAACTACTCATGAAGGTAAACGGGGCGTCGCTTTTGCGGTGTGGGCGCCGAACGCAAAAAGCGTCAGGGTTGTTGGTGACTTCAATGGATGGGACAGCGGAAAGAATCCCATGCGATCGCCTGGCGGCTCAGGCATTTGGGAACTCTTCATCCCTCGGCTCAAGGAAGGAGCGCTTTATAAGTATGCGATCAAGACGCGACGCGGGGAAATCTTCAAAGCCGATCCTTACGCGTCGATGATGCAAATGCCGCCGGATACTTCTTCGATCGTTTACAAGTCACGATACAAATTTCAGGATCGCGCCTGGATAACGAAACGAAATAGACGGCAAGCCTGGCGGGAGCCGCTCTCAATCTACGAAGCGCATCTCGGCTCGTGGCGCCGTATCACGGAAGAAGGCAATCGCCCGCTAACGTATCGCGAGATCGCGCCGTTGCTAGCTGACTATGTGCTGCAAAACGGATTCACGCACGTCGAGTTCTTGCCTTTGAAAGAACATCCGTATGGCCCTTCGTGGGGTTATCAAGTTAGCGCATATTACGCTCCTTCAGCGCGTTACGGAACGCCCGACGACTTTCGTTTTTTGGTCGATCAGCTTCACCAAGCGGGCATCGGCGTGATCATGGATTGGGTCCC
>Ga0137401_10000954_pt1 | contig 12152 bp, 1 predicted proteins | sample CZOMad1_1_16fung_FD_108286 | JGI IMG/M metagenome (GOLD analysis project Ga0137401, IMG submission 108286) | Vadose zone soil fungal communities from Angelo Coast Range Reserve, California, USA - CZOMad1_1_16fungal (Illumina Assembly) | ecosystem: Environmental > Terrestrial > Soil > Vadose zone...
GTCTCTGGTGGCCACCAACCCCGCCGATGGAACCACTGGCGTTGCAGTCAATCAGGCGCTCACGCTCACGTTCAGCGAAGCGTTGGCAGGCGCAGGCGGAATCTCGGTCTTGAACGGCGCGTCTTTAGTGACCGTGAACTCCTCGCTGTCACCCGATGGCAAGACCGTCGCTCTGCAAGGGCAAATGCCGGATGGTGCGCAGCTGGTTCTAAATGTAACCACTCAAGTGACGGACGTCTTTGGACGACAATTGTTGCAGGCGCAGCAAATCCACTTCACGACTGTCGATTTGACCCCGCCGTATGTAGTCGGCGTCACTCCACTCAGCGGGGCAATCCAAGTACCGGTGAACAGCGCGGTTGTCGTCACGTTCAACAAACCACTTTCCACGACGGCGTCGCTCGGCAATGTCATTGCTCTAACGTCTGCGTCCGGCCCAACGTCGGGTAGTGTTTCATTGACGGCTCCTAACGTACTTACGTTCACTCCGTCTTCGTTGCTGGCAAACAATACAAGCTACACAGTCACCGTGAACGGAGCTGTGTCATTCGGTGGAAACATCCAGACTGTACGGTTCAGCAGTACCTTTGTAGCACCAGAGACCACAGCTCCGGTCCTGCAAATCAGTTCGCCAGCAAACGGGACTTACATCAACACTGCGACCCCGACGGTATCTATCCTCATAAGCGATCAACTCACGGGAATCAACCTCGCGAGCGCAAGGCTGATTCTGGACGGGCAGTTGGTCACTGCAAGTGTTGGCTCCACATTCATGAGTTTCACGCCGGCAACGCCCCTTGGCAGCGGTGCCCATACTCTGGTTGCTTCGGTCCAGAACAACGCCGGCATCGTTGGGACGCTTTCTGCTTCGTTCATCGTGGACACAGCTCCACCCACCACCGCGACGCTTACAGGCATCAGTGCAGGGCAGGTCCTCAAGGGACAGGTTTCAATTTCGGCATCTGCCACGGATTCCGTTTCTGGAATTGCGAGAATCAATTTGCTGGTTGACGGAAATGTTCAAGCCACACTGTTACCGCCTGCCTTCTCCTTGGCGCTGAACACAGTTGCCCTCAGCGATGGCCCGCGCAACTTTACCGTGCAAGCGGTGAATAACGCCGGCACCAGTGGCACCGTCAGCGCTGCAATCCAGGCCTATGTGGAAAACGTGCCGCTTTCAGTTTCGATCAGCTCACCGCTAAATGGCGCTCCGTTTAAGAGTCAAGTGGTGGTCACGGCAGTTCCATCTCAGCCGGTTCAAAAAATTACCTTCGCTCTCGGCACACAGATCGTAACGGCCACTGCCTCTCCTTATCAAGGAACGCTGAGCCTCACTGGGGTTGCGGACGGACCGCAAGTCGTCACCGCGACGGCGCTTGACTTCGCTGGCGACACATCATCCACGACCGTGACGATTAACGTGATGCAAACACCGCCTGCAGCGCCGAATGCCAATCTGATTTTTGCGGAACCACCGAACACTGGCATCTCCTTAGTCCACGGCTTGCCGGGTTCAGTTAGCGCCCGCGGTCTGGTCATCAATGTCGCGGATACCCTTTCGCACACGACCGCCACCGCCACGGCCGCGGCCGACGGCTCGTTTGCTACGAATATCGCAGCTGCCGCTAACGACACGCTCTCGCTTACGGCGACCGATGTAGTTGGTAATGTCAGCACCCCAACTCTCATCGCGGTCCGACAGACTCCATCGCTACCACCTGCTTCGGGAAGTACCTCCCTTGTGTATCAAGGCGATGTGGTTGATCGCGTAAGCCTCGCCCCAGGCAACCTGACGCCCGATGGTCAGTTGGATGCTGTCTTCACACTCAGCATCTCCGTTGGCGACAACGTCACGCGCACGCTCTCCTACGTCGATCTCCAGGGTGGCACGCAACTCCGTAGCACAAGGTCTGGGAATGTTCCGCTCGGAGTAGCGGCGGACGTCGGATCTCCACTGCTGAACTCGTCCAGTGGCCCGGTCAGCTTCCCCATCACCACGGGAGCTACCCTCACTTTGTTTGCGGGCGACGGCGGCTTCATTCAATCGGGTACGACTTACACCGCTACCGCAGCGTTCACCGACGGCTCAAAATTTGTAGGCACTTACACGATTGTCGCCCCGGCGAACCAGCAGTACGTTGCTCACTCCGCGACTATTACGGCGAGTCCGGCAACCGTCGTGGTCAGCGGCACGGCACCGGGAACCTCAACGATCACTATCACCAACATTCGCGATATCAACGGGACAGTTGTTCCCGACGGCGCGAAGGTCGCTCTCTCGGCTAGGAACATGGCAACGGTGAATCCCGCGGGAACTGCGATTCCTTCTGCTGGCGGCGTATTTACGGATGGAGCGACTGCGGCAAACAACCCGAACTTCCAGGTCTATGCAATTCTGAACGGAACCGTAACGGCTGCTTATTCGAGCCAGTCGGTCGTGCCAGCTTCCATTTCCGGAACGCTCGCTGTCATTCAGATGCAAGCAGCGGATGCGAATAACAATGTTCTGGGCACAAGAGCGGTTTCCACGCAAGACATCAACGTTCGCGCCTCAACCGACGCGGCGATCGTCTCCGTGTCCCCCGGCTCGCTCTATGCAGATAAGCGTGACCATCGCAGTCACATTACGATTGTGCTCCGCGACGCCGGCGGCAATGTTTTGCCCGATGGAACGCGAGCGGCCATGACCGTCGCGGCGTCCGGATCGATTATTGGCTGTTGCTACACTAGTTCGGCAGGGGGAAGCCTTCTGAATGGTGCTCCGTCTCCAAATGGCAGCAGTTACACGCTTGGCACGATGTCTGGTGGCAAGATCTCGCTCGACTACAGCGACATTGGCGTGTCCGTTGGCACGAACCAGACGAATGCGGCCATCGTGCAGGTCCTATCAGTCAACAGTAGCGGTTTCCTTTCATCGAGTTCCGCCATCGGAACGGCAACGATCACGTTGGTCGGAGCGGCCGGCGCAGACATCAATCCAGCGCAGCCCAGCGTGCCCCAGGTCTCACCAGCCGAGCCGCTGCAGGTGCGAATTCAAGACGTGCATGATTCCCGTGGAAACCTTGTTCCGGATGGAGCGAACATCGGCATCTCGGCGGCCGCTTCCAGCACGATTTATGGTTGCTGCTACGTCAGTTCTGCCGGTGGAACCATCACCGACGGAACGCCCGTCGTTCAAAACTCCGCCTTACATTACTTCCCGTTGCAATCGAACGGATTCGTCGCTACTTACAGCACCGATGGCTCCACTGTAGCGTCGCCAGGACAGACAGCGGCGGCGGTTTTGCAGCTTGCCCCCGTGGACCCCCTGGGCAACAGTCTCGACGCTCAGGCAATTACCGTTCAGAACCTCATCCTCGTGCCGCCGTCGAACGCTGTGGGATCCTCCCAGCCTGCCTCGATCCTTGGAGATGGCGCAGTTCACACCGCGACTGTCATCTTCAAGCCGGTGATCGACGCGTATGGCAACGTCATACCCGATGGAACCAAACTGGCCGTTTCTGCGAATCCTAGCGTCGCTATTTCAGGATGCTGTTACGTTGCGTCCGCCGGGGGACAGATCCTTAGCGGAACTCCGTCCCCCAGCTCTGGCTATTTCATTCACACCGTCCAGGGGAGTGCTCTGACGATTACGTATGCCGACCAGAATGTGACCGCCACGCCCGGTCAGCAAGTGATTGCCAACGTCGTGGTCGTTGAGGCGAATAGCACCGGACAAGTGTCGAACATTAACGCTGTCGGAGTTGCTCCCGTGATTGTCGCGGGGTTAACCAGCGCACAGGGGACCGCGAGTCCGTCGGCTGTTTTTGCGAATGGCGGGGACTACCGATCTACAATTACTCTCTCGAATTTCCGTGATGCTGCGGGCAACCCTGCTCCTGATGGCACGCAGGTTGCACTCACTGCCGCCCCGAGTGGCTCTATTTCGGGGTGTTGCTACGTGCAGTCAGCAGGTGGAGTCATCATTGGGGGCACGACTGCTCCTTTTGGCGGCTCGCAATACAAACTGTTTACGATCACGAACGGGCAAATCGTCCTGCAGTACTCCTCACAGGGTGTCTCCGTGGCCTCGGGTTCGCAGACTGCGACCGTGCAGGTTGTCCCCGTTACGCCAGGTGGAAGTCAAATCAGCAGCACGGCGATCGCCACAGTTGCCGTTCAGTTGCTTGCACCGGGCAGCGCGAGTGTGAGTGTTTCGCCGGTGGACCTAACAGCGAACGGAAACTCCAACCAGACCGCGGTAACCATCAGCGGACTTAAGGACAGCGACGGAGTCACTCCTGTCCCCGACGGAGCTTTGGTGGGGTTGACTGCCACACCGTTCACTGCCATTTTCAATGGTTCGTACGTAGGCGGCGCGGGTGGTGCGATTTCCTCGGCTGGGACATCTCCGGGCGACGGCACTCCTTCACCTAGCAATTCGAATGTCCATGAATTTACCGTCGCTGGTGGCCAAGTCGTTGCATCTTATTCCGATTCAGGCGTAACGGCGGGGGTTGGTGAAACCAAGCAGGCGTACATCTCCATCGTCCCCTTGACCAGTTCGGGGAGTGTTCTGACCTCCACCGCGATCGGCGTGGGCACCGTAAATCTGCATGGTGTCACTTCCGCGACTGCAAACGGCCCGGCTTCCATGTCACTGGCCGCGAATTCAACCGCCAGCGTCACCTTCAGTGGCATCAAGGACTCCGCAGGTAACACCGTCCCTGATGGAACAGCCGTCGCCGTTACGGCTGCCGGGTTCGTTGCGATCAACAACGGCAACTACGTCCAGTCCACGGGCGGCACAATCGTCAACGGCAATTCTTCACCTTCAGGTAGCAACTACAAGGTTTTCACGATTGTCAACGGCTCGATCACTGTTACCTATTCGACGGCTAGCGCCTCGGTAGGGACAGCGAGAGTTCAGATCTTGCCTGCAAAGCCCGATGGAACTGTGATCAACAACGCGGTCCTGAATGGCGGAGTTTGGGCCATCACGATCACAAACTGAGTGTTGAAGTCCAAAGTGTCTCTAGGGGACAGCGAAGAAGGTATGGTAACGGCGAAACAAAATACGCGGCAAGACCGAAAGAAGTGGAAGCCACCTTTTGGGAGATCAGGGAAACCGGTGTCGGACTTCATGTTCGGGATTGCGTCGCTGCGCTGTGCCATCTTTTTGGTTTGCACCTTGGCATTGGGCTCGTGGGCTCTTGCGGATACGACGAGCAGCATTTCAGCAAACTTCAATGGGACAGCGATTGCTGGCGGGGACACTATCTGGTTTACCAGCGTTATGAAGCCTTCCGGACTTGGCACCAATCCGGTCACAATCTTCGTTCGAAATTCGACGGTTACGTTCGCAGCCAACGGAACGAATCACAGCATGCCGGTTCCAGATTCAAACATCACATTCAGTCCGAGTGCCACCGGTGCGACCATTAGTTTCGATTCGGCGAAGAACCTATGGCAAATAACGGTGCCATCCAGCGGGTTGGCCGGGAACACTTTACTCGATGCCATGCAGTTTGTTGTTCCTGCGGGCGGGCTGCCAGGCGGGATCCAAAACGTAAAGTGGCAGGCGAACTTCTCGGCGGACGCATCCGGCGTCAGCATGCAGTGGCAGTGGGCGGCCGCGGTCTACACTTCTTTCAATACCAGTTACAGCAGCCTGGGAGTCAAGCCTGTCGACGACAACAAGGCGAGCCAGTATCAAAATTCCGATCACGGGGGAACGCCCGAAAATTATAAAACTTATGTCACTGGAGGCGCGACCGGAGGAGGAGGATCGAACTACACAGGCTCATATAGTGGCACAGCGAGCTTGAGCGTTCCCGTCGTTCAGGCCCCGACATCGAACCCCGGCGGCCTTTACAGCGGCTACGTTAGCCAGACCATTTCCTTCAATGGCTCGGCGTCGAGCGATCCAAATGGTTATCCGCTTAGCTACTCCTGGAATTTCGGCGATGGAACAATCGGTACCGGAGCCACGCCAAGCCATACCTATTCCTCGGCTGGTACGTTCACGGTTACGCTGACAGTTGACGACGGAAGAACTGTCACAGAAAGTGCGACGACTACAGCCACTCTGACCATGCCTCCGCCACCGGTGATAACGGCGTCGTTGACCCCGGCGCCCAATCCGAGCGGTTGGAACAACTCCAGTGCCACTGTCACGTTTACATGCGGTGACACCAATGTCGGAGTCAAGAGTTGCCCCTCGCCGGTCACAGTCACGACGGAAGGGGCCAATCAAGCGGTACAAGGCACAGCCACAAACAACGCAGGAGTCGCCGCGACAACCAGCGTAACAGTCAGCATAGATAAGACACCTCCGTCAATCACGGCAAGCGCCTTGCCTATTGCCAATTCCGCGGGCTGGAACAATACGAACGTGACAGTGACGTTCCATTGCTCGGATTCGCCATCGGGTGTCGCGCAGTGTCCGCAACCAATCCTGGTTTCTTCGAGCGGCCCGAATCGGATCGTGTCCGGCGCGGCAACGGATGTGGCCGGCAACACCTCTGCTCCAGCGAGCGTGACACTGAATCTGGAATTGGCGCTGCCATCCATTGCAGGTTCCACCTCACCCTTGCCAAACGCCCTAGCATGGAACAAGACGGATGTGACGGTCAGTTTTACGTGTACACAATCTTCGTCGCCCATCACGAGTTGCCCCTCGCCACGAACGATTACCACGGAAGGCGCAGGACAGACCGTTTCGGGGACAGTAACAGACGCCGCCGGCAATTCAAATATGGGACAGGTTAATCTGAATATCGCGAAAACCCCACCTGCGATCACAGAAGCAATTTCGCCCGCGCCGAACGGAAACGGCTGGAACAATTCGCCCCTTACGGTGAGTTTTACTTGCACGAAGACGACAGCGCCGCTCGCAACTTGCCCCCAACCGCAGACGGTCAGTACCGAGGGCGCGAATCAGTCAATTACGGGGACCGCGACCGATGTGGCTGGGAATTCGGCGCCAGCCACAGCGCACGTATACATCGCTACAACATTACCTACGATAACCGCCTCCGTCTCACCTCAGCCAAACGCAAACAACTGGAACAATTCGACCGTCACGGTGACGTTCCATTGCACCGCTACGACGGCGCCGATTGAGAGCTGCCCGCAACCTCAGACCGTAAGCACTGAAGGAGCGAATCAGGCCATAGTCGGGACTGCTCTTGACGTTGCCGGAAATCCCGCAACGGCAAATGTCAACCTGAATATCGCAGTGACGCCACCCAAGATCACGGCGACGGCATCGCCGGCCCCCGATGCGTACGGGTGGAACAACTCAAGCGTCACCGTAAGTTTCGTTTGCACAAACACAACAGCTCCAATTGCGGCCTGTCCCCCTCCCCAAACGATTAGCACGGAAGGCGCAGGCCAAGCGGTCTCTGGCACGGCAACGGATGTTGCGGGGAATTCGGCTGAGGCGAGCGTAACGCTGAATATCGGATCAAAACCGCCCACAGTCGTTCCCAGCCCTGCTCCCGCACCAAACGCTGCCGGTTGGAATAATTCGAACGTCACTGTCAGCTTTGCGTGCGCCCCGGGAACTGCGCCGATCGCACTCTGTCCGCCGGCAGTAACACTGAGTACAGAGGGTGCCAATCAGACCGTCAGTGGTACGGCGAACGACGCGGCAGGGAATGCCGGCACAACGAGCGTCGTGCTCAAAATCGATAAGACTCCCCCCACGATCTCGTACGGCATTTCTCCTGCTCCAAATACAAACGGCATCAACACGACCACGCCAGTAACGATTACGTTTAGCTGCTCGGATGCATTGTCAGGGGTAGCGAACTGTCCCGCGCCCATAAGCGTTACGACGGCTGGTATGAATCAACAGTTTACAGGTACCGCTTCAGATGTCGCGGGGAATACGGCTACGGTGACCGCAACGGTCAGTATTCAGACGGCACCGCCGACGGCACCATCGATCATCGCCGTCATTTCTCCAGCGCCGAATTCGAAGGGCTGGAACAATACGGATGTCACGGTGACCTTCACGTGTGCGTCCGGTTCCAATCCACTGGCCAGTTGTCCTTCGCCTATCGTTGTGAATACGGAAGGAGCGAACCAGTCGTTTTGCGCCAGAGCCGTTGACAGCACTGGCCTGTCTGCCACGGCATGCGCCACCGTGAGCTTGGACAAGACGCCGCCCAGCATCACACCGACCCAGTCGCCAGCGGCATCTGGCAATGGCTGGAACAACACTCCGGCAACTGTGACGTTTACCTGCTCGGATAGTCTTTCCAGCGTTGCAACATGTCCCGCGCCACGAGTTGTTTCAGCGGATGGAGCTCATCAGGTCATCAGTGGCACCGCTGTGGATGTGGCGGGGAACAGTTCAACAGCTCAGGTTACCCTTAACATCCAGCAGACTCTGCCTTCCATTTTGCAATTTACGGCGCCTGCTCAAATCGTGCCAGGTCAAAGCGGCACCGCAACAGTCACGGCCAGCGATAGTCCGAGCGGCATAACGGCAGTCGTTTTCCAGCTCAACGGAACTACACTAGCTAGTCTCACGGCTCCACCTTATACGGTTACCTTCACTGCGCCCGCGACGGCGAGCGCCGGGGACACACTCACATTGACCGTCTCGGTTTCTGATGCTGCTGGCAACGCCAACAGTTCTGCTCGCGGCATTCAGGTGGTGCTCGCTGGTGTCGTGACCGGCCAGGTTCTTTCCAATGTTAACGGTCTGCCCTTCGCAGGAGCTTCCGTACAGGCTATCGGTGGCAGCGCATCAGACACCTCCGATAGCAGTGGCCGCTACTCGCTTCCTTCAAACAGTCCGCACCTGTTCTTAAGCATCAGTACTGTGCCGAACCCGTCGGCTGGTATTCCAGCGGCGGTCACTGTGGAACGCGAAGTGTTCTTGCAAAGCGGAGTCGGCACAGTTCCGGTTGACGCGCGCTTAACATCGATCAGTGCACCGACTTCTGTTACCACGTCCGGCGGATCACTTACGGCTGGAATGGTTACGATCGCAGTAACTCCGGGCGCTGTGGGCTCCGCGACAAATTTCCATCTCACTTTATTGTCGCAGCAAGGTCTCCCTGGACTTTTGCCACTCGGGTGGTCTCCCGTTACAGCGTTTGACCTTCGCGCTGATAGTTCCACCGCGGCTTCATTCAACGCGACGATAGCACAATTGGCGTCCTCGCAGACTATGCATCTGGTGCGGTACGACTACAACGCACACGCTTGGCTCATGGTCACGCCAAACCTCAATGCAGTGAACGGATCACTCGCGGTTCAGATACCCGCAGTCGGAGATTTTGCGCTGGTGGTTGCGGATCTCGGTAACAATGCACCCAGCATTCCTTCGGCTAACCAACTCCTCGGCGGCGTCGCGATGGTTGCGCTTCCTGCAAACGCCTCCAGTTCCGGTTCGCTGAATCCAGCTTCCGTTTCCCCCACGGGCGGCATCTCCCTTGCCACACTTGCCGTCCAATCGCCAACGCCACTTCCGTCCGGTACGGTCATTCAGGCAAACGTTTCCGAGACGTACACGCTGCTTTCCGGCAAACAGCTTTCTGATGATCTGCGCACCGAAGACATTCTCCTTTATCAATTCGGCGCACCCAGCGGCGCGGCCGCGGCGGCAACCTTTCCTGTCACTCCTTCACAGACTTTTCAGATTGGGCAGCTCTCTTCTGGCGACGTGCATCTCGACATTCTCTCTGGCCGCGAATCCGTTCGCGGCCAGGTCGGCGGCAGCGAGGCGCTTTCACGCAGGGTGGTGGTGCTACTTTGACCGTCGCAGCCGGATCCCTGCCTCAAGACACGGCTATCGCTATCAGTTCGGAAGCCGTGGATAACTTCCTGCCAACAACAAACACGCTTATAACTCTGAGTGAATTCAGCATCGATTTCTCTGGCCAAACTCTCAATTCTCCTGCGCAACTCTCGGTAGCAGCAGGAACGGCGCAACCTGGCGACAATATTTTCCTTGCTCAGGTGCAACGCCTTGCCGGCGTCCCCTACCTGGTGGTCGTCAGTCTTGCGCAAGTCAACGGCGCGAGTCTCGTTACACATGCAGTGCCCGGTCTCCCAGGCATCGTTCAGGGAGGCGACTATGTTTTCTACAAGGTGACACCGCCCACAGGCTTCCTGGCCGGAACCGTCTCTGCTAACTCAAGCCCCATAGCCGCGCTCGTCCAGACCAATGGCCTGCCATTCGTTGCGTTTTCTAATGCCGCGGGTTCCTATGTTATTCCCGCGCTCGCAGGGCCCGTCAATCTTAGCGCGAGCGTTCCGAACACCGCTCTCTTCGCGTCTGCCTCTGTTCAGGTCACTGCCGGTCAGACCGCCTCGGCGAATATCAGCGTCATCGGCCAAGTTGAAGCCGCCACGGTCATACCCGCCAATGGTTCTGTCGGCGTCCCGCTCACGGCCGAAATCGATGTCACCGCACCCGACGCTTTCAATCCCGCGACCGTCGCCACTTCAAGCATCACATTGACGCAAACCGAGCAGGGAAGCAGCACGCCCGTAGCGATCCGCTTTGTCTTCTCTCAAAACAACACCAGGCTCGCGGTCTTCCCTCAATCTGCGCTGCAGCCTTCCACGGCGTACACCTTCGCTGCTTCTGGACTCGCCAACGCGCTCGGCGGGCTCACCTCCGTGCCCAGTGTCACCTTCACCACGCAAGCCATCACTCCGCCCAATTTCAATACCAATGCGCTCATCTTTGGTATGCCCGATCAAAACGGCAACGTGGCAATCTCCGCGCCTGCCAATTCGTTCCCGCCAGGCACTACCATCCTCATCGTCGATCAGACCAATGGTGTGGTCCTGTCCCTCACCGTCTTCAACGACGGCTCCGTCTCCGGCCAAATGCCCGCGACGATTGACGATGTCCTCGCCGTCACTATCACCGCTCCCGACAAGACCACGGCCACCTTCACGCGTAGCCAATTCGTAGCCGCCGATGGCACGACTGCCATCGGCGCGGGCGGTGGCACCGTGGTCAGCTCCGACGGAGCTGAATTGCGCATTCCACAGGGCGCACTCGATAAAGGAACGACCTTCAAACTCGAAACGTTTGGGCCCACCATCTTTGCGGAACGTCCCGATCTGCCCAACGCCACGTTTGGTTCCGGCTTGAAGATCACCTCTCCGCAAATGCCCGTGTTCCATAAAGAGGTCAAGCTGGCATTTCCCAAGCCTACTGATGCTCCCGACGGCAGTTTCTATTACGTCTACCGTCGTTTGCAGGGCCCCAATAACACGTACACCTTCGAGACGATCGACCACGCGTTTGTTGAAGGATCGGGAAGTCAGGCCAAGGTAGTCACGGCAGCACCGTTCCCGGGACTGCATGACTCGGTTGGGGCCTTCTCTTTCGATTCGTTCGGGGGCTTCGTAGTGCAGGCGCTTCAAACGGACTACGAATTCCTCATGTGGACCTTCGACCGCGTTCTTCCCGGGATCGCTTCACAAGGTGTTGTCGTTGGAAAAGTTCTTCGGACCGTTCAACCGCAACTCGGTCAAACTGAGCCAACCTACATTCCGATCCCTGACGCCAAAGTTTGGCGTTCCGATGACAATCAAATACATACTGTCGCCCGTACCGATGTCAATGGCCAATACACGCTCTACGATCCAACGCTCGGCGGCGGATCGCGAAAGATCACCGCAAATGTTGCCGGCAGCAACCCGGTATCGATTGAGGTCACAGCTTCAGAGGTGAACGCCGCACAACCCGACGACCAGTTTTATGGTGTCGACCCGTCTCTCTACCTCTACTACCGAAACGTCGGCCGCACCAACATTACTTTTCCGCCGTTGCAGCCGCCCCCGCCTCCGCCGCAAATTAACATCGGCGTGTATACCCTCGACACCAACAATAACCGCCAGGCTATTTCCGGCATCGTGCAGACCGGCGCTTCGTTAACCATCACCTTCGCCTCCACACCTGGAATCAGCCTTGTCGGAGCGACGATCAATGGTGCAGCTTTCTCCAGCGTGGTGCCGGACACTCCTCCAGCTAACCCGGTGCAGGGCTATACCTACACTCGGCTGAATGATCCGTATCCTGCGGGCACTCCCGCTCTCTATACCATTGTTGCCACCGCCATTAACCCTCTGAATCCAGGCACGCCCATCACGGTGAGCAGGAGTTTCCTGGTGGTGGCTGCGGGCGGGAGCAA
>Ga0137401_10000955_pt1 | contig 12148 bp, 13 predicted proteins | sample CZOMad1_1_16fung_FD_108286 | JGI IMG/M metagenome (GOLD analysis project Ga0137401, IMG submission 108286) | Vadose zone soil fungal communities from Angelo Coast Range Reserve, California, USA - CZOMad1_1_16fungal (Illumina Assembly) | ecosystem: Environmental > Terrestrial > Soil > Vadose...
TACCTCGCGGAAGTTGTTCGCAGGGACGTTCTTCCGACCGGCATGTTCGGCATCGGGATCAAGATCCTGATGGAAATGGGAATCCAGCACACCTATCACTTTGGCCCCGGCCATTCGCGCTAGTTAACGCGAAACCCGAGGCCAGTCGAACCATTCGATAAAAGCAAGAACGGGCGCCCCAGAAGATTGGGACGCCCGTTCTTGTGTTTGGGGGTGGAGAGAACTGTTTAAGACGCCGCCTGCCCGAACAGGCGCATCGCGCGATGTCTTAAGATTCCGAGCTGCCGGTTGAGGGGGTTCCTGCGGCCAAGGAAGCTGAGCACAGGAGACCGGCGAGGCGTAAGTTTGTTCATCGCAATCGTCAGCCGGATATCGCGGCGCGCGTATTTCAACCCTGTCTGCAGAGCATCAACGGCGTCGTCGCGGCGTCCGGCGGCGGCATAAACTTCGGCGAGATTCAGATAGAGCTGCGCCTGGTTCCGCTTCATTCGAACGGCGGAGTCGCACAGCCGTTCTGCTTCGCCCCACTTGCGTTCCGAGCGCGCCAGCACCACTCCGAGGTAAGACATGTAATAGGGATTGTTCTTGTCGAGGTCCACGGCACGCCGCATGTGCGGCAATGCTTTCATCGCATAATTGTCCCGCAACAGTGTCAGTCCAGTTTTGAATTCACGGAAGGCTTCCGTATCCATCATCGGCTCACCTCGTCCACCCCGACCACTTCGGGGTTGCAGGAGAATTGGAATTCCGGGAGGTTGGGAAGAACCCGCGCGGCGCGTTCGAGGATCGCGCCAACTTCATTCTTGCTGCATCTAAAAGAATTGTCCGGCTCAGCCAGGCGGTGAGCAGAACAGCCAGTAACACGGTCGCGAGTAAGCTTTCCATCCCAGTGCTTTTTGAAGCTACTCGCAGTTTGGTTCAGAATCTACTGACCCGGAGGACAGTCTTGGTTCAGCGGAACTGGAGTTGGAGGGCCAAGAACGAGTACAGGTGCCCCGCGAGCTCCTAACGCGGCGCGGAGCGCTTCCAATCGTCGCGCCAGTGTTCCCAGTCCTTTAGAGTAGCTTTGTGCATCGATTTCGCGGCTTTATGCAGCCAGCGGCCCTTGCGCGAGGCCAGGTCCTTTTTCACTTTGGCAATCGCATTGGGGCTCCCGAAATGCATGTTCGCGGTTTCCCATCCCATGTCGTAGAGCAGCCGCGCTTCATCCCTTTCTTCTGGCAAGGAAGCGAGTTCGATGCGCGAACAATCCGGCGCCAGCCGACGAACGAGCCAGTGCCCGTGAAAACGCACAAAGGGGTCCTTGACGCGGATAGAGCGCTCAACCAACTTCGCGCCGTAGACTTCTTCTGATGAAATCCCGCGGCACCAAGCCCAGGCAGAAGTGCGAATGCCCTTGGCTTCGCGGGCGATAAATGCGCCTTGCCAAGCCGACAAGGCCAAAATTCGGGGATGTCCCAGGCTGCCTAGTCCGGCGATGCGGCGCCTCAATTGGTAGGGACTTCGCGGTTGCGGGAAGGAAGCCTCGATCAATCTTATGGCTTCCTGCGGCGGTTTCGAGGTCAGCGGCCGGCATTCCTGCATTTTCTCCCAAAAGCGCACCGCGTCCCGCAGCTTGCCCAAAGCCAGCAACCGCAGCCACTGGTGGTGCTCGGCCAAGACAAAGGCTTTGCCGCCGGCGGCCAGGGCATCGCGGTAACCCTCTTCGAGGGCCTCGGCGGCTTCGCGGCGGGTGAGGCCCAGGTGCTCTCCCGAGATGGCCAGATAGGCGCTGGTGGCCAGGCGTACAAGGTCCAAGGCGTAGGAGGCTGGCCAGGCTTCGTCGAGGTCATTTACGCCCCAAATCAAGCGGCCTTCCTCGTCGCGCCACGTCCCGAAGTTCTCGATGTGCAAGTCACCGATCGCGAGAACGGCAGGCGCTTTCGCCAAGTCTGGGCAGACTTCCGGCCAAAGCTGAATCCAGCGGTAGAAGGTGGCGCGGAAGAAAGGGAAGGGAGCTTCGGCCATGTGGGTATGCTTCAGTGCGACGTCCTGGCGAATGATGGGGAGCCGGTTCGCGAGCCAACGCTCGAAATCGGCCGTGGCTTTGAAGATGTTCATGCTGAATGTGCCGGAGTTCTCGCCGGGCTAAACGTGGGCGTGCTCGATGCGCGCCGGGCCGCCGCGGAGACGGGACTCATAGATGGGGAATTTCGCGGCAAGTTCGGCGACTTGTTTGCGGACGCGCTGCTCGACTTCGGCGTTGCCGATGTTGGAGAGAATTTCGGCGATCCAGTTGCCGATCTGCTCCATCTCCGGTTCGCGCATGCCGCGCGTAGTGACGGAAGGGCTGCCCAGACGGATTCCGCCGCCTTTCATGGGAGGCAGAGGATCGAAGGGAATGGAGTTTTTGTTTACCGTGATGCCGGCACGGTCGAGAGCTTTTTCGGCGTCCGTTCCGGTGATGCCGCGGGAGTGTACTTCGATCAGGAACAGGTGATTGTCCGTGCCGCCTGTGACGATACGGAAGCCCTGCTTGGCAGCCGCCGCGGCCATGGCTTTGGTGTTGGCCACAACTTGCTTCTGGTATTCCTTGAAGGACGGCTCCATAGCCTCCTTGAGGCAAACGGCTTTGGCGGCGATGGTGTGCACCAAGGGGCCGCCCTGGGTGCCTGGGAAGGTCAGTTTGTCCAACTCTTTGGCAAAAGCCGCCTTGCACAGCACCATCCCGCCGCGCGGACCGCGCAACGTCTTGTGCGTGGTGGTGGAAACGATGTCGGCATGCGGAACGGGGCTGGGATGAACGCCCGCAGCGACGAGTCCGGCGATGTGGGCCATGTCCACAAAAAAGAGCGCGCCAACGGATTTTGCGGCTTTGCCGATGCGCTCAAAATCGATGATGCGCGAATAGGCGCTGGCGCCGGCGACGATCATCTTTGGCTTGTGCTCGGCGGCGAGTTTTTCAATTTCGTCGTAGTCGATGCGTTCGTCTTCTTTTTTCACGCCATAAGCCACGAATTTGTACATGCGGCCGGAAAAATTCAGCGGGTGACCGTGCGTCAGGTGGCCGCCGTGAGAAAGATTCATTCCCAGGACTACGTCGTCTTTTTGCAGCGTGGCCATGTAAACGGCTACGTTGGCGGATGTGCCGGAATGCGCTTGCACGTTGGCGTGCTCGGCGCCAAAGAGTTCCTTGGCGCGATCGATGGCCAGCTGCTCGACCTTGTCGGCGTATTCGCAACCGCCGTAGTAGCGCTTGCCGGGATAGCCCTCGGCGTACTTGTTGGTGAAGATGGAGCCCATGGCTTCGAGGACTGCTTCGGAGACGAGATTCTCCGACGGGATTAACTCAAGTCCCGTAGCTTGGCGCCTGGCTTCGTCGCGGAGGACGTCGGCGATTTGCGGATCGACGGAATCGAGGGGGCGATTCATGCGCTCATTGGCAGTGGTGGTCTTGGTCATGGAGTAGCCTCAATTTTGCCCGGCGCGTCGGCGCTTGTTGCGCGGGCGGAGAGGAGATTTTATCGGATGGGGCGAAGAAAGCCAATGAGGTGATGTGTGACGAAACGAGATCCGGAATGGGAATTGTTGGTGTACACCCCGACAGTTTTCCTAAGAATGGCAAGCAAAAGACTTAACGGATACGGAACTTGGAAGTGTATACGGAAGATGGAAGATCGTTGGGCAGGGGAGTAGGGGACAGACGAGGCCGAACGTCCGAAAGACCAAGCGGAGGAAGGTAAACTACAGTGCGAGCGGGATTTACGGCGAAGGCGAGCGCGAGATTGCTGATTCACATGGAATGGAAGTAGGAAAAGGTAACTCGGTAAAGTATAACTTATTAGTACTAGGACGCGCAATCGCGGTTCAGTGATAGCTGTGGCGCAGGAAAGTCTTCCCGGATAGGTTTGGCAATGTGGAGGTTCGCCTCCCCGCCCGCACACTTGACTCGAACATCCCGGAGCTCTACCTTAGTCAATGATGCGTTTGGCCAAGCCAATTTTTCTGGGGATACTGGCAGTCGCCCTCGCGGCGTATGCATTCGACTGCGGTGCCGCGACGCCCGAACAGGCGATGCAGTGCTGCAACTCGATGCCTTGCTCCTCACACGGCCATCACGCTCAGGAATGCTGCAAAACCGTGCCATCGATGCACGCTCCTTTTGTGCAATCCTCCTCCGTGCATGGCGTTTCTGCCTCTCCCGTCGTATTCGCAGTGCTGCCAGCGGCTGGCAAGTCCCATGTAGTGGATTCCTCCAATCGCGTGATTGCGGCCCATTGCCACGCTCCGCCCATCCGCTACGCTCCGACCCCACTGCCTCTCCGCATCTAGTCAGTCCTGTAGTCGGGTTCCCGACTTGAAGCATTCGTGTGCTTCGGAATACCCATATCTAGTGGAGGAAATATTTTGAGGATCCGAAATCCATTTCTTATTGGGCGATTTGCGCTCTTGTTTCTGTCGCTCTTTGCGCTTGTCTCTGTTTCAGCGGCTAAAGCGCAAGGCCCCGCCCCCGAGACGGCTCCGCCCTTGTTCCCCGGTGGGGGACTCATCTCCTACAATTCCATTTTCACCACGCGAAGCCCCATGCTCGGAATTCCTGGCGGCATTCCTGCGACAGCCCGTCCTACCTTTTCGCACGAAGGCGATTTCGACTTCACATGGGGGTTCCATCGCAATTTCGATTTGACCGTTCTTGTCCCGGTAGTGACGAATCACTTTGACAGCGGGAACGCACCAGCAGTTGGGGGAACTGGCCTGGGCGATGCCCTGGTGCTCGTGAAATACCGCTTTTATCGGCGAGATTCGGAACGCGGCACCACGCAGGCATCCATTACGCTTGGCCCCAAGATCCCCACCGGCCGAACGGGTTTGACCGAGACAAGCGGAAAACGACTGCCTGCCGGTCTGCAACCCGGCTCGGGTTCTACCGACCTGTTCCTTGCGGGAAATTGGACCTACACCGGGCTTTTCAACCTGAGGCGCCTGGTCGCCGATGAGGATTTCCATTCTCTGGTCCGGTCACAGGGAACGCAGGCAACGCGCCTCGGCACTGACATCGAATCACGTTTCTGGCTGTCGTACAGGCCCTATGAATCGAAGAACGTAGCCCGCGAATGGTTCATTGGCCCGGTGCTGACCTGGCTGCATTCTCAGGACGATCACATTGGAGGAGTCACGCAGAACGGGAGCGGCGGCGATGTGCTGCTTGCGGGAATCGCCACCTATGTGGGGGTGCGTCCCGGAATGCACCTTTGGCTTGGGATGGATTGGGACGTGGCCCATTCCGCTGGGACGACCTTCATGCCCGTTCGCCGTCACATCAGTCTTGGAATAACACAGCAGTTTCGGATGCACCGATAGGGAAAGGAGGAACGATGAACACGAAAAAACTGGCCCTGGTTGCTCTGCTCGTTTCGATAGTTAGCCCAGTGTCTCAGGCGCAAATCAAGCATATTGAAATGCGCGTCGAAGGCATGACATGAAACTTTTGAGCCTACGGGGTGAAGCAACACCTCGGACGCCAGTCTGGCGTCCAAAACGTGGAAGTCAGCCTGCTTGACGGAAAAGTTGAGGTCACGCCCAAAGAGGACGGGCAGATTGATCCGGCCCAGCTTCTAAAGGCGACCTATGACAGCGGTGTGACCGCCGCCGAGATGGATATGACGGCGCGCGGAAAAATCGTGAAGGACACGTCGGGTAGCCTTGCTCTACAGGTGGCACCGAATCGGTCTTTCGCGCTGACACCGAATGAGTTGTCGAAGGGGCTGGAAGCGCTCGCGGATACCCCAGCAATGGTCACAGTTCGCGGTCAGTTGTACAAAAAGCCCGCAGGGAAAAAGAAACCGGACCCTTCGGTTTCCTTGAAACTAGTGATTCTCGAAGTGCAGAAGAAGGAATAGATGCTGAGAAAACATCTGTTAGTTCTGAGCCTCGCTGCGGCCGGACTCGCTGGATGCCATCAGAATCCGGCGAGTCCTCCTGAGCCGAAAGAAGCTGCAATCGCGGCGGGGGAAATAGGTTCACGGTTGCCTGACTTCTCCGTGAAGGATCTGCGAGGGCGCGGGCTTGACTCGGCTGACCTTCGGGGCAAGGTTGTGCTGATTGATTTTTGGGCCACGTGGTGTCAACCGTGCAAACAAGAGATGCCGGGATACCAGAAACTCTTAGACCGCTATGGTGCTCGCGGATTCGCGGTTGTTGGATTCAAATTCGACACTATGATGGATATGGAGGACCCCGCTCTGTTTGCGAAGAAGATCGGAGTACGCTATCCGTTGGCAGTCGCGCCTGAGGATTTGAAGCAGAAGTTTGGCGGCATTGAAGGTTTGCCGACCACCATGCTGTACGACCGCCAAGGAATACTACGGAAAAAAGTCATCGGGTTTGAATACGCAAATGTTATTGAATCGGGGGTAAAACCACTCATCTAAATGGCGCGTTGCAGCCTTCTCTACGCTGCGGTGGGTGCTCGCTCGCAGTTGATCGCCCAGGGTATGCCGAATTGATCGACAAGCACGCCGAACCGAGCGGACCAGAAGGTTTTCTGGAGGGGCATTTGCACCGTGCCGTTTTCCGCAAGAGCGTGAAATATGCGTTCTGCGTCCACAGGGTCATCGATGCCAAGCATCAAGGCGAAACCCTTTGGTGGTTCATACCGTTCGGGAACAGGGTCGGCGCCCATCAAAACGTTGTCGCCGACCGTGAGAGTCGCGTGGAAGATTTTCTCGCCCCATCCCGGCGGCACTTCTTCTGCCATGGCCGATTTGCCATAGGTCAGCATAAAGACGATTTTGCCCCCCAAGCATCGTTCATAAAACTTGAACGCGGCCTCGCATTGCCCGCCAAAAGATAGGTTGGGAGTCCATCGCATGGTGCGCTCCTTACAATATGGCCGCGATGACTTTCTCTACGGTGGCAATGAAAGAGTCGAAATCCGGTTCGGTGCGGAGGGTACCATCTTCAAAGTACACAAGATAGTTCGCGTTGGTGGACAGGATGCCGGGCAGCTTTGCGGTTTCAATGAATCTCAGTTTTTCAGGGGATAAGAACGCGGAAACGGCGGCGGCGTCCGACCCTCTAATCCAATAATGCGCCGAGAAATCCGGGTGCAGCCGCTGGTCCACATCGATGGCCAGTTTCGGTTCGCCTACCATTTTGCCCACGACATCTTGAATCGTACTGACAATCGAGTTCTTTCCCAGGGAAAACCGTGGCAGACCCTGAGCATTTATCTTTGCAACCTTGTGGGGAATAGGCCTGCTATTGGCATTTATCGAGCCGATGGTGCTGCAATTGAAAATGGTAACCTCTTTCGACCGCAGATTGCTGGTGAAGGCGAGCCAACCTCCGCTTGCGTGGTCAAGTCCGTCGATATCGGCAACGTCGGAAGACGCGTCCACAAGATTTCTCAGGGCCGGATTCTTCAACATTTCAAAAACAGAACTGCCCGGGATTTGCGAAGCGGAAGGATTCAGCAGACGGTAGCCCTTCCTTTGGGCATACTCGATGACCGGAGTCGCCTTCTTACTCGGGTTGCGGAACAGGCTGCGGAAGAGACCTAAGATCATCGGCAAGAAGACGCCTAGAACAAGCAGCAGAATCATGTATTTCATGTGGCGGGCTGTTGTCGTCCGGTTTCCGGCCGTCTCCTTTCGAGGTCTTGGCTGGAAGTATAGTGGAAGCAATCTATCTGTTGCGGGACGGCTCGTTGGCTGGGTGCTTATCGATTATCTGAGATTCAGAGGGCAGAAAATTCAAAGGCAGGTCTCGCTGAAGCGCGACCCTGCATAGGCGCCCTAGCTTACGACAAGTGCAAATCGCGCTCGATTTGGGTGATCTTGTCGAGGCGGCGCTGGTGGCGGCCGCCGAGGTAGGTGGTGGTGAGGAAAGTTTGTACCATTTCGACGGCGGCTTCGGCCGTAACGATGCGGCCACCGAGAGCCAGAACGTTGGCGTCGTTGTGCTCGCGGGCGAGCCGCGCGGTCGTTACATCGTGAGCGAGAGCGGCGCGAATGCCGGGCACCTTGTTGGCGGCGATGGAAATGCCGATGCCTGAGCCGCAGACCGCGATGCCGAAGTCGGCTTGTTTTGAAGCAACACGCTCGCCAACGGCCTTGCCGTAATCGGGATAGTCCACGGACTCCTCGGACGATGTGCCCTGGTCATCGACAGCGTATCCAGCGGCTTCCAGATATTTTCGAATGGCTTCTTTGACCAAGAATCCAGCGTGATCGGAACCAATGGCGATGCGCGATTTTCTCGGGGGCTCGGTCATCGGTTTCTCCGCGGGGATTGTATATGATGAGGCCCACGGTTGCACCGGCATGGGAGATTTGTGGGTGGCGGCGAGTGGTATAGTTGCGGGAATCCGAGATTTGGGCATTCCTGATATGAAATTGCCGTGAGATGCGAAATCTGAAGCGCAAGGAGCGTCACGGAAGACATGTTTGCATCAAGGCGCGATACTTTTTTGAAACTCCGACGTGAAAGGCAGAAGAGGCCGGTGATTGCCGTCGGAATTATTGTGCTGGCGCTGCTCTGCGCTGGAGGGTTGAGCATGCAAGCGCAGGAAAAAAATCCGTATGCGGGGGACGCAAAGTTGGCCAAGCTGGGCGAATACCAGTTTCGCTCCAACTGCGCCTTTTGCCATGGGCTGGGCGCGCGGGGCGGAGGACGCGGCCCGGACCTCACGCGTGCGCAGAAACATCACGGCAATACGGACGCCGAACTTTTCCGCAACATCCACGACGGAATCGCGGGAACAGCTATGCCGGCGGCAACGAACGGAGGCATAGGTGTTGGCATGTCTGACGAAGAGATCTGGCAGGTGGTTACTTATATTCGCAGCGTGGAAAAGAAAGCCACAGCGGCAGAGACGGGAGACGCCGCTCATGGAAAGGAACTTTTCTATGGCCCGGCGGGTTGCTGGACTTGCCACATGGTGAATGGCAAAGGCGGACGCCTGGGGCCGGACCTCACCTCGACGGGGGCTTCCCGCTCCGTTGAATACCTAACGGACTCGCTTCGCAATCCGAGCAAGCGCTTGGCGGAAGGAATCTCCGAGCCGCTAAAGGATTTTTCGCAAGAATACGAGACTGTGACAGTGGTGACTTCCGATGGGACCAAACTGCAAGGCGTGGTGCTCAACGAAGACAGCTTTACAGTGCAAATGCTGGACACGCGGGAACAATTGCACGCGTTCGAGAAGAACAAGCTGCGATCGTACGTGAAAACGCGCGAGTCGTTGATGCCGGCGTATGACGCGAAAGCGCTTCCGGAGAAGGAATTGAAAGACCTGATTGCGTTTCTGCTGGCGGCGAGCGAGAAGGGGGGCGGGCAGTGAGGACTCCACTGAGAGACGCGAGGATCGGAAAGAGATTTCTCGACTGCGCAGGCCGAATGCTCGCAGGAGCGAGAGGGAAGAAAAAGTGTCGGCCTGCTCCGCTCGAAATGACAGTTTTGGGCACGGCGAAATTGTTAGGTGTTGTAGCGCTTGCGGCGGCGTTGAGCCTTTCAGCGCCGCCAGCTTCTGGACAGGTGGCTGCCGAGCGGCTGCTTAATTCTTCCAAAGAGCCGCAGAACTGGCTGATGTACTCCGGGGACTATGCGGGGCATCGATTCAGCGCGCTGGACCAGATCAACGCTGCGAACGCGGCGACGCTTGTGCCCAAGTGGGCTTATCAAACGATGGCAGGCGGCAAATTCGAAGCGACGCCACTTGTGGTGGACGGAATTTTGTATGGCACCGGACAGGACGACCGCGTCTACGCACTGGATGCGCGCTCGGGGCGGCCTATCTGGCAGTACCAGCAGACGCTGCCGGCAGATATCCGCCCGTGCTGTGGGCGAGTCAACCGCGGGCTTGCAATCCTCGGCGACAAGGTTTTTGTGGCGACGCTGGACGCGCATGTCATCGCGCTGGACAGTAAGACGGGAAATGTTGTTTGGGACGCGACTGCGGCCGAGCACGCCAAGGGCTACAGCTTCACACTGGCTCCTCTAGTGATTAGAAATCTCGTGCTCGTGGGCATATCTGGCGGCGAATACGGCATCCGCGGATTTATCGACGCCTATGACGCGGCAACGGGCGCGCGCAAATGGAGGTTCTACACGATTCCCGGTCCAGGAGAGCCTGGGCACGAAAGCTGGGAAGGAGATTCCTGGAGAATCGGCGGCTCGCCAGCGTGGATCACTGGTACCTACGATCCTGCAACGAACACCACGTTCTGGACGACGGGAAATCCTTCACCCTCGAATCGCGGCGAAGGCCGCGCGGGCGACAATCTCTACAGTAATAGTCTGCTCGCTCTCGATCCGGACACTGGCAAACTGAAATGGCATTTCCAGTTCACGCAGCACGACGAACACGACTACGATGCGACGCAGGTTCCCGTGATGATCGATGACGGGGACCGCAAATGGATCGCGCAGGCGAACCGCAACGGATTCTTTTACGTTGTGGACCGCACAAATGGAAAATTAATTTCCGCCACGAGCTACGCGAAGGTCTCCTGGAGCACTTCGAAGGACGCGACGGGCCGGCCCGTGCCCGACAAGGCTGGAGCGCCTACGCCGGAAGGGAACCGCGTGTGCCCCGGCGCGCTCGGGGCGACGAATTGGATGTCGCCGACGTATGACCCGCAGACCAAGCTGTTTTATGTGACGGCCCGGGAGCAGTGCGACATTTTTGCAACGGCGCCGCAACCTTATGAAGCAGGGCACGCGTACTATGGATCGGCCTATTTTCCCAATGATGAGACGCAGCCGTTTTGGGGTGCCCTCCGGGCTCTCGATCCCGCCACGGGCAAGCTCAAGTGGGAATGGAAGCATGCCTCGCCGACGTGGGCCGGGGTGCTTTCCACGGCCGGCGGGCTGGTGTTTACGGGAGACGCGGAAGGAAACTTCATTGTGCTCGAAGCGGCTTCAGGGAAAGTGCTGTGGCACTTTCAGTGCGGCGCGTCGGTATTTTCTTCGCCGATGTCATTTGCGATTGACGGCAAACAATATGTAGCCGTTGCGGCAGGATCGGCGCTGTTCACGTTTGGTTTGCCGTGACGCGCCGGTCAGGATGGTACACATCGAACTCCTTTGACGTCATTTAGCTGCAAAACGCGGGGTTTCAAAACCCTCTGAAAAATTAAAACAACGAGCTTCTGATGACGACGAGCGCGAACGCCCTTTTCACGCTATACTTGGAGGGTTATGCTTGCTGTCAACAACGTCACTATGCGGTTCGGCCCGCGGGTGCTGTTCGAGAACGTGACCTGCACGTTTATGGCTGGGCGCCGTTATGCCATCACCGGGCCCAATGGCGCCGGTAAGTCCACATTTATGAAGATTTTGACTGGGGAGCTCGACTCCACCAGCGGCTCGGTCACGCGGCCGAAGAAGATGGGCGTTCTGCGCCAGGACCAGTTCGCGTTTGATGAATACCGCGTCATTGACACGGTCATCATGGGGAATGCCGCGTTGTGGAAGGCTCTCGAAGAGCGCGACGCGCTGTACGCCAAACCGCACGAACAATTGACCGACGCGGACGGGATGCGCCTGGGCGAGCTTGAGGGAATTGTTGGGGAAGAGGGCGGGTACACGGCGGAAGCCGATGCGGCGGTGCTGCTTGACGGCCTGGGCGTCGAAGGCGAACTGCACGAGCGTAAGATGGGCGAATTGCAGGGCGGGCAAAAAGTACGCGTGCTGCTGGCGCAGGCGTTGTTTGGAAACCCCACGGCGCTGCTGCTGGATGAGCCGACGAACAACCTGGACTTGGATTCCGTCCACTGGCTGCAACGGTATCTTTGCGAGTATGAAGGCGTGCTGATTGTCATTTCGCACGACCGGCACTTCTTGAACAGCGTGTGCACGTATACCGCGGACATCGACTACGAGACGATCATCATGTACGTCGGCGGGTACGACGACATGGTGGTGGCCAAGACGCAGATTCGAGGGCGCATCGAAGCGGACAACGCTAATCGCGAGAAAAAAATCGCACAACTGCAGGAATTTATCGCGCGGTTTTCCGCGGGCACGCGTTCCGCGCAGGCGACTTCGCGGAAGAAAGAAGTCGAACGCTTGCAGACGACGGAGCTGGCAAGAAGCAACATCCAGCGGCCGTACATTAAATTTGATATGAAGCGGAATTCGGGGAAGCATCCGCTGGAAATTCGCA
>Ga0137401_10000956_pt1 | contig 12148 bp, 14 predicted proteins | sample CZOMad1_1_16fung_FD_108286 | JGI IMG/M metagenome (GOLD analysis project Ga0137401, IMG submission 108286) | Vadose zone soil fungal communities from Angelo Coast Range Reserve, California, USA - CZOMad1_1_16fungal (Illumina Assembly) | ecosystem: Environmental > Terrestrial > Soil > Vadose...
GTGAACATGGCGCCGAGGGTCATCGCGATGATCAGTGCGGTGGTAAAGATGGAAGCGAGAACCATTTTCATAAGAGGAAGCTCGCGGAGTGTACCATCCTCCGCAAGAAGAATAACGCAGGCGCCGCCAAATCAGAATGACGAAGCGCAACGGCCGTCGCTGAGAACCTCAGCGCAGGCCCGACCAATCGTCGGCGACGATGATGGAGTCGCTCGGATTTGACGGATCGTACTTGATGCTGGCGGGCTGGCCGGTGACTAGCCGCTCGAAACGGATCTGCCCCTCGAGCCCGGTAATGTCTTGAGCCGTGTGATACGTGACGCCGGAAATCGCATAGCTGTACGAAACCAGATGGCGGGGGCGCGTGTCGGGAATCGGCCGTGCCCGGGGTCCGAACATCCGTTTGGCCAGTGGTTCTTCGGGCGGATGCTCTACGAGTTCCACGACTTGGCCCTCGGCAATGCGACCGATCTGATTCAACTGGAGGCGCCGTTTACGCTCGGTCTCCTGGGGAGGTTCCGAAGGGCGAAAAAAGGCGTAGGCTACCATCGCAATCGCGGCAATTGCCGCCGCCCCCATCGCGACCGCGACTTTCCAATCAGCAATCAAGGTCTTCAACGAACGAACTCCCTCGGCATCGATGCATTTAGGCAGTGCTGAAGCCGCATTCCAGGCAACGGCCTTGTTCACTCTAATGCGGAAAGACGCGGTCAACCCGACCATCTCCCACGAATGCGTATTTTAGCGAAAAGTGGCGAGAGACGCGCGTTACGCTTGCGTGCCATGCACCGGATTACGCAACACGCCGATACCTGCGACCGAGACCTCCACGACGTCGTCAGCCACCAACGGGCCGACACCGGACGGCGTGCCGGTCGAGATAATGTCGCCCGGTTGTAGCGTCATCATGCGGGAAATCCATCGCACCAAAAATTCGCAGGTGTAGGACATCAGGGAGGTGCTGCCCGACTGTCGAAGCGCCCCGTTGACGCGGGCTTCGACCAGAACGTTCGTCGGATCGAGATCGGTTTCGATATGCGGACCCACCGGACAAAATGTATCGAAGCCCTTGGCGCGTGTGAACTGCACATCAGTCTTTTGCAAATCACGCGCGGTCACGTCATTGACGCAGGTATATCCCAGCACGTTTTCCAAAGCGTCGTCCGAATCGCGCAGATGCGCACACCGGCGCCCAATGACCACGGCAAGTTCGGCTTCGTGCTCCACGCGTTGCGAGTAGACCGGCAGGACAATCGGCTCGCTGGCGCCGATGATCGACGAGGAAGGCTTAAGAAATATCATCGGCTCCTTGGGAACATCGTTCCCAAGCTCGGCGGCATGCGCCGCGTAGTTGCGCCCTACGCAAACAATCTTCCCAGGCGCAACCGGCGCGACCAACCGCACCTCCGCAAGCGGCCAGGTGTGCGCCGTGCGCGACCATTTTCCCCACGGCGGCCCCGAGATTTCGCACACCTCTCCGCCTTCTAGAAGTCCGAAGAGCGCAGTAGCGGGCCGCGCGACCGAAGTATCCAGCGGAACAAACCGGCAAAATTTCATAGGTGATGGTTAGAGTGCGAGACCCGATGACTCGACATGTGTGTTTCACGCGCTCTCCAGATGCACGTGCCGATCCAGGAAAGCGTCGCTAATATCATATACACGATCGCGCCTAAGGTAAAAATTTGCACCGCGCTATAGCGTTCGGCGAGCCCGCCGAAATGCATACTTAAGCCCCAGTACGTGAAGGTGAGGATGATCCAGGCGATGAGACTCGATACCAGCAAGCGTCCCGGCTGCCACATGAAACGAACCACCGGCACCAGAAAGAATAGGCCGAGCACTGCGGCGGCGATGACATTGCGCTCGAGGGCCACGCGTTCCAATGCTGGCACTCGATTGGCAACGAAGACCCAGGCAATGAAGCCGATGGCTAGGCCTACGCCGGCACAGAAACCCGTGCGAACTCCCGTATCGTGTAAAACGAGAGCCAATTCATTGCCTGGAAACCGATCGTGAACCTGCATCGCGGCGTGGCTTTCAAGTTCCAGCGAATACTAACCCGGGTCTACGAGGGATGTTGCGCGACGTCGGCAGCCACCGGAGGAGTGGGGACGCTCTCATTACCGGAGCGGTCGACGGCAGTCACGCGATACCAATACTGATGGCTGGCGGCTACAGAAGTATCACGATACGCGGGGGAGAGCAACAAGTCTGGCGTCACCAGTTGACCTTTATCGTTCTGTTGTTCGCTGCGATACACGCGATAGCCGGCGAAGTCGGGCTCCGTGTTGATGGACCACGAGAGATCGACTTCCACAGACGTCGCCGATGCAGTGTTCGGATTCGCGACGACTGCGGCGACTACTCCTTGTGGTGTCGCGGGCGGGAAGGTGTCCGCTGGAGTCAGTACAAGCGCATCGGAATCGCTGGACTCCAGCGTAGTTCCTTCGGCTGTTGTGACTCCACGGACGATGTAGACATAGGTTTTGCCGAAGTCGAACTGCGTGTCACGGTATTCGGGAGCGTCAGAACGCCCAAGCAAAGCCAAAGGCGCAATCTGCTTTTCATGAAGAACATCCTTCACCGCGGGATCGTGCGCGCGAGGGTCAAGCTCGCCTCGATAGACGTGATATTCAGAGATCGCGATTGGTTCTCCGGCGGAGGTTCGCAGGGAAGCCGGCCAGTTCAAGTCGATGGACGTCTCGGTTACCTTGGACTGAACGGCTGCGATACGTTCCGGCACGGGGAACGCGCGAACAGTGACGGCGTTTGATTCAAGCGACGCCCGCTTCTTGGCAGCGCGACTGCGCACCCGATAGACCAGAGCGCCGCCGGGGTGTGCGCGGGTTTCGTTCGGTGCGACGGGACTTATGAATTGAATGTGGTCGTCCGCTTGATACTTCCCGGCGAGTGCGCCAGGAATCATCTCGACGACCCGAAACGATTGGGGATCGGGCGAGCCGCCAGGTCTTGCGGAACCGCGTAGGACTTCGATCGCGGGAGGCTCAGCGAGGCGCTCGCCGCGAACTGTTTTTGTGGGCATCGTGAAGGTGAGCTGTACCCCGTCGCCTGCCTGGTGCGCGGATAGGTCGGAGATCGCTGTCGGAACGGGTGGCGAGGGCGCAACAGGGTCGCCGGGCGCGCCGCACCCTGCGAGGAGAACGACCGCGAAAAACGAAACTCGAAAATCAAAACTTGGCTGGCGGCGAAATTCCAGGTTGCGGCTTACGAAGTTGGAGAACCGATGAAGGATGGCGGACGAAAAGGAGATGCTTGCGACGGTGAGCTCGAACGGCATTCGCGTTGGCGCGGTCCGCGAGTTTCGATTTTCCATTTTCGAGTTTCGTTTACAGGATGTAGCGGCTCAGATCCTGATTCTTCACGATTTCCGCGAGCTGCTTGTTTACGTAGGCCGCGTCGATCTTCACGTTTTTCTTTTTCAGGTCGGAAGCCTCGAAAGAAAGCTCGTCCAGAACCTTTTCCATGATGGTATGCAGGCGGCGTGCGCCGATGTTTTCAGTCTGCTCGTTGACGCTGGTTGCGAATTTCGCGATGGTTTCCACCGCGTCGTCGGTAATGGTGAGCTTGAGTCCTTCGGTTTCGAGCAGCGCGATGTATTGCTTGATCAGGGCGTTCTTAGGCTCGGTCAGAATGCGGACGAAATCCTCTTCCTTCAACGACTGCAGCTCCACGCGAATCGGCAGGCGGCCCTGTAGCTCGGGAATCAGGTCCGACGGTTTGGTGACGTGGAACGCTCCCGCCGCGATGAACAGGATGTGGTCGGTGCGGATCATCCCATAACGCGTGTTGACCGTAGTCCCTTCAATGATCGGTAGAATGTCGCGCTGCACGCCTTCGCGTGAAACGTCGGGACCATGACCGGATTCCCGGCCGGCCACTTTGTCGATCTCGTCGATGAAGATGATGCCCATCTGCTCGGCGCGCTCAACGGCCACGCGTGTCACTTGGTCCATGTCCAGCAGCTTGTTCTCTTCTTCCTGGATCAGATACTCAAAAGCGTCGGCCACGCTCATCTTGCGCTTCTTTTTCTGCTGCCCGAACATGCCGGAAAGCATGTCCTTGATGTTGACGTCCATCTCCTCGACGCCCTGATTGGAAATGATTTCAAACGAAGGCATGGAGCGTTCGCGGACTTCAATGTCCACCATGCGCTGGTCGAGTTTTCCTTCGCGGAGTTGTGCACGCAGTTTTTCACGAGTGCGCTGGGTTTGCTCGCGCTGCTGCGCGGCATCCGCTTCCGTGGTGTTTGGCGCCGGCGCGGGAGAAGGCGGCAGCAGCAGATCCAATACGCGCTCTTCGGCGGTTTGTTCCGCGCGGTCGGCAACCTCGTCGAGCTTTTCTTCGCGCACCATGTCGATGGATGTCTCCACCAGGTCGCGCACCATCGATTCGACATCGCGGCCAACGTAACCGACCTCGGTGTACTTGGAGGCTTCGACTTTGACGAACGGGCAACCCGCCAGCCGCGCCAGGCGGCGAGCGATTTCGGTCTTGCCAACGCCGGTGGGGCCAATCATCAGGATGTTCTTGGGAAGTACGTCCTCGGCGATCTCAGGCGGAAGCTTTTGACGCCGCACCCGATTGCGCAGCGCCACCGCCACCGCGCGTTTCGCCGCGTTCTGCCCGACGATATATTTGTCGAGCTCCGCGACAATCTCGCGTGGCGTCATGTCGTCTAGCGCGGGAAGAAGCTCTGGCTCCGTGGCTGGCGAAGCGCCGTTACCACCGGGCATGTAAACAATCTCTTTGTCAGACTTGCTGGTCATTCAATCCTTCGATCTTCGTGCTCTCGACCGCCGGACTTCGTTCCTATCCGGATGCAGAAATCCGCCGAACAACGATTCGCTCTATAACTCTTCCACCGTAAAGTTAGCATTAGTATAGATGCAAATCTCGCTGGCGATGCGCATAGCTTCCATAGCAAGGTCTTTGGCGCCGAGTTTGGAATGTTTGAGCAGGGCGCGCGCGGCGGACAGCGCATAAGTGCCGCCAGATCCAATCGCGCAGAGCCCGTCGTCAGGCTCGATCACGTCGCCAGTGCCGGACAGCAGGAATGTGCCTTTCGTGTCGGCGACGATCAGCAGTGCCTCGAGGTGGCGAAGCGCACGGTCTTTCCGCCATTCCTTCGCCAGCTCGACAGCGGACTTCGCCAAGTTGCCGGAATGCTCCTGAAGTTTGCCCTCGAATCGCTCGAACAGCGAAATGGCGTCAGCTGTGGACCCCGCGAAACCTACGATGACCTTGTCATTGTAAAGTCGGCGCGTCTTGCGCGCACTATGCTTCATCACGTGATCGCCCATGGTCACTTGACCATCGGCAATCAGCACCACTTTGTTCTCTTTGCGCACGCACAGGACCGTGGTGCCGTGCATCTGTGCGCTCCGTTGGCCAGTTTCCATCCCACCATTATACAGCCGCAGGTGTGCCGGCCAAAGGTGCGAGCGGGAAATGCGCGCGGCGACGATGCTAGTTAACAATTTATGCCCACCCCCCCACCTTTTTTCGGATCTGCGGATTCTAAAGGACTTTAAGTGCTTTGTTTTTGGATCTGCGGATTGCAAAGGAGTTACGCGGCCATTTTTCGGATCTGCGGATTCTACAGGGGTTAGGCGGTTTGCAGTGGAGAGTGGAAGGTGGAAAGCGGGACGTTGGGCGCATCTCCTTTCTGAGTTTTCGTGGTGGTGAGGTGCCGACGTGATAAGCGAGATGAATGGAGCGGCAGTTAATTCGGCATACACGAGAGAGCATAGCATGGGAGTATCGATCGGCTAAGTGTTATGCAGGGAATAGTCGGAATTGGAGCTTGAGTGGTGGATTGGAGGTTTAAGCGGCGATGGTCGTTGCTCGATAAGAGGCCCTACGGCACTGGGCATTCTGGGTGGGAATGGAGTGTTCGCATTGGTTTGGCTCTAAACCCGCACCCTTGAAACCGCAAGGATGGCACCCGGCACTCGGCTGCGCCGACGACGTCATAGAGCAGAATGACAGTTTTCGCTATTGCGGCTGAACCGCTGGCGGCTCATTGGTACTGCTGGGAGGGGACGGGGACTTCTGAAGGTCCTGCAAATGCTCCTGGAGCGTCCACAGGCGCTCGCGGGCATGGTTCAACTCCGACATGCGCTGGGACAGCTCCAGCTGATTGCGGAGCTTGAGATTTTCCGGAGCCGTGCTGAGGGCTTTGCGCGACTGCGCTACGGCTGCTTCACTGTCTCGAATGGACTGGAGCGTGGCATCGATCTCTTTTTGCGTTTCGTCCGTGTTGCCTTTCGGCTCGCCGAAAGCGAAACACGACGCCAGGTTGCTGAACGCTTCCATTTCCTGCGCCGCGGCTTGCGATTCTTTCTCGAAAATGTAGATATCGGCGGGCGTGCGCGTGGCGATCAGTTCCTCGTTCGTCCAAACCTTGACCTTGTGCGTGGGGAATGTCGGATTTACCTGCGATGGATTACCCGTGGATGGCTCTTGTGCCGTGGGCACGATGATCGCTGCCGTGAGCTGAGTGGGTTTTGACGTCGGGGCGTCAGCGCCAGAGCACGCCGTGCCGTTACAAAGGGGCACATACGGCGCGGCCAGCACCGCTGAAGTCAATGCGGCGCGCATCAGAAACTTCTGCTTGCGCATTCCTCCTTATATCACTATTGCGAAATTTCGCGGAAGGAAAGCGTCTTGTAGGTAATCGCGGGTTGCGCATTGGCGACCACGCAACTGTCGTACTGCAGGTTGGGATTGCCGGTGCCGGCAACCCAGTCCAGCGCCGGCGTGCCCGGCGTGCCGAGAGGAGCATGCGTTGCGGGATCCACGGTCTGCGCCAGGACCAGCGAACCGTAAAAGTGGGTGAGCCGCGAGGCGGACTGCTGAAAGACGCCTGTGCCGATCGCGAGGATCAGGCCATCGTAAGGATGATCGACATACTGCACGTCGCCCTGCACCAGGAGGATGCCGGAGCCAGGAGGAGAAGGATTGCCGCTGAGGCTGCAATTGCCCGTCACGACCACAACGGTCGGATTCGTGGCAGAGCCGAGATTGCTGGTGGTGCTGCAATCCGGCACAGTGTAGTCGGCGGACGATTGAATTTCGCTGACCAACTGATTCAGCCCGGCGATGGTGGTGAGATTCAAGACCTGCCCAGGGTGAAGCGGGTCCGGAAAGTTTTGCATGGCCGCGGAGTTGTCGCTTGTAGAGGCCGTGGCCGGAGGTCCGGCGCTGCCTCCCGCGCCGGGGTAATTACCAGCAGGGGTGAGTTCGGGGGTGAGATTTGTCAGAGAAGTGGAATTCGAGGCTACGGCAGGCTGTTGAGAGCCGGGGTGACAGAAGTCATCGCCGCTGATCCCAAAGCCGGGGCTTTGATTTCCGAAGTTCGTCGCACCAGTGTAGGTGCCCAGGGCCGTGACCGCAGCAGAAAAATTCATGGTCAGAATAACCGGGGCGACAACGTATTGCAGGATTTTCTGGGTGCCATTCGGAAGGACCGCCAAGGAGGTGACTTCCAGTGCTTGCTGGCCTGCGGAGTTCACATTGAGATGCTGGCCGTCGAAATAGAGGAGCGTGGTGGGATCCAATACATTGTCCTTGTTGACGTCGAGGTTGATGGATTTCTCGGTGATGGGATTGATTCGCACCCACTTATAGAGCGCGCCGGTGATCCCCGCGACCGGCGAGATCGAGGCAATACTCTGCACCGTGGCGCCCGCGAGAGCGCCGGATCCAAATTCCGCGTCGTATTCCCCGTCGGGGTAAGTCGCCAGGACATTTTCTGCGCCGGTCGGATTCGTGACATAGCGAACCTGGTGCAAAGTGAGTGTTGTTGGTATGAACGCGGGCGAGGTGGTGTTGAAGTAATCGGGATTTCGCGGCAACAGACGACCTCGGCCCTCTTCCAATCCAGCCCTTGCGGCGTAATAAGCGCTTGTCGAAGAACGGTAATTTCCGGACAGCGAGGCCTCCATGCCAGCGGCGACAATCAGAGAGATGGCCACGACACTGATCAAGAGCAAGGCGGAGATAGCGATGAGCAGCGCGACTCCTACCTGGGATTTGCTCGATCGCCGATGTCGGGTAGCTTTCATTCTGGCTCTTCGTCTACTGATTGGGATTGATGCGATGGCCGCGGCCGTGAAGTTCCACCAGTCGTGGCTGCCCGGTTTGCGCATCGGCGGTGGTCGCCTGGACGATCAAGGTGATCTCGACGTCCAGAATATTTGAGGCGGAGTTGAAGGCTCCGGAGGTTGGGCAGCTCAGCGGGGTTCCTCCGCCGGTTTCACAAGTGTAGACGAAGAGAGGGACCGGATTTCCGCCGGGGAACATTGCAGGATAGGCCGACTGAATCGCGGTGATCTGCGCGCCGGTGGCGTTATTCATCACGTTTTGAACGTAGGGAACCATGACTCCAGCGGCTGAGATCGCCGCCACCGGATCCATCGCCGCCTTGTCGATCATGCCGCGCATCAGCGTAGTGGTGCCGGCCGGCAGTTGATAGCGCACCCACTGCACGTTGGGATTGTTTGCCGGGTCGATACTGGTCTCAATAATTAAATCGAAATCCTGGGGGCTAGCGCAGGTTCCAATGGAACACGAGGACGTCGGGCTTCCCGCGAATGGCGTAGCCGCATAACGATTCGCGGCGGGCAAGACAGAGAAATGATTCGGCGGGGGGTAACCGGAGTCATTCACGTCGCGAACGATCTGGTCCAGCCCGAGGCGGGCTTCCTGGAAGCTCGATAGAATCTGGGAGTCGGTGTGGTAGCGCCGTTGCGCCGCGCCCAACAGCGCAAAGGCCGTGCCCGCAACGATCAGGAAAATCGAAGCCGCTACGAGCAGCTCCAGAAGTGTGAAGCCGCCTTGTCGGTCGGGAGTGCGAGAGTGGTTCATTTCTCTACCGTCGCATCCAGCGTGATCGGCAGCGAATACCCTTGGCCGCCAACCTGGCGGGCGCTGATCAGGAAGCGCTTTCCGGTGATGTGCGCTCCATTCACGTAGGTGACGACAGCCCACCGGACGTCATAGCTCGCGCCGTACGGATCTTGGGTATCCAAGACTGTCGCGAAGTAACTGGGAACCTGCCCGCCGGAGAAATCGATCGCCGGGCTATTGTTGACCTGGGTTACCGCGTTGCCGACGACGGTTCTTGGCACCGCCGAATCTCCCAAGCTCCAGGTGCCGGCTTGTGCGTCGGGGCAGGCCAGCACCGGGCAGGTGGTCGCGGTGAGCGGCTGGTCCAGCATCTGTTCGAGCATGCGCTGCTCGATCACCAGCGCCGTGGATCCTGTGCGGTTGCCGCTATTGATGGTGAGGGAGATGGGCACGAGCTGGGCCACGGCGACCATGCCGACCAGTAGAACTACGGAGGCGACCAAAACCTCCATCAGCGTAAAGCCGTTTTCCCCAGTGCTGTTCGATTTGTGTCGCGTGCGCATCTTGGTTCTTCTATTCGGAAAGGCTAGCTGATGCGTTGCCAGATGCTGCCGCCGCCTCCGGCGTAAGTCCACACCTGCACCGAACCCGACGGGAGCACAATCACGGCGCGGTATCCACTCGGGTCGGAAGGATTGCCCAAATAAAAGACGTAGACCGCCGACGGAACGGCCACCACCGCACCGCGCTGGTCGAACTTCACGGCGTCGCTGGCGGGTGAGATGGCGGTGAGAACCGGTATGCCCGCTGCGGTCGCGAGACCCCCGGTGCTGGGGACCGTTCCGGAAGCTACCAAAGTCGCGTTGGAGCCGAGCAAGATTTGCTTTTCCGTTGATTCTTCGACGCTGTCGCCATCGTTGTCGGACCAGACATTCGCCGGCGCAAATGCGCCAGCCTGGGAGTTTATACACCGGATCGGCGTGTTTCTTCGGATCGCTTCGAAGCGCGTGAACTTCAGGATGCCGGCCAGCTGGTTGGCGGCATCATTCAGCTGATAGGACTTCAGCGTTCTGGTGATCGTGGGGATGGCCATACCGGAAATCACCAGGATGATGGCGACTGACACGACCAGCTCAAGAAGGCTGACGCCTCGGGTACCAGCAAGTACACATGTCGAAGGCTTAAAAGACGCGGCTCGGAAGCGCATGATTCCCATTCCGGTACACGCGATGTGTAAAAACGTTACAACTTTGACGGCGCCGGCACAAGCACTTGTGTGGTTTCAGGCAGGAGGAGCCTGGGCCACGGCAGGACGTCCCGAAATGGGACGACGCAAGGCGCCACCACGGTCAGTTTTCGTCTTTTTCCTTCTTCTTCTCGTCTTTGTATTTCTTGCTGCCAACTTCGGAGAAGCGCTTGCCGAGCGAGCCCTTGGTGAACAGATCGGCGGGGAGGCCGGAGTTGTATTTGCAAATGGCGAAGAAGACCTGGCTGGAGCGGTGGCCGTTGCGGTCGGTGGTGATCTGCATGGCGGTGCGCACGCCGTCCATCAATTGGAAATTGGTGTAGATGTTGGTTTCGACATTGCGGTCGCTCATGGTCTGGTCTGGAGTGGAAACTACGGCGCGAGCCAGCAGGTGAGAGGATTGGTCGACGGCGAGGCGGAAATTGCGTTGTTCGGAGTCGGTGATGTCCACCCAGTCGATGGTCTTGAGGTCGACGATATCGATTCCACCGTAGCGGATGGTCATGCCGGGTTCTTTGAGGCGCACGCGCAGTAGATTGTTGATGTCTCGTTTTGCTTGATCCTGGAAATCCGCGATGGATGCGGCGCTTAGTTCTGAGACGCCGCCTTTGTCGAGCGTCCAGCCTTGGTCGCCGACGTAGAGATTGATGATGACGCCCTTTTTAGAATATTCGGTGCGATTGGCGTCGGGGTAGCGCCAGAAATCCTTGAAATTGGTGTAGCCGCTGAGTTCGCCGTTGTGGCCGAAGCGGGCCAGGCGGCCTTCGCAGTCGGAGTCGCGGATGTCGAGATAGGTAGGGCCCCCGAAGGCGTCGATCAGCTGTTGCAGGATGTGCTTGGCCTTCGCGGTACTGGCTTCCGGCATCATTGCGTCGGGATTCTGCGCCGACGCCGAGGCTGTGCACAGCGCAGCAAAAATAATCGCTGCGAGCGCCTGCCGCTTCACCGCGTTCACAAATCTCACCCGCACAAGACCGACCCTCCGTTTACATTGATGATTTCGCCAGTGAGGAAGTTGGCCAGGTCGGAGGCGAGGAAAAGGATGGGTCCGGCGATTTCTTCGGCGGTTGCGGGACGGCCAAGTGGGATCGCCTGGGTGGCCATCTTTTGGCCTTTCTTCGTGGTCAAGACTGGATTGGACATGTCGGTGGCCACCCACCCGGGAGCGATCGAATTGATGAGGATGTTGTGGCGAGCGAGTTCGGTGGAGAGCCCTTTCACGAGGCTGATGACGCCGCCTTTCGACGCGCCGTAGTGGGTGTGGAACGATTCGCCGCGCTGGCCCGCGGTGGAGGTGATGGGGATAATCTTTCCGGACTTTTGCTTGATCATGTGCGGCACCGAAAAGTGGATGAGGGAGTAGACGCTTTTGAGATTGACGCGGATCATGTCGTCCCACTGCTTTTCCGTCATGTTCTCGATGGGCTGGTCGTGCTGGTTCCAGACGCCGGCGTTGGCCACGACGATATCCAGTCGTCCCAGACGTGCGATGGCGTTATCGACCAGCTTTTTGTTGTCGGCGTGTCGGCCTACGTCGGCCTTAAAGCCTTCGACACGGGTGCCGTGTTTGCCGGCTTCCTGTTCGACCGTTTGTGCGGCTTCTCTCGCTTTGTTGTAGGTGAAGATGACATCCGCGCCCGCTTGCGCGAATAACTTGACTGCGGCCGCGCCGATGCCGCGCGAGCCTCCGGTGATGACTGCGGCCTTGCCTGCCAGTGAAATCATGATGCCCCCAAAGAGAGTGAACAGCGAAACTCGAAGAGCGACGAAGCGGAATTCTAGGCCTTTTGCACGACCGAACCACGGGAGCTGCGAACCGCCTCTACAAATTCAGCGAATAGACGCTGCGATAAAGCATCGTTGGGCATGCGCTCCGGATGCCACTGGACGCCGACTACCCAGTTCGAACCGCCCGTCCACTCGATGCCCTCTATTGTGCCATCGGAGGCGCGAGCGGTGACGCGCAGGTCATCGCCGGGCTTGTCAATGGCTTGGTGGTGGCTGCTGTTGATCTGGCCCGCCGCTGCGCCA
>Ga0137401_10000960_pt1 | contig 12134 bp, 8 predicted proteins | sample CZOMad1_1_16fung_FD_108286 | JGI IMG/M metagenome (GOLD analysis project Ga0137401, IMG submission 108286) | Vadose zone soil fungal communities from Angelo Coast Range Reserve, California, USA - CZOMad1_1_16fungal (Illumina Assembly) | ecosystem: Environmental > Terrestrial > Soil > Vadose zone...
GAAATACATCGCGCTGGTGCATGGCTGGATGAAGCAAGATCGCGGGACCATCAGCACCAGCATCAGCCGTGACCGCGTCCGGCGTACGCGCATGACGACCCGGCGATCCGGCGGACGCGAAGCCATCACCCACTACACGGTCGATCGCCGAATGGATTCATCGTATGGGAAATTCACCCTGCTGGAGGTGCAAATCGACACCGGCCGGACCCACCAGATTCGGGTCCACCTGGCGTCGCTGCGCCATCCGATAGTAGGAGACACGCTCTACGGCGCCCCGCACGAGATTCGCAGCAAGGCCGGCGGCCTCGCGCTTCCGCGAAATTTTCTGCATGCCGCTGCGTTGCAGTTTCAGCACCCGCGTACCGGGGAGCATTTGTCCTTTGCGGCGCCCCTGCCCTCGGCATTGGCGGATTTCCTGCAAAGCCTGGGTGGTTGAGTTGTGTGGGGCGGACACTCCTGTCCGCCGCCTTTGCTTTCGGCAGCTTAAAATCAATGTCAAGAGCGGCGGACAAGAGTGTCCGCCGCACACGTAACCACCTCGCGAAAGAGGTTGAGGCTATAATTAAGGCCTCATGAAGTTCCGCGGCAGCGTCTTACTACTGGGCAGCATTTTGTTCTTGGCGGCGGCCTTTGCCCAGACTTCGGGCTCGGACGAACTGCCTTCCGCACCCTCGGCGGTCCGGCAAGAACGCAGCAAGCCCAAGCCGGCCCCTCCCGCAAAGGTGGAAGCGCAAGCTTCGACGCCATCGCAAACCACACCTCCGGCCGAGACGCCCGCCGCCAAAAGCGGGACACCTCAGGCGACCCCTTCCACCCAGGAAAAGATCGGCCAGGGCTCGAGTGGGTCTGATGACGTCACCACCACGATTACCAAGACAGTGAACGAAGTGAATGTGGTGTTCACCGTCACCGACAGGCATGGCCGCTATGTGAAGAACCTGGGCAGAGGCGACTTCTCGGTGCTCGACGATAGCAAGCCGGCCGGGCAGATCCGAAGTTTTCACAGCGAGACCGATCTGCCACTGCAAGTCGGGCTCATGGTGGACGCCAGCAACTCGGTGCGCGATCGCTTCAAGTTCGAGCAGGAGTCGGCCATTGAGTTTCTCAACCAGACGGTGCGGCCTCGCTACGACAAGGCGTTTGTCGTCGGCTTCGATGTCACCCCGGAAGTCACCCAGGATTTCACCGACAATACGGAAGCGCTCTCGCGCGGGGTCCGCGCCCTCCGGCCAGGCGGCGGCACGGCCATGTACGACGCGCTGTACTTTGCCTGCCGGGACAAGCTACTGAAGGAACCGCGAAACGGGCCGGTACGGAGAGCGATCATCCTGCTCAGCGATGGCGACGACAATATGAGCCATGTCACGCGCGAAGAGGCGATCGAGATGGCACTGCGCGCCGAAGTGATTGTTTACAGCATCAGTACCAATATCACGGGGGGCGCCCGGCATAGCGGGGACAAAGTTCTGGAGCGCATTGCCGACGCTACCGGCGGACGTGCTTTCTTTCCTTTTCAACTCAACGACGTGGCCGACGCTTTCGTCGAAATTCAGGATGAATTGCGCAGCCAGTACGCGCTTTCCTACAATCCCTCCGACCTGCGAACCGACGGCCGTTACCACACCATCGAGATCCTGGCGCAAAACCACAAAGGTCTGCGTGTGCGCAGCCGCCGCGGTTACTATGCGCCCACCCAGTAGGTTACTGGCATGGCAGGATACTCCGGCACTCCGCTTCCTAAAAAACTCGGCCTCAAGTCGCAATTCCGCGTCGCATTTTTCCAACTGCCCGGCGAGGTGAAGACTGAGTTGAAAAAAGCGCTCTCCGATTGCCGGTTGGTAAAAGATGGAAAGGATAACTCGGATCAGCTCGACTTCGCGATGATCTTCGTCAAGAGCCAGGCGGACATGAAAGAACACTTCCCCGCCTTTGCCCGACGCCTGGCACCGGCAGGAATGCTGTGGGTGAGCTGGCCCAAGAAGGCCTCCGGCGTGGTCACAGACATCGGCGAAAACGACGTCATGAAGATAGGCCTGACGGCAGGCCTGGTGGACGTGAAAGTGTGCGCCGTGAACGAAGTCTGGTCGGGCCTGAAGTTCGTGATCCGGGTGAAAGACCGGGTAAAAGCGCCTCGCCTGCTGAATTAGGATTGTCTGCGATCCCGTGAAGCTTCTCTGAAATGGCGGGTGCCCTATCCTATTTCGCGGCTTCCGCGAAATAGGATGGGTGCGGACAGCGTCTCTCACGCCACCGAAGATCGGAACTCTCATCCGCAAGTGATAACGCGCGTTGGCAACGCTCGAAGCCGCGTAGCATGAGGGAGATTCTGGGACGGCGGACACGCTCCCACCCTTTCGCACAAAATGCGAAAGAGTCGGGCACACTCGAGGTCAAGAAAGAAATTTAACCAGGCCTACGGCGCGTGAACACGGAACAACTCATACTCTCGGTCGGAACCATTCTGCTCTCAGCTCGCGCCCTGGGCTGGATCTTCCAGCGCATTGGCCAGCCGCGCGTCGTAGGGGAGATGACAGCCGGAATCATCCTTGGCCCTTCTCTCCTTGGACGGTTCTTTCCTGGCGCCTTCGGCTATATCTTTCCTTCGTCATCCCTGCCGGCGCTTACGGCCTTGAGTCAGCTTGGGCTTCTGCTCTTCATGTTTGTCGTAGGTCTTGAAGTTGATCTCAAACGCGTCCTGAAACAACGTACCGCGGTGGTGCTGATAAGCAATGTCAGCATCGTACTTCCTCTTGCCTTGGGCGTCGGACTGGCCGCTGCGCTCTATCCGCAATTTGCGGGAAGCCAGGTTCCATTTTTTTCTTTCGCGCTCTTTATGGGAACCGCGATGGCTATCACCGCATTTCCGGTCCTTGCCCGAATCCTTAAAGAGCGTAACCTGCTGGGAACCGACCTGGGTACGACCGCAATCTCTTGCGCGGCCATTGACGACGTCAGTGCCTGGTTGTTGCTGGCAGTTCTCACCGCGATGGTGCATTCGGCGGAAAGCTGGCATCGTCTGGCGGTTACGCTGCTTCTGTTGATCGCGTTTGTGACTGTCATGCTGTTCCCCGTCCGCCGCTTCGCAGCATCGATCGAGCCTCTGTACCGAAAGCATGGCGCAGGCGTGGAACTCATCTCTCTCCTGATTCTGATCATGCTGGTAGCGAGTTTCACGAGCGAACGGATGGGAGTGCATGCGTTGTTTGGCGCCTTCATCGCCGGACTAGTCATGCCAAAATCTGAACCCATGATCGCCGAGATTGTGGAGCGAATCGAATCTCTCAGTCTCGCCCTCTTGCTGCCTTTGTTCTTCGCGGTCACCGGCTTGCGGACCCGCATTGACTTGCTGACCGGCCTATCTTTATGGGGTTACACGGCGGCGATTATCGCCACCGCGGTCCTTGGCAAACTTGCGGGAGCTGCCCTCACAGCCAAGGCAACAGGAATGACGTGGACGGACTCGCTCGCCCTGGGAGTCTTGATGAACACGCGCGGACTGGTCGAACTGGTGGTGCTGAACGCAGGGCTGGATCTGGGTGTCCTGTCGCCTGCGCTTTTCACCATGATGGTTCTCATGGCGTTGGTCACGACATTCATGACTACGCCGATCCTGATCGCCATGAAGAACCCAGCCACACCGGCGCTGAAAACTTGAAGTTTGTAGCCCGGATGACTACGGCCTCGCAGGTGGTTCGCTGGCGAGCAGGATCAGCGTTTCCAGTGTCCTTGCCTTCTGTTCATCGGTGAGCCTCAGATAGCGGTGGTTTCCGGCCGGTGAGGGCTCGAAGCGCGAACTGCCATCGGGCAGGACGGTGATCGTTCCGGGCCCCGAGAGCGAGAAATATTTTCCGTCGGGACGCACCGCATAGAGAACCGCTGTCAAGTCCCAGGTGGGCCGGTCGTAAGGCATTTTCATGTAGGACCGATAAGCCTCGGCTACGGGATGATCCTGGACGTAGGCGAAATCGTGTTCGATACGCTCCGCGGGGAAAGGCAGGGCAATGCCGATTTCGAATCCACTCACTACGATCTGAGTCGGCCAGTCATGAAGCAGCTTTACCGCGGAAGGCACATCCTGCGCCAGATTGAACTCCGGTTGTCCGTTGGCAAAATTTCCTGCCATGATCGACAGTAAGCGAACTTTCTTACGGATAAGCGTCGGTCCGTCATCTAAACTGGCCGCATCGGACTTGGTTTCCAGCAGGCGGGCCAGATTTGTGCTGAAACCCACTTGCGCGATCAGGACGCTCCCATCCGCCTGCTTCGCCAGCGTCTGGCGCAGGACAGAAACTGCGTCCGGCGTTTGGGCCCCATCCAGAATGCGGTGAGGGTAGACGAAGTTGCCGTCCGTGCGCCGCCGCTCGGTGGGAATCTGGATCATGGGGTTCGAATCTGGCGTTTTTCCGTTCCGGACGGTGCCAATCGGGATCTCCGGGCGTCCGTAGAAGTTATTCACCACGTCCACGTAGGGTGCAGCCCACTTGTTGTCCTTGGTGATGGTCACCGCGAGCAGGTTGACCTCATGGCGGTCCTCGAAGGCGTGTAGCATGGCGAGGGCGAGCGCATCATCGACATCGTTGCCCATATCGGTGTCGAAAATAATGCCGGCGGGAGTCTGCCCAAGAACAACAGAAGAAAACGCGATGACCAGGCCGAGAACCAGAATGGCAGCCTTCATGGGTCTGTTTCTCCGAGTATTCCAAACCTGAGGGTGCCCCATCCTATTCGCGTTTCCCTTGCAAAGAACGCAAGGATGGGGCGCCCGGCCAAGTGCCAATTTTTAGTCCTTCTTCGGCACCGCGTAATACCCGCTGCGGGCCTGGATCTTGTAGTCCTTCTTGGTGGTGTGGATTTCCACTTTGCGGAAGGTGCCGTCCAGAGCGGCGTTGGTGGGAGTGTAGCCGATGTTGTACTGGCTGCGTAGTTCCTGCGCGATCTGGCCGAATGCTTCCTTCAGCTTGTCCGCCTTGTTGCCCACGTCAATGACCCGTCCTCCGGTCTCCGACGCCAGCTTCCTCATTTCGCGATCGCCGGAGTATCCCCCAAAACCGTAAAAGCCGCGATCCGCGATCAGCAGGACATAGCAGATGGAGTCCGCCTTCTGCGCGGCCTCGATGGCATCGTTGATCTTGAGTTGACTACCCTGGTCTTCTCCATCGGTGAGCAGGATCATGGCCTTCCGCCCCACTTCTTTCGCGAGCTGATCGTGGGAGGCAAGATAGACCGTGTCGTAGAGCACGGTGCCCTTGGGATTCGAACTGCAAGGCAGTGGTCCACCTCCTGCTCCCGGGAGACCGCCACAACTGGACGGAGGAGCATTGATCCGCGCGCTGTTGAGGGCCTCGCGCAGGCGGCGTGACGAGTTGGTGAAGTCTTGCAAGAGGTTGGAGTCGACGTCGAAGCTGATGACAAAGGCCATGTCCTTGGGGCGGAGGATCTCTGCCAGGAAGTTGGCACCAACTTCTTTTTCCATCTCCAGGACTCGTTGCTGGCTGCCGCTCGAATCAATCAGGATGCCGAGCGTAAGCGGCAAATCGGACTCGGCGGCGAAATACTTGATGGTCTCGGGTTTGCCGTCTTCGAGGAGCTGAAAATCGCCCTTGGTCAGGCTGGGAATCAGCCCGCCTTTCTTGTCCTTGACGTTGAAAAAGAGCTGGACCACGTTGACGTTGACCTTCAGGGTGCTGACGGACTGGTCACGCTCCTCCTGCTGGTTTTCCTGGGTCTGGCTGTCTGAATCCGGGGTGCCGGCAAGGTGGGGAAGCGCCTGGCCGAAGGCTGGACTCGCGGAAAGGAGACTGGCGGCGGTCACGGCGGTCGCCAAAATGGGCACTGCAAACGCCTGCAACCTGCGGACTATCGGCATCCAGATATTCTCCCGCACTTTTTGTTAGTCTATTCCATCAGGGTTAGATGCACGAAATTACAGGCTTCAGCATCCCAAATGTTGGCAGGAGCCGTCAGGCGGAGAGGTCACCCGTGTTTTCCATGATTGGTAGAGCGTCGATTGGTAGAGCATCGAAGGCCCTTCCGGCGGCGGTGGTGATCTTTTGCCTGTTCTCGGGAACAATGGCCGCCCAACAGGAGCAGCCGAAGCAGGACATTCCGGATGCGCCCTCGGCCTCGCGGCCTTTTCCCAGCGTACCATCGACCGGCAATGGTCAGCCGAACCAGGGCCCGCCAGAGCAGGCGCCTCCCGACCAGCCTACGCTGCCGGCGAACCAGGCTCCGCCCACCAGTTCCGCTCCAGCTGACGACCCGGTCTATGCGCCCGGGGTTTCTCCCGTACCCCTTAAGGTCACGACCGCGCCTCCGGGCAGCGTCCCTGCGGACCACGGTCCCGGCGGTGAACAGCTCTACAAGATTGTGACCAACGTCAACCAGGTCCTGGTTCCGGTCATGGTGAAAGACGACTCCGGACGGCTGGTCAACGGATTGTTGTCCAGGGATTTCTCGGTTTTTGAGGACGGCAAAAAGGTGACCCTGAATTTCTTTACTACGGATCCTTTCGCCCTGTCGGCGGCGGTGATCCTCGACACCGGAATGCCGGATGTGGCATTGCAGAAGGTAAACCAGACATTCTCCGCGCTGGAGGGGGCGTTCAGCCAGTTTGACGAGGTCTCTCTCTATACTTACAGCTCCAGCGTCACCAAAGTGACCGACTTCGCTGCGGTGGGCCGCCGATTGACTGCGGCACTGGATAGCCTCAAGACCGTGACCGGAAGCAATAACGGGCCTCCCGTGGTCAGCGGGCCCATGGGGCCTCAGGGACCGATCATCAACGGCGTCCCGGTCGATGCCGGGGCGCCCAGGACCATCAACCCGCCCAAAGAGATCCACGTGCTGAATGATGCCATCGTGGCTGCGGCGGTGGACCTGCGCAAACGTGACCGGGCCCGTCGGAAAGTCATTTTCATCATCACCGACGGCCGCGAATATGGCAGCAACGCCAGCTACAGAGATACGCTGAAAGTCCTGCTGTCGACGGGAATTCAGGTATACGGCGTGGCCGTGGAAGGATCGGCCATCCCCGTTTACGGCCAGTTGCAGAAGCTGCATGTGCCGCTCACCGGCTCGCGACTGGGCTACAGCAACATACTGCCGCAATACGCCAACGCTACCGGAGGCGAGATCTTCTCCGGCTTTTCCCGCGATGCCATCGAGACCACCTACGCCCGCACTCTGGGCGATGCCCGCAATCAGTACACCCTGGGATATCTGACCCACTCCACCCCCAGCAGCACTCACCGCGAAATCGATGTGCACGTGGCGCGTCCCGGCCTGACGGTGACCGCCAAGGAAGGCTACTATCCGGTTGGGTTGGCGCGCTGACAGCCTAGATTGAAGATTTCAGATTTTGGATGTCAGACGGAAGTCGTTTCGCTTAAAGAGAATCCGAATGGCTCGATTTCGACCTGAATTATCTGATCCGAAATGGAGCCAGTGTTCCACAAGTAACCTGGGTAACCTGCCGTGGACGCTGGGCCATGTGGTATAAAACCAGCAGTATCAAGCCCAAATTTTAGCCGGGGATAGGTTTGCGTCCAGGCGTCTCCACCACCGGTTTCGAGGGAAGTCTTGAGTTTCATCAACTTCGCAGCTCGCGAGATCAACTGCAAGATCGTTTACTACGGCGCCGGGTTGGGCGGCAAGACGACGAATCTTCAGTTCATCTACCAGAAAACCGCCGAGCAGCAGAAGGGCAAGATGATCTCTCTGGCCACGGAGACGGAACGGACCCTGTTTTTTGATTTCCTGCCGCTAGATTTGGGTTCCGTCCGCGGCTTCAAGACTCGCATCCACTTGTACACGGTTCCCGGCCAGGTGTTTTACGACGCTAGCCGCAAACTGATTCTGCGCGGCGTGGACGGCATCGTCTTCGTGGCCGACTCGCAGCAGGAGCGCATGGACGCCAATGTCGAAGCCCTCGACAACCTCATGGCCAACCTCAGGGAACACGGCTACGACTTCAACAAGATTCCCTACGTGCTGCAACTCAACAAGCGCGATCTGCCGAACGTTCTCTCAGTGGATGCTCTGTCCAAACAACTGCGGCGCAAAAACGAGCCTCTGATTGAAGCCATTGCATTCCAAGGCCCCGGCGTGTTCGAGACCCTCAAAGAAATCGCGCGGCAAGTCCTCACCGACCTGAAACAGGGCGGTTAAGATTCAATGTAGGCGCGAGCGTCCCGCTCGCGCCTACATACTTCTTACTTGTATTTTTGGTCAAACAGGGGCTCCCGTCCTGCGGTCACGATCAGTTCTGGCCCAAATTGGCCCGCCCTGGTTTACTCCGAACAAGCGATGGCGAAGCTTATTCTGCGCCAGAAGCGGACGACGCAGAAGGCTGCCCAGCCGCTGTTTGTGTGACACGGTCTGCGGAAGATTGTGGAACGTGATGTCATCGAAACCGCAGATATCAAGCAGCGACTGCAAATTGGACCCGGCGAACCCAATTCGTGAGCCAGTGTGACATAGAGGCCGGAGTTAAGGCTCCGATATCGTGTTCAATCTCATGTAACTGGATTGCGCCCTTCGCCCAATCGCGGACGTGCGCTTTGTTCGCAACGCCGAAATCGGCGCCCGAGATATTTGTATAACCGAGCTTCACGCACGCCGCGATGAACCATCCGCCTCCAAATCCAATGTATAAGATCGCGGGGTCTTTTCGCTTTGCTAGGAGGGGCGCGTATTTGGTAACCGCCAGCAAAACCCGTGAATCATTTTGGATTTCCGCGAATGAGGAGTGTGCCCGCTCGGACGAATGTCTGAGAGACATCCGGCGATAAACCTCGGCGACGAAGGCATTCGGTTCCATATTGAAGATGAGTTCTAAAGTTGGTTGCCAGTCCTGACAGTCGTCAACCGAGTTCCGTTGACGCCGAGGTCCGACGGCAGAAGTCCGACGCCCGCCTTGTTGCATTGACTTTGCCCTCATCTCCCGCCTAACATTGCCGCGTTCCATCATCGGACAGACATGATCGGGCAGACCATCTCGCACTATCGTATTGTGGACAAGCTGGGCGGCGGTGGGATGGGCGTGGTTTATAAGGCTGAAGACACCCAACTCGGGCGCTTCGTCGCCCTGAAATTTCTTCCCGACGAACTCTCTCACGACCCGCAGGCCCTGGAACGGTTCCGGCGTGAAGCCCGCGCGGCCTCGGCTTTGAACCATCCCAACATCTGCACCATCTACGAAATCGGACAGCACGAATCACAATCCTTCATCGCGATGGAGTTTCTGGAAGGCACCACGCTGAAACACCGCATCGCCTTCCGCCCCATCGCGCTGCTCCTGCTCTTCAGCCTGGCCATCGAAATCGCGGACGCGCTCGAAGCCGCGCACTCCAAGAAAATTGTCCATCGCGATATTAAGCCCGCCAATGTTTTCGTCACCGAGCGCAGTCACGCCAAGATTCTTGATTTCGGACTCGCCAAAGTGGGCATTGACCACGGCAAAGCCTTGGAACCGACGGAAGTCACGGCCGGAGCCACCGGAGTGGGGATCGAACATCTGACCTCGCCCGGCGCGGCCATCGGCACCGTGGCTTACATGAGCCCCGAGCAGGCCCTGGCCGAGGAACTGGATGCCCGCACCGACATTTTTTCTTTCGGAGTCGTGCTGTACGAGATGTGCACCGGGCGCCTTCCATTCGAAGGTGGCACCTCGGCGGCAATTTTCAACGCGATTCTGAACAAGGTTCCGACTTCGCCGGTCCGATTGAATCCTGACCTTCCAGCAGAGCTGGAGCGCATCGTCAACAAGGCTTTGGAGAAGGACCGCGATCTCCGCTACCAGAGCGCCGCCGACATACGAGCCGACCTTAAGCGGTTGCAGCGCGACTGGCATCCCTCTTCGCAAGGACAGTCTTCACTAGGCCAAGCTTCACAAGGCCAGTCCCAATCAGGCCAGTCTTCTTCAGGAGAATCACCAGCCCAGACTTCGTCAGCCCAGTCGGTGTCAGGACAACAACAGGTCGCCCCGGCCTCGGGTTCCAGTCCCACGGCGATCCCGGCAGCCGTCAGCGCGACCGCGATACCAGACGCCCCGGTCAAAGGGAAACGAGCCAGCCTTGCAGTCATCGTCGGAGTCGCTCTTCTGGCGGTGGCTGCCAGCAGCGTGGCCGGTTTTATTGCAGGCCAGCGGTCCGCCACCCCATCGGTGCCAACTTTTCGCGAATTGAGTTTCCGGCGAGGCGCGCTGGTGGCCGCCAGATTTGCTCCAGATCCGCGGTCGGCGGTGTACAGCGCCAGTTGGGAAGGCGTGCCTGAAGCCGTCTTTATCAGTTCTGCGAATTCAACCGAGTCCCGCGACCTCGGCTTGCCGGAGACGGAAGTGCTGGCGGTTTCCGCGGCGGGACAGATGGCGGTCATGCGCCGCTTCGGAGTGAGTCCCAACCACTTCACTCATCGCGGAACTCTGGCCCAGGTTTCGATCGGCGCCGATGCTCCGCGCGACTTGCTCGACAATGTCGAAGCCGCAGATTGGGCACCCGACGGAAACAATCTCGCCGTGGTCCATGTGGTGAACGGCCAGAGCCGGATCGAATATCCCATTGGCAAAGTGCTTTATGAAACCGCCGGCTGGATCAGCGATTTACGCTTCTCTCCCAAGGGTGACCGCCTCGCCTTCATTGATCACAATCTCCTTGGAGATGACGGTGGAACCGTCGGCACGGTTGACCTGAACGGCAAGAAGTCCGACTTGACCGAGCGTTGGGCGAGCGTGATGGGAGCCGCCTGGTCGCCTAGAGGAGATGAGATCTGGTTCACCGCCACTGCCACCGGCTTCAGCCGTTCCCTGCGCGGCGTCACCTTGTCGGGCAAGGGACGCGAACTGCTTAGCGCTCCCGGAACCCTCACTCTGCACGACGTGGGCGCCGACGGGCGCGCATTGATTTCGCGGGATGCCCTGCGCGCCGGGGCCATTGGCCTCGCCCCCGGTGAAACCAGGGAACGCGATCTGAGCTGGCAGGACTGGACTGTCCCGACCGACCTCTCGGACGACGGGAAACTCATGCTGTTCATCGAGGCCGGTGAAGCCGGCGGCGGCGACTACGCGGTGTTTACCCGCGATACCACGGGCACATCCGCCGTGCGTTTAGGTGAGGGCTCGGCCAACGCGTTTTCTCCCGACGGCAAGTGGGCCCTGGTCTTGCGGCAGAATGTGTCGCCTCCGGACTTCATACTTCTTCCCACTGGCGTGGGGCAGCAGCAAACCCTTTCGACGGGCAAGGTGATCCCGTCCGGAGGGCAATTCTTCTCCGACTCCAAACGCCTGCTGTTTGAAGGTCACGAACCCGGCCACGCCGTGCGGCTCTATGGGATGAGTCTGGATGGTGGCCAGCCGCGTACCATTACACCCGAAGGGTACAGGCTGGGGCCGTACCCGCACGCTATTTCATATGATGGCAAACGAATGGCCACAGTGAGCAGTGAGGGAATTGCACTGGTTTCAGTGGATGGCGGGGAGCCGCAACCAGTCCGCGGTTCACGGCCAGGCGAGACGCCCATTCGTTGGGCGAAGGATGGAAACTCGTTGCTGGTCGGAATTCGCGGAGAAACGTCGTGTTCGGTTTCGCGCCTGGACCTCTCAACCGGCAACCGGACCCCATGGAAGACGGTCGCCCCGGCTGACGTGGCCGGCGTAGTGGGCGTTGGCTGCCCTCGAATCGCGGTTGACGAACAGCACTACGTTTTCTCCTATACCCGCAACCTTTCGGATTTGTTTCTCGTCGAACACCTGAAATAGATCCCGAAGTCGAGGTCGGATGTCGGACCTCAGACGTCAGAACCCAGACCTCCGATGCCCGGCGTCCGAAGTCTGACGCCCGATTCATCGCAGCCGCAGCGACTTCAGCATCTGCTCGAACGTCGGGCGCAGCGATTCGAAATCCTTATCGGGAGCGATCGACACGATATACAAAACAGTGCCATCTTTGCGCATGAGTGCCACTAGCCAGTCCCGCTCCAGGCTCGCACGTCCATTTTGGTCCCGCAGGGGGGAGTTTCCGACGAGATCCACCGATTTTCCCGCAATTCCGTTTACCCGAATATTCTCGTCGTGCCCAATCGCACGCAGTTCGGGATTGGACTGGCGCAGCGACGCCAGCAGTTCGTGCGTCGCCTGA
>Ga0137401_10000962_pt1 | contig 12131 bp, 9 predicted proteins | sample CZOMad1_1_16fung_FD_108286 | JGI IMG/M metagenome (GOLD analysis project Ga0137401, IMG submission 108286) | Vadose zone soil fungal communities from Angelo Coast Range Reserve, California, USA - CZOMad1_1_16fungal (Illumina Assembly) | ecosystem: Environmental > Terrestrial > Soil > Vadose zone...
AAAGATCGCGCCAAACAGGAGTCCGAAGGTGTCTGTCATGCTACGTTGCTACGGCATTTTGCGTGTGAAATGCAATGCTGTATCCTCTTGAAATCAAAGGCGGACAGAATTTTGGCGAATGACAGCGGCAAACAACGTGGCGGTTCCATGCCGCTTGTAATCATGCGTCATCGTATGGGCACGGCCCTTTTTCATGGGCAGACCGGGCTGGGTACGGTCAAGAGCTTGGATCTGGCTCTTCTCGTCCAATGACAGCACGATCGCATGCTCGGGCGGATTCAGATACAGGCCGACGATGTCGTCCAGTTTCTCGGCGAAACGGGGATCGTTGCTCAGCTTGAAAGTTTCCACGCGGTGCGGGTTCAGACCGTGACTGTGCCAGATGCGCCGTACACTGGCCTCGCTGATACCGGCCACGGCGGCCATGGTGCGAGTGCTCCAGTGGGTTGCAGGAGAAGGTCTTTCCTGTGTGGTCTTGGCAATTACCATGCGCACGAGTTCCCGTGAGATGGACGGCGTGCGGCTCATAGACCGGCACCAGAACGAACAGATTGCCGCCCAATTCAGTAATCGAACTTCTCGCCGAGCAGCGGAGGCGTGATCTGCGGCGACTTACGCTTCTTCGTTGCATGTTCGTAACCGTAGGCTACTTGCAGTAAGCGGAGATCATCGAACGATTTCCCGATGAACTCAATTCCAACCGGCAGATTGTCCTTCGTATAGCCCGCGGGCACGACGATCCCGGGAAGGCCAGTGGAAGAGACAATGCCGCCGCCGCGAAGCGTGCGTGAATCACGTCCACCAGCAGGAGCAGCGGCGCCAGAAACATTTCTCGCTAGGGGAGGCGCCGAGGCATACTGAATAACAAACGCGTCCAGATCGTAGCGAGCCAGCAGACTTTCAACCAGGTCCCGAATTGCCTGGCGCCCACGATATCGCCTCATGAATCCGGGGTCCTCTTCAAGCGGCGGATATGATAGCGCTGTCACGTAAGAGTCGACGAACTTGTCGGGACCGACCGTCTCGATCATGTCTTTCATCGTCTTGAACGGCCGCTTCGGTCCCAACCGCTTGAGGTAAACGTCTCCGGCGATTATCACTTCGTACGGCCAGACGCCAATCGACGAGCTGTCGCTTTGCCGTGCGAGATCAATGCCGCTGACTACCGGATCCAGAACTTGCGCCCCGGCCTTGCGCATGTCTTCGAGCGCGGCATCGAAGAGCGCCTGCGCCTCGGCATTGGCAGGCAAGGTGCTCATCGCCTCGCGCAAGACGCCAATTCGAAATTTCTTAAGGTCAGGCACGGCCACACGGCCCGCCCACGTCCCTTGTGGATATTGGCCCAGCCCTTCACGTGTGTCGAGGTCTTCGGGATCGAAACCTGTCATGGCGTCAATCATCACGGCTACGTCATACACGCTGCGTCCCAATGGACCGGCGCGATCCTGTGTAAGGGAACGTGGAACGATACCGGCGCGGCTGACTAGCCCCTGAGTCGCAACCATCCCGACAAGACTATTGTAGGAAGCCGGCATCTGCAGTGAGCCGCCGGTGTCGGTGCCGACGCCGACAGCCGCAAACCAACTCGCCATTGAGGCGCCTGGGCCGTTGCTTGATCCACCAGGTGAATATTCGACATTATAGGGATTGAGTGTCGCGCCGATCGGGTGTGTGGCACCGAAACCATCCCATCCGAACCAATTCTCAGCGGAAACTTTGGCAAGGATAATCGCACCGGCGGCCTTCAGCCGTGTGACGATCGCCGCGTCCCGCTCCGGTATAGGCGCGCCAAATGGCGTGAATGCCGCGGTTGTTGGAAGCCCAGCGACATCGACGAGATCCTTCACGACAATCGGAATTCCGTGCAGCGGAGAGCGCCGGCCCTTTGCCTTACGCTCGGTGTCAAGAGAGCGAGCTTCTTCAAGCGCCTTGGGATTCAAAGTAATGACGGAATTTATCTTCGGTCCCTTCTTATCGTACGCCTCAATGCGGTTGAGATAGAGGCGGACCAGCTTTTCCGAAGACAGCGCCCCGGCGTCTATAGCAGCGTTGATATCGGCCACGGTTGCCGTCTGAAGATCGAACGTGGTGAGGGTTTGGGCTGGCGTGTCTTGGGCCAAGCCGTGTGCCGGGATCAGAAAGTTGAGTGCAAAAATTGCGACTGTGGCAAGCGCACAGTGAAACCTACTGCCAGTCATCAGAACCTCCTGAGCTATAAAGAACGCGAGGCTAAAACTTCAGAGCTGGCTAGAAATGTAACAGGCGACCACCCTCTTGTCATCGAAGCATTGGTGAAGTACGAATTCCAAGACCAGCAATGTGTGCCGGTCAAAAGTGCGGGGCACGATTACAAGAAGCGCTTTTTCAGGACGCGCCTACCTTAGTGTTCTATGATCCGAGGGACTCCCTCCGAAACATCGCTTTCGGATGTCCTCTATACACGTTAGAGAAATGCATGTTGTTCAAAGCACGTCGGTGGAGGAAGTCAATCCTTATCTATTGTTTCCTTCCTGTGTAACTCAGTTCGTTTGCGTCCGGTCCCAAGTCCGGATAAGTCGTCGTCTGCTATGAAAATAGAGTTCAGCGGGCGTCCTGATCATGCGGCTTTCTGCTCTTGTGTCACGGCATAGCCTAGACGCTCCAAGCGATGGACCAAATTTCGAGTCAGGAGGTGTTTGTTAAGGTTGTCGAGGTAAAGATCACCCAATTCGTTGTAGCCAATCTGGTGGGAAAGCATGTGATAGATGGCGACCAAGATTTTATGGGCTACGCGAGAAGAGACTGTTCTCTGATTAACATCGAGTCCCCAAAGGATCAAGTGGTTCTTGGTTGCGGGGACATCGATCTACGAGCCGGGTGCCATTCCAAGTTTTTTGCCCCAGCCGAGCATCACCGTAGGCGATGTCATAGACGAGTTGTACGATGTACGGAACATCATCGCTCACGGGGACCGAGTACCCGTACCGCACTCGTGTCTGAGCGATTTCTCGGATGCGCATCCGGAGTGCAGTCCGTGGATCTTTATGCGCTCGATACCGAAACGTTCCTCGATTTAACCGGGCGACCCTGCTCGCAAGCTGCTCGCTCACCCGGAAGCGGCCGTGCAGGTACTCGACCACCTGCCGGCGCCGCGAGGGCTCTAGATTTTTTTGACAGCACACCCTGCAACATGGCCTTGTCGAGGGTCAGATCGGCAACCAGCTGCTTCAACCGGGTGTTCTCTTCCTGGAGTTGTTTGAGCTGGCGAACCTGGTCAACCTCCAGCCCGACATATTGCTTCTTCCATCGGTAGAAAGTCTGTTCGGAGATTCCCACCCGCCGGATCAATCCAGCCAAGGGAACTCCTGCCTCGGCTTGCTTCAAAACTGCCACAATCTGCTCAACGTTGAAACTTTTGTGCTTCACGGCAAAACTCCCTTCTGTGGGTTCTAGATTTTGCCGGAAACTAACCTTCCGAGTGGATAAAAATACCGGGACTGCGCATGTTACGGAGAAAATGTGCACATTGACTGGGTAAGGGCGGAGTGCTACCTTCCCTCCCATGTCGGGGGCGACGGCCGATGATAGATTTCGGGGCTCTGTTCAAAGAGCTTGAAAAACTTGCCCCTCGCAATCAGCACCGCTAGTCGCCAAGTTTGTAAAGCCTCCGGCCTGTACGGGACTAGGCTTTTCTGAAGTTCGTTTTAAGAATGTCAGAGGATTGTAGGTAGAACGGCTTTGGGTTCGAAACGCATGTCTTTGGGGGTGTTCAATTGAGATCGGAGGGTAAGGGTATGGGTCGTCGCATAAATGCTAGAAGCATTTTAAGATTATTGCTATGCGCGGTTGTGGTACTGGCCGCGTGTGGTGCTGCACGTTTGTACGCGCAGGCGGTTGGTGCAACGCTGAGCGGCACGGTCTCGGACCAATCCGGTGGCGTGGTTCCCAAAGCGGACGTCGCCATTCTGAACACGGCGACGGGCGAAACCCGGAATGTTCAAACGAATGCCGATGGAATCTACTCAGCGCCAAACCTGCAGCCCGGCGGTTACACGGTAACCGTTACCGCCTCGGGATTTTCAAAAGCGGTGCAGACAGGCCTCACCCTCACGGTTGGCGCTTCGCAAGTCTTGAATTTGACCCTGCAGGTAGGACAGGCAAGTCAAACCGTGGAGGTTACTACCGAAGCCCCAACTGTCAATTTGACGAACGCCGAAATCGGCGCAGTTACGACGGAAGCCGCGATCAAAGAGCTGCCTTTAAACGGGCGTTCATGGAGCGACTTGGCAAATCTTACGTCCGGCGTTTATCAACTCCATACTCAGCCTGGCCTCCAGACTCGGGACAGGTTTACGCGCGGTTACGGAGTTCAACTTTCGATTTCCGGCAATCGGCCCCAACAGAATAATTATCGAGTGGACGGTATCAGCATCAACGACCCAGGAAACGGCGGGCCTGGTAGCGTGCTGGGATCTAATGCAGGCGTCGATGCCATTGCCGAATTCTCCGTCTTGACCACCAACTATTCCACAGAGTACGGCAGGGCGTCTGGCGGGATTATCAATGCGACGACAAAGTCCGGCACCAACCAATTCCACGGAACCGCTTACGAGTTCCTGCGTAACAGCTGGCTGGACGCGCCAAATTACTTTGACCCAAATGGCGTAACGCCGGAGTTCAGGCGAAACCAGTTCGGCGCCTCAGCGGGAGGGCCGATCATCAAGAACAAGACGTTTGTCTTTGGAGACTACGAAGGATTGCGTCAAGCTTTAGGCTTGTCCTTTGTTAGTCAAGTTCCTTCGGCGTCCGGAGCCGCTAGTGCTGATCCGAAGGTGGCGCCTTACTTAGCGGCGCTTTTCCCTATCGGCGGCACACTCGGTGGCAAACAAGTTTGCGTCACCACACCCACCGCCGACGCATTCCACGATAATTGTTCCTTCGGAGCGAATCAAGTTAGTACGGAGAATTACTACATCATTCGCGCCGATCACAATATCTCGGACAAGGATCGCCTCAGCGGCACGTTCTTCCGTGACAAGGCCAGTACCGGCACTCCCGATAAATACAACAATCAAGTCGTCCACACGGCAACCAGTGAAACCTTCGCGACGATTGCGGAGACGCACACTTTCGGCACAAGCTTTGTCAATTCTGCGCGCTTCGGTTACAACCGTATCACCCAGGGAGGGCCAGCGGGCTCCACGGCAGTCAACCCGGCTGCGGCGGACAAGACTTTCGGTTTCTTCCCACAGTTTGATGCGCCTCAGGTGGCGATCGGCGGCGCTAACAACATACAATTTTCGGGTGGCGTGACCTCCAACAGCCCTCAAAAGAACACCTGGAATTCGTACCAGTTTTATGACGATGCCTTTTGGACCAAAGGGAAACATTCCTTTAAATTCGGCGCGAATGTGGAGCGCATTCAGCTCAATGTCCTTAGGTCTGCGCGTCCCGGCGGAATCTTTGCATATACGTCGTGGGCCGCATTTCTGAGTAACTGCGGCGCCCAAAAAATCGGAGCCTGCACAACATTAGGCGGCCCGGGCGTTGCTAGCCTCACCACGGACATCCCGGGCGCGCTTTCCCCCGAGGAGGAGCGGCAAACCATTATCGGCGTGTACGTCCAGGACGATTGGCGCATCCGTCCGAACCTTATGATCAACTTGGGACTGCGCTACGAACCTACAACTGTGCCTAATGATCCCAAGGGGCGAAATTCTACGTTGGCCGCTATCTTCTTCCCGACTCTAGGCCAACTCCCTCTTTGTGGAGTAGCGTTTACGGATGCGAGCGGCACTCCCACTTGCGATGCCCGGAACGGACCATTGTTCAAGAACAACACCTTGCATAATTTCGATCCACGCGTTGGGTTCGCATGGGATCCTAAGGGCAATGGGAAGATGTCGGTCCGCGGAGGTGTTGGGATCTACGACCAATTGCCTCTGCTTGCCTTTATGGGAAGCACCTCCAATGGCAATACCGCCCCGTTCCTTGTATCCGGCAGCAGCAGTAACCTGGCTACAGGTTCCTTTGGTGAGGCTGCTTCGTTCGGCCCCTGCCCCGCGGCGCCCACGCCACCCACCCCTTGGGACCCAGGAACGTCCGCTGCGTGTCAAGCCGCCGCAGCAGGCGGCAATCGTGTCGCCTTTATCGAACGGGCTCCAAAACGCGCCTATGTAATCCAATATAACCTCAGCGTTGAGCGTGAAGTTGCACCCAGTACTACATTAATGATCGGTTATGTGGGCTCGCACGGAGTTCACGGCACGACACAACTAGATGATGTCAATGAAGTGTTGCCGACTAAAATCGGTGATCGATATTTCTGGCCGTGTGAACCTTTAAATCCTGGCGGCGCTAACATCAACGACTGCGGGCATGGCACCGGCACGACCATCAATCGGAGTTTTGGTCGCCTACCCTCCACGTTTTTTAGGAATTCCTCACTCTATAACGGTATGCAGGTGCAGCTGAGCAAAGTCATGAGCCACGGATTCCAGGCTACGGCTGGATTCACCTGGCAAAAGTCCATCGACACTGCCTCCGGGGCGGTTATCTCCGATTCGGTTATCACCGCAATATCCACAAACAACTGGTTCGACCCCAAGCTGACGCGCGCGGTCTCTGACTTCAACGCTGCCAAGGTTTTCACACTTAACTATCTCTGGGACATTCCCACACCAAAGTCTTGGTCAGGGTTTACTCGGTCGGCTGCTGGCGGATGGGAGTTGGGAGGCATTTTCTCGGCTTCCACCGGGGAGCCGTTTACGCCTCTACTCGCTGGGGACGTACTTGGCCAAAAGAGCACCGACCCGTTCGCATACCCGGATCGTGTTCCGTCGTGTGGCAATTCGCTCACCAACCCAGGAAATCGCGATCCGCTGAAGAACGGTTTGCCGTATATCAAGCTTCAATGCTTCGTAATTCCACCGTTAGCTACCGTCAACGGCGTCAATTACATCCCGCTTGGTAACGTGGGGCGTAACATTCTCACCGGACCCGGATTGATAGATTTCGACTTTTCGGTCGTCAAGAATACCAAGATCCCGCGGATTTCGGAGGCTTTCAACGTTCAGCTACGCCTGGATGTTTTCAATCTCTTTAACCGCGCCAATTTCAACCCACCGGTCACCAATATGTTTATTATGGATCCAACCACTGTAGGCAACGGAATTGTTGCCAATCCAGGTCCGTCCGGCCCGTGCACCGGCAACGACAACAACAGCGGATGTGTCCCGAACGCCGGCGTCTTTGACGGCGGCGATAACACCGCGACGCGGTCTAGAGAGATGCAAGTGTCGGTGAAATTCATCTGGTAAACACTCCCAAGAGTTTTTCTGGCGTCGGGCCACTGCCCCGGCGCCAGAGAGGTTCGACTTCTTCCGATCGATTCTCCCAGGATGCTCTCCATGAAAAAAAATAGGGTTCTTCTTTTAGCGATTGCGCTTGGGACCGTCTCCGCCGCCAGAGCACAAAATTTTGGCGAAGTGGTCCGCGTAGACCCCGCTGCCGACGCCATCGTCCCGGCCGACGTCGTGGTCGAGAAAGTGGGCGACGGTTTTGGATTTCTGGAGGGCCCGGTATGGGTACACGCGAAGGGCCAGGGCTATCTGCTCTTCAGCGATATTCCTGCGAACGTGATCCGCAAATGGGATCCGAAGGCTAGGTTCTCTGTGTTTCTGGAGAAGAGCGGATTTACGGGAACGGATGCCTCCGACCTCGGCGGACAGTCCAACAATGGAAAAGAAGTTGTGACCCTGATCGGTTCCAACGGCATCACCATCGACCGCCAGGGCCGAATCGTGTATTGCCAGCACGGAGACCGGCAAGTGGTGCGGCTGGAAAAGGACGGCAAGCGAACTGTGCTCGCGAGCCGATATGAAGGCAATCGGCTGAACAGTCCCAACGACCTCGTGTATAAGTCCGATGGAACTCTGTACTTCACCGACCCTCCCGCAGGGTTGCGCAAGGGCGTAGATGATCCCAAGAAGGAATTGCCCTTCAACGGGGTATATCAACTAACGAAAGGCAAGCTCAGCATAGTCTCCAGGGATTTTGTGCGTCCAAATGGAATTGCCTTGTCGCCCGATCAGAATTATCTCTACGTGAATGACACGTTGAGGAAAATCATCATGCGCTATGACGTGCAGCCGGATGACAGCGCCACGAATGGAAAAATCATCACCGACATGAACTCCGACACCGCGCCCGGAGCTCCCGACGGAATGAAGACAGATCAAAAAGGAAACATCTACTGCACCGGGCCCGGAGGATTTTGGATCATGTCACCCGAGGGCAAGCACCTCGCAACCGTCAAGACTAAAGAGCTGCCCGCAAATCTTGGCTGGGGCGACGCTGATGGAAAGACTCTTTATCTGACCGCGCGTACCGGGTTGTATCGAATTCGCCTCAACATTCCGGGAGTGCGGCCGTAAATGTCCGCTTCATGCAGCCACCAAATTCCAAGGGGTAATACTCCATGACAAAGATACGTGTACTGTTCGTCGTAGCGTTCATGGCTATTACGTCGCTGGCCTCGGCGCAAGATCCCATGACGAGTACGATGAAGAAGGGCGACAAAGCCTGGACTGATTTGGAAAACACGCTACGCGAGGCCGACCTCCAGTGGCTGTGCCAGGGAAAATACTACAAGCCTAAGCGTCAGGACTGCGTGGATTCGCGGGGAAAATTCTGGGCCGATCAGTTTTTTGAAATCAATCCGGGCACCGCCACGCAAACCAAAGCCGAGATGTATGCCGTACAAACCGAAGGGGCCAAGACGTACACGGACGTGGTCCGCGGCGAAGGGCCGAATCCAACGGAATTCAAGCTGATGGCGGTGTATGGAAACATCGCCATGGCGGTGGACCACACCTCATTCAAAGTGCGTGTGAATGCGCAGGGGCAGCCGGACTTCGAGCATACTTCCCCCACGTTCCGCTCCGACCACTGGTTTCTTGATGAAAGCGGAAAGCTGGCGGTGACGCGCGAGGTCACCTTCCTCCGCGTGTTTGTGAAAGAGAGCGGAGTGTGGCGTCCCGCGGCCGGCGCTGCCGTTCCGCTTCCGCCGTCAAAGTAGCGCGCACCCAAACAAATTGGTTCGGATGCCGGTCCTTGTGTGTTAACGATCATATGCGATTGACGCAACGCCAGGAGCTACCATTGCGACGCACATTCAGGTTCAGCCGCTTGATCTCCCTCTGTCTTTTCGCCGCGGCGATCACCGGATATCCCGCCGAAACTCCGCCAGTGGCTTTCACGGAAGGCAACTTTTTTGCCGGCCCACAACCGTATGCGATGTATGTGGAATACTTCCTTCCCGTAAAACCAACGCACCAGACGCCGATTGTCCTGATTCACGGCTGCTGCACGACGGGAGCGGGTTTCGTCAGCACGCCGGACGGGCGCGAAGGCTGGGCCAAGTACTTTGTCCGGCACGGGTGGAAAACATATGTCGTGGACCAGCCCGGGCACGGCCGTTCTCCCATGCCTCCCGATTATGCGACGATGTCCCTGCAGCACGCAGTGGATGACAACGTCGCGCTGGTGAAGAAAATTGGGCGGTCCGTATTTCTTGTCCACAGCATCGGCGGAATGATTGGCTGGAAACTTTGCGAGACCATTCCCGATCAGGTCGCGGCGATCATCGGCGTCGCTCCGGTCCCGCCGGCCAACATGCCGAAAGGTAGCTTCCCCGCCGCGTCCGCCATCGGTCAGAGTTTCGTTTCAAGTGGCGTTGGGCCGTACCTCCCGGAAAACCAACCCGCGTGGTACAAGCTCGACGCCGCGAAAGGCGCATTTGCCAGCGCTTCACTATTTCCCGCTGAAGCTATGGACCAGTATTATCCGAGCCTGGTTCCCGAAAGCCCCCGCGCAATCAATGAGCTGATGAACAAAGACGGTATGGGATTGACGGCTGACCCCAAGAAATTCGCGAATGTTCCGAAAGTAATTGTCACCGGCGATCAAGACCCGCGACACCCCCGCGAGGTGGATGCACAGACCGCGAAATTTTTAGGTGCGGATCACATTTATCTCGCCGACGTTGGTCTGCCGGGTCACGGACATCCCATGTACCTCGATAAAGGTAACGAGAAAATCGCGCAAGTCATTCTGGATTGGCTAGCGAAGAAGGGCCTCTAAGTCTGGGCCGAACCTGGATTGAAGTGGAACTGGCTTCAACCTGTCGGTTTCCCGGGTGAAAGGCAAGTACAGCCCGATAATCGAAAATCCGGCAGGCTGCGCTGCGCCTTAGTCAGGATAAATCGCAAATTCTACTTTCTCGCTCGCGACTCCCCGCTCAGACTCGCGGCCGCCTGCATCTGCTGTTCTTATCTGAATTGTAATCGCACGGCTTTGCTGGTCATGAATGATGCTTCCCAAACCTCGACCGAGTCCTTGCTATTATCCACGGTGATGAATCGTGTGTTGGTCCCATGGCTTGGAAGGTTGTACACGGTCCACTTTCGGGTTGCGGGATCCAATTTGGCCACGCGATCATCGTTCGGAAACGCCACCCATAACATTCCGTTTTTGTCCGCGATCATTGCGTACGGAGACACGTTTGGAAGCGGCGCATTGAAATATTCCACTTCGTGCGTCCGAATGTTTGCGCGGGAAATGCTTTGCCCAAACCAATTTGACCACCAAACATAGTCGCCCTGAGACGCCATACGGCGTGGCCCTTCCGCTGGCAGGATGCTGGTCGTAAAGCTCGATTCGGCCACTTGATAAAACTTGCGATCTTCTTCTGTAGAAATCTCCTCAATTCCAGGCCGCGCAGGAAGTCGAATTTCACTCACGTTTTTGTTCGTGAAATCCGCAACTCCAACGATATCCAACCCTGGCTGACAAAACCAGCCGTTCCCAGCGCTATCCCCCGTGACTCCATATCCGCCCGTGCCTGGGGTGAGAGGCTTGAAATATGCGAACTGCTTGGTGGAAGGGTCAAACACGATTGCCCCATCCGAGCTCGCCCATATTTTCCCTTTTCCGTCCACCTGGACAGATATACCCACGGTACCCATTTCCGCAGGAGGAGAGAAGACTTCATACTTTTCGGTTTTTGGATCTAGTCGGAGAAGACTTCCTCTCCCGAAAGTGCCCCCTTTCTCGAACAAATTAATCCAGACGATTCCATTCTGGTCGTGGGTGATGCCGTGAGTTCCCCTCGCAAACCCATTCGGAGTTGGTAACCTGAAATTGGTAACTTTTCCGGTCTCAACATCCAGCTTCAAGAAACTGCGATTACGATTCTCTGTGCCGTTTGTAATCCAGGCGTTTCCGTTTTGGTCGATCGTAAGATCGTGGAGCCCAGCGGACCCGTTACCACCGGAGGGAATTCCCTGAGACCAGTCGCTACCGTCTTGATCCACGAGTTCGTTCGGATTGGCCGCCGGCGGAATGTTGAACTCCGTTACAACGACGCGGGCAGCGTCGCCCGCGGGACGCGGAAATGGCTTGATCTTCATTGGTGACGGCCCGGGCCCGCGCACCCTCGTAAGATAGGCCGCCAACTCTTCTTTGTAATGTTGAATGATCGGGCTCGGCGGCTCTCCCGTTTTTCCGTAGACGTTGATCGTTTCCATGCGCACGAGGATTGCCTTCCATCCCGCTTCGTCGAATTTATTTTCTAGGGCGAAAGCCGCCGAATGGCACGTGGTGCAACTGTGAACGAAAATTAATTTCAAGCGAATATCTTCCGGCCTCCGATCGGGCAACGCCGAAAGCCACTCTGGAGACGTCAATTGCCGTTCAAAATCTTTTGCAGCTGGGAGAGTAAAATCCTGCCGCGTTTTTCCCGCAGGATTCAGTTCTACCCTGGCGCGGCCAGCCTGATATCCAACCGCCTGGGCCCACACCCGATACTTTCCTCCCGGCATTGACGGAAAGTAGTAACGCCCCTGCTCGTCCGTGTAAACAGATGTGGTGATCGTTCCGCCTTCGGCCGCGGCTGAAACCGTTACGCCAGCTATCGATTCGGCAGTAGAGGCGCGTACTGTTCCGTTCAGAATGGACGCCGCTGTGGGCTTTCCAGCGGATGCGCAGAACGGTGGCCGCCACGCCCCAAAGCTCAGAAACAATGCCAATGAAATTAAACATCTGGTTCGTAACATTCTGTCCTCTTCCGCTCATTCTTTGTTCAAGACGTC
>Ga0137401_10000966_pt1 | contig 12118 bp, 12 predicted proteins | sample CZOMad1_1_16fung_FD_108286 | JGI IMG/M metagenome (GOLD analysis project Ga0137401, IMG submission 108286) | Vadose zone soil fungal communities from Angelo Coast Range Reserve, California, USA - CZOMad1_1_16fungal (Illumina Assembly) | ecosystem: Environmental > Terrestrial > Soil > Vadose...
AGCTCTGTGGAAAGCACGGGTTCAAGTTCGTTCAAGCGAAACATGAACAGAGTGCCACTTCAATGGCGGACGGTTTCGCTCGCGCGAGCGGCAAGATCGGTATCGCTACCGCAACGCAAGGTCCCGGGTTTACTAACACGATCACCTCTTTGGTTGCAGCTCGAGCTCACCGCACACCGCTCCTCATGTTGGCCGGCCACGCTCCACTCAGCGATCCCTACAACATGCAAGGATTGGTAGACCAACATGCGATGGCTCTGCAGGCCGCACAAGCGGCCGTAGTGTTAAATCACCCCAAAAGTATTGATTACGCCTTGGGCGAAGCGTTCCGGCATCTCAAAGCGAGAGAAGGACCGTTCGTTCTCAATCTGCCCCAAGATGTGCAAGGTCTGGAAATGCTGGACCCCAATTGGGTCTATCGGCCATCGTATAAGTCAGCCGAGTTTCAGCCACCTGGAGCTGATGACTTGGAAGCGGCAATCCGAATGATCGAAACAGCGAACGCGCCTGCCCTGATTTGCGGGTTAGGGGCTCGATCCGCTCATGCTGAAGGAGAGGTGCAAGCATTAGCTGAGTACCTTGGCGCTCCGCTCGCGGTGACTTTACCGGCCAAAGGAATGTGTTCGGATTATCCTCTCTGTGTCGGGGTCAGCGGTAAACTTGGAACCGGCTTGTCGGCTGAAATGCTTGAAAACGCGGACCTTATTATCGCGATCGGCGCAAGCTTGAACCCGTGGACGACCCAGAACCGCACTGTCCTTCGCGATAAAAAATTGATTCAGATCGACCGTAGACATACTGCGTTCGGTTTCTACACCTCCGTTGATGTTGGTCTTGAAGGCGATGCGCGAGTAACAGTGGCGGCTCTTTTAGAGCGGCTCCGTTCCGCCGGCAAACCGCCACGTCAACCAAACCCTGCAGTCGCCGAGCGGATCAAAAAATTCGATGCGGCACGTCCGAAATTCGAGGACGGCGACTTCATCGATCCACGTCGAGCTGTGTGGTACCTGGAAGATAAACTCCCGAAGAAAGATCGAATCATCGTGATCGACGGAGGTCACGCCGGTCTGGTGGCGCAGCAGATTCTCACCTCACCAAATGCCGATAGTTGGGGTAACGGATGGGACTTCGGTTCAATCGGCCAAGGATTGTCTATTGCCATCGGGGCGAGCTTTGCTCGCCCGGGCGAGCGGGTCACCCATGTGACCGCAGACGCCGCCTTCATGATGAACGTCGCAGACTTCCATACCGCAGTTGCTTTCAATCTGCCGCTCACCGTCATCGTTTTGAATGATCATGCCGTCGGTCAAGAAAAGCACGATCTCATCCGGAAACACATTAACCCGGCTCTGGCCGATACGCCTCAGCCCGAGCTTGATCGATTAGCGATTGGCTTCGGTGCCCAAGGATTTCGGGTCCGCCGGCCAGAAGATCTCGGCGAAATCGATAAAGCATTCGCCGTAACCGACGGCCCCGTCGTGGTCGACGTACGAATCAACGGAGAAATGGAATTACCCATCAGCAAAGAAATCGCTGAACAGTTTGCCAAGGGAGGGTAATGGGATTGGTGAGCTGTGAAAAGTGGGGAGTAAACCAAACAGCGGGCGCTAGTTGGAGGGACAGGAATGCACGGCGTCCGGCGGTTGGCGCCAGCGGTAGCGGCGACTGTCCAACCAACGGCCATAGCGTGCTCGACCGAAAAATTGGACCGAAGCGACTGATTCAACGTGGCCTTAGGTCGCAGTCGCCTTGGGATCGTTCGCCCCGATAATTTCGCCGAGGGTAATGGCGAGCGGTGGCGACTGCGTTCTTAGGTCAGCCACACCAATTGCCTCGCTCCGCCCCTTGGCCTGCTCCGCCGGCGTTCTCAGCATTCCCAGCGATGGCGGCGCTAGCTTCTGTGACGAAAACCACCGCTTCTGTCACAAAAACGTAACGTGTTCTTCAGAAGAGAAGTTGCCCGACCTACGTTACTCTCCACGCAGAGGTGGAATCGACCGCTTCAGGTGCAGAGTCTCCACCGCTCGCATTACTGTAGTTCGCCGAAGCCACCGTCTCCCCCCGGGACCCGCAGTGGAACTGAAAATAGCGCATGGTAAAACCGAGTCAGAAAGAAAGATCCTTAATCTGGTTTCTCGTGCTGTCGTTCGCGTTGAACGCCGGTGCCATTATTAGTGGTTATTGGATGCAGATCCCGAGAGGGGTGAATGTCGTTCAACTCACTGATATCGATTTCGACGACTTGCCGCCCAAAGGCGAGCCCGAGGCCGAACAACAACCCGAACAGCCGCCACAGCCCGAACCAACACCGCCTCCCGAGCCCGAACCGATACCTCCCCCTTTGGATAAGCCGCCAGAGTTCGAGATTCCGGCTCCCACTCCCACCCCGATTGCTTCGCCGCAAGCTCGGCCAAAGCCTTCCCTAAAACCACCGAAACAACCTGCCCCTTCCCACCCTAATCCTGCAGCCACACCAGGCATCAAAGGCCTGGCGACCGGAGTCGACGGGGGAACAGGTAAAGGCGGCTCGCGCTCCGGACTTTTTCTTCACCAACCAAAACCACCTTATCCGATCGCCGCCCGCGAGATGCAAGTCACTGGAGATGTAACCGTTACGCTAACCATTTCAAGCGGCCGGATCGTCGCCGCCCATGGGAACGGCCCCACTATCTTGGCCAGTGCTGCCGCCAATTGGATACGCGCAAACTGGGTCCCCGCTCCAAATACCAGCGGCACCTATGAATTGCCGATCGTCTTTCGGCTGGATTGACAACATTGGGATTGGAAACTGCCGCTTCCGAGTTCAGCGGTTCATGCCCGGCCGCTGGAAGAGTAGGAAGGACTGGAGTTGGGAGCAGATGACTGTCTGGCCAAACCTTTCGCGATGTGCGAATTGGTCGCCTCGCCTGCGTCGTGGGTCGTTTCGACCTCGTAGCCGGCCAAGACGGTCAGTGGACCCGAATGGCCTTGGGAGAATAAACCGCGCGACGGATAGTCCGTCCGAAGGGCCTTGGAAGAATAGACCCGGATAGTCGACCCCGAATGGCCTTGGGAATCTAGCCCAGGCTTTAGCCTGGGTAGGCTCCCAACTCAGGCGGCAGCCCTAGATGCTCGACGAACTATATAACATAAATAATAAACGTTCGTATCAAATTGACCAACGCACCCTTTTACATATAATAACGTAACATAATTATGTTCGTATAATATGTCTCAGTCACTTGCCGGCGTTCTTCTGCACATCATTTTCTCTACAAAAAATCGAGAACCGTATTTTGGCGATCAATCGATTCATAAAAATCTCCATGCGTACCTTGCTGCAACCACAAATCACCTCGGGTCACTTTTCAAGACGAATACCGAGCCATCTTGCAACGGCACCACGTGAATTTCGACGAACGGTATCTCTGGGATTGACGTGCATTTTTCTTCCCGCTCTGCCGCCCCTTCAGGGCTGGATGCGTTTTTTTGGTCTACCCAGGCTAAAGCCTGGGCTAAGTTTCCTTGGCCCTTCGGGCCCGCTACCGGCATTTGGAGGTCCCACCCCCCATCGAAAGAGACTCACTGTTTCCAATATCAATCAGTTATATACGTATTGACTTATATGACTTGCAGATGTCCATTGAGTCATGACCCTGGAGCTCACGGATATTTACAAATCTTATTCTGACTTCTCGCGTCTGCGGATCTTGCATTTGTTAATCCAACAGCCAGTTTGCGTCTGCCATTTCCAGGAGGTTATTGGATTACCACAGGTCAATGTCTCTCAACATCTGGCCTACCTGCGCAAAGCTGGTCTCGTAGAGTTTGAAAGAGCTCAAACCTGGAAAATCTACCGAATCATTTCCCCCTGTCCGCCCGAGCTCGAAGTGAACCTCAAGGCGCTGGTTGAATGCGCCAAATTTGATCCGACGTTTAAACAGGATTCCATTCGTTTGCGGGAAATTCTCAAAGCATCGCGATTCTCAGCTTGTGTCAGAATCCCTCCAGCCCGTCGGCCCCGCCGGCTGATCGCATCCCATGCGCCGTGACTATCCATGGTCCCTTCAAAATCTTAACCTTCAAAAACATGTCTACCAAACCGAGACCGCTCGTATTAATTCTGTGTACCGGTAATTCGTGTCGAAGTCAGATGGCTGAGGGAATCCTTCGCGCTCACGGCGGCGAAATTATTAGAATCGAAAGTGCGGGTTCGACACCCACCGGACATGTTCACCCGTTTGCGATTAAGGTCATGAACGAGATTGGGATTGATATTTCGGAACATCGTTCCAAGCATTTGAGCGAGTTTCTCGATACGCCGGTCCACACAGTCATCTCGGTTTGCGGAAATGCCGATCAGGCCTGCCCGATGTTCCCCGGCATGGTGCGCCGATATCATTGGGCATTCGACGATCCGGCTAAGTTGAAGGGCTCGGAAAACGACGTCCTTGCGGTTTTCCGAAAAGTCCGCGATGAGATCGTCAGAGTTTTTGGAGCCTATGCCGCCGGTCTGCAAATGGGTAAAGATCATGTTTGAAGCCTATTTGACGATTGCCAATCGTAGCGGATCGGCCTCGCCAGCAGAGATAGCGAACCGACGAAAGATAATTCATAATTTTATCCGGGCTCGCATTACTGATGCAGCGACGGTTGACGATCTCACTCAAGAAGCTCTGGTAAAGGCGGAACGAGCTGCGCCCTCTCTCAAGGATTCATCAAAAGTGGAAGGATGGATGTTTCGGATTGCCCGGAATGTGATCGCGGACCACTTTAGGAATTCCGAAAAGTCGGCTTTCAACGCTGTGGAGAGCGCCTCTACGGCCGGGCCGGACATCGCGTTGTCCATCCTGGAGCAGGAAAGTCGTAAAGCCCACCTTCTACGATGCGTCCGCGCCTTTATCGAATCCCTTCCGGACGACTCCCGAGTAGCATTGGAACTAGTCGATTTCGAAGGCATTTCTCAAGTCGAACTGGCGAAGCGCTTTGGTCTAACTGTCTCAACAGCAAAATCCAGAGTTCAGCGGGCCCGAGCCAGATTGCGCGGGTTGATTGACGGCTGTTGTGAGGTCGACACAGACATTTACGGCAATTTTATCGATTGTCGACGACGAGGTAACTGGTTGCCCTGCGAGTAGGTCGCTCTAGCTTGCTGCGTCCTTTTCTCGAAAGCCGCGTCTTCAAATATAGAAATACATTTATGAACGAAATTGATATTCGAGAAAAGATTCTGGAACACTACGCTGGTGTAGCCGAAAGAGAGATGAGCTGTTGTTCAAATGAAAGTTCCTGTGGCGGAAGCGAGAACATTTCACAAAAACTCGGTTACAAAGAGGAAGATTTGGCATCGCTCCCGAAGCAATCAGAGATGGGTCTGGGATGCGGCAATCCCCTATCTTTCGCCAAACTGCGGCCGGGAGAAGCCGTCGTTGATCTCGGCAGCGGAGGAGGAGTGGACTGCTTTCTTGCGTCGAAGGAGGTCGGTCCAACTGGGTTGGTTATCGGTGTTGATATGACTCCCCAAATGCTGGCAAAAGCGAGAAAGAATGCTGATTCCGGCGGATATACCAACGTCGAGTTCCGCCTCGGTGAAATTGAAAATTTGCCGGTAGCCGATCATACGGTGGACGTGGTGATCTCGAATTGCGTGATCAACCTCTCAACGGATAAGCGCCGGGTTTACCGCGAAGCATTTCGGGTCTTGAAAAACGGTGGGCGTTTTGCTGTCGCCGATATGGTGGCGATTGCGCCGCTTCCCGAGGATCTGAAAGGGGATGTAGCCGCTTATACGGGTTGCATTTCGGGAGCGGCTTCAGTCGAAGAGGTGAAAGAATGGCTCTCGGCAGCGGGTTTTGAACGCGTAGATGTTCACATCAAACGGAAAAGTAGCGAGTTTATCCGGAGCGACGCCTCGATCGGCAAACTCGATGACTATGTGGCATCGGCCGATATTACCGCTTGGAAGCCTTAGGACTTTCTTAATCCAGCGAGACAGGCCTTTCCTCTGCTATCGGCCAACTAAGACCCACATCTTGTCGCGATAGCTGGAGTCGTTGAGCACCTCATCAAGAAGGACCGAGAGGCGGCTCGGATCGCCCAGCTTTCGGGATATCACCAGCGGATCAATTGGCGTCTATAGCGCAGGACCTGGATGGCCCATCCCAGGTCAAATAGTGTATCACGCCTTATCTGTGGCAGCGGGTGGGATTGTAGTCGTTGGTCCACGCCCGACGTGGGCGTACTCCTCGTGGATGTCGCGGTGCGCGTATTCGGTCATTCCGAGAGCGGCGAGAAACGCGACGATCGCACAAACGCTCATATAAATCGCGATAGGCGTTCCGGAGTGAAATTGAATAAAGAGAGCTTGGGCTATCAATGGAGCCGGACCACCGGCAATAACCGATGCAAGTTGATACCCGATCGAAGAACCGCTATAGCGCATCCGCGGGGTAAATTGTTCCGCGATCAAAGCGGCCTGAGGCCCGTACACCATTGAGTGGGCAAAGGCCCCCAAAACGATGGTGAAAAGGCTGATAGCCGTATTCCCAAGGCCGAGTAGTCCGAAATAAATGAAGCCGAAGACAATAGCGAATCCGGCTCCGATCAAATACATTCGTTTTCGACCGATTTTATCTGAGAGATACCCGGCCAACGGGATCGTAAAGAATTCGACGCAAGCAAAAGCTAAAACTGCATTCAGGACAAGATTACGGTCCAACTTCAATTGGCCAGTCGCGTAGGCGATAATAAACGCCGTGAAAATATAGAACGGAGTTTGTTCCGCCAGACGCACCAAAGCTGACAATACGATCGACTTTGGTTGGCGTTTGATCACCTCAAGTACCGGTGTCCTTTCCAGCTTATTTTCGGCGGTGAGTCTCGCGAACACCGGAGTCTCAAGAATCCCGAGGCGGATCCAGAGCCCGATTATGATCAGGATGCCACTGAGCAGGAAGGGAATTCGCCAACCCCACTCAAAAAAGTGCGCCCCAGACACACCACTAAAAGTGTTCATGGCTATCGTTGACAAGAATAGACCAACCGGCACCCCGAACTGGGGCCATGAAGTAATCAGCCCACGGCTCTTGTTGGTTTTAGCCCATTCCATAGCCAGCAGCACCGAACCGCCCCATTCTCCACCAACGCCAACACCCTGGATAAAGCGTAGCACAGTGAGAATCACTCCGCCCCAGATGCCGATCTGCGAATAACCCGGCACAAACGCAACTAGCATGGTGGCAATCCCCATCAGGAGCAACGTCCAGATGAGAGCAGCCTTACGACCAATCCGGTCACCGAAATGCCCGAAAATCGCAGCACCAACCGGACGCGCGACAAATCCCACTGCGTACGTGCCAAACGCAGAAAGGGTACCTATGTTCGGGTCCGCACTCGGAAAATATTCTTTGCCGAAGACAAGACCGGCGGCCGTTCCGTAGAGGAAGAAGTCGTACCACTCGATCGCGGTGCCCACCGTACTTGCTATCACCGCTTTGGTCAGCATCCCTCTACCGCTTCTTCCTTCGTCTGAGCTCGTCGCTGTTGAACTCATTGGCCTCCTTTATTGGCGAACCAAATTTCAGGTCGAGCGAATACCAAAACCAAATCACGCCATGGATGATTCGGGTAAAGTGAAATATGCAAATACATTGGGGGTCGATGAATTAAGGACTCATGCCGCAAACAGGGGCTGGTGACAATCAAGTTTTGCGTGAGTCACCTTTCGCATCGGACAGTCCGATTTTGCATCCGCGCCACATGGGAGAAAAAGTTCACGCAAAGACGCCAAGAGGCTAATGCATGAAATGGCCGTGGCTGACCACGATCGATTGACCGGTCAACGCCAGGCTCGGAAAAGCAGCCAGGAAAATCGCGGTTTCGGCCAAGTCCTCAAGCGATGTGAACTCGCCGTCCACAGTCGCGCCTAACATGACATTTTTAACTACTTCTTCTTCGGTAATGCCGAGCTGTTGAGCTTGTTCGGGAATTTGTTTTTCCACCAAGGCGGTGCGAACAAAACCTGGCGAAATGAGATTTGCGCGTATCTTATGTTTCGCTCCTTCTTTGGCCACCGATTTCGTCAATCCGCCCAGCGCGTGTTTGGCCGCCACATAGGCGCTTTTGTTCGGAGAGGCAATATGGGAGTGGATTGACCCGGTATATAAGATACATCCGCCTCGACCGGTCGCGATCATCGCTCGCATCGCTGCTCGCGTAGTGAGGAACGCACCATGAAGGTGAACCGCGATAATCTTTTGCCAATCGGCGAACGGAAAATCGACGACCGGATGAATTATCTGGATGCCGGCATTGCTAAGCAGGATATCGATCGAGCCGAACTCGCTGATGACGGTTGCAAAGGCAGACTCAACCGATTTTTCGCTGGCAACATCCATCTGGACGGGGATCGCAGTTGCTTTTCGGGATTGGATTTCGCGAGCAACTGATTCCGCTCCCCGCAGATTCAGGTCAGCGATCGCAACGTGCGCACCTTCTCGGGCAAATGCTTCCGCAATCGTTTTTCCGATTCCCGTCGCAGAGCCGGTCACAACGGCCGATTTAGCGTCTAGTCTCATGGTGTGGTTTATAAATGCACTCTGACGCAAAGACGCAAAGACGCAAAGTTTACAAGGCTAAAAGCTCGCTCGACCCTATGGGCGGAAGCGGAAGGGTTTTCATGGTTGGCGCCTTCGTGCCCCGCCCGCGGCGCTACCCGAAGCGTTGCGGGGCGGGGCTTTGCGCGAGAAGGTCTCGCTAATTCGCCTGCTCGTTCTCGGCAGCTGAAGCGCTCGGTTTGGCACCTGCTCGCGCGGCACGCAAACGCTCCAGGCGCGCGGCATTGGCCGCCGCCCAACTCTTTTGTTGATCAGGAGTCAAGACCGCATTGATGTCGTTGACATACTGACCGTGCAGGGTCTTTCGTTTCTCTCTCTTGGCCGCACCAACCAGAGAGGTATCATTCTTCAATGCGACTACATCATCGACATATTTGCTGATGATTGGCGTTACCTTCGATTCTTGATCGGCAGTCAGCGTAGCTTCTTTCTTTAATACGCTGAGCTGGCGTTTCTTGATCGCATCCGGTGAAGCCTGGCGTTTCTTGCCTCCGCTCTGAGTATTATTCTGGAGAGAGGAATTCGAACCAGTTTGCGCAGTGCCAGAGTCCTGCCCGTAGGAAGGAGCGGTTGCGGCTGCGCCAAGGAATAACATTAAAGCACAAAAAGATAATGTGTTTTTCATAATGCGGATAGACGTTGACATAAACGCTTAGATTACACAACTCTTTTTTCGATTGTTATTTATTTCCCATGCGATCCAATTAAGCCTTTATGCTATGTGCTTATTATCGCCGTATATTCGGCCCGACCATAGCCCGGGCTAGATTTTCCCGGCCCCTTTGGCCAAGCGGCCGCTAAAAACCGAGATCGCTTAATCCGGGATGCTGATCTGGGCGACGTCCCAACGGCCAATGATATTTACGTTCTGTTTCCTTAATCGGAAGATCGTTAATACTGGCCAGCCTTAGACGCATCAGCCCATCGTTATCGAATTCCCAATTCTCATTGCCATACGAGCGAAACCAGTTTCCGGAGTCGTCGTGCCATTCGTAAGCGAAGCGCACAGCAATCCGATCGCCCCCAAAGGTCCAGAGCTCTTTGATCAGGCGATAGTCTAGTTCCTTTGCCCATTTGCGGGTGAGAAACACGATGATTTCGGCCCTACCGTTCACAAACTCGGAACGGTTTCTCCACCGAGAATCTGGTGTGTAGGCCAGGGCTACTTTTTCGGGCTCACGAGAATTCCAGCCATCCTCCGCCAAGCGGACCTTAAGTGTGGCGGTTTCATGCGTAAAGGGAGGCAGCGGTGGACGTGTCGACATAGAAGTGAATGACAAACAGCATAGCGGATAGCAAGTGGAGTTTGGGTTACTTTGCTTCCGATTCGCCGGCTGGGAGAATAGTTCCCCGGCAAATGCCCATTCCGATCCGCGAGAAGCCCTTGCGGGCACAATATCCGGTCAGGGTCAGTTCGTCGCCATCTTGCAGAAAGGAGCGTTGCTCGCCGTCCGGCAATCGAACCGGCTCTGCTCCTTTCCAGGCCAACTCGAGAAGGCAACCACGGTTCTCTTTTTCCGGTCCCGAAATCGTGCCGCTCGCCACCAAGTCGCCTGGCCGGATCGGACAACCGTTTGAGGTATGATGCGTCACCATCTGACCCAAAGTCCAATACGACTCTTTAAATGAGGCACGACTGAGCCGAAGCGGTTCCGACATAGTGCGCGTCCGCAGCCACGCCTCCACGGTGATGTCGATCCCACCGCGGGCTTCCTGCAAATAAGGCAGCAGCGGGACATCGTGGGTGGGCGCCTCCGTTCGGAATGGCGCGAGTGCCTCCATCGTGATGATCCAAGGCGACAGCGAAGTCGCAAAATTCTTTGAGAGAAACGGACCTAGTGGCTGATACTCCCACCGCTGAATATCTCGCGCCGACCAGTCATTCAAAAGGCAGACACCCGCGATGTGCCGCTGGGCGTCCTGCACCGGAATTGGATTGCCCAATGTATTTCCCGGACCGAGGAACGCGCCCAGCTCAACCTCGTAGTCCATTTCACGGGTCGGGCCGAACCATCCCTCCCCGAGTTGTCCGGACGGCCGTCGCACCGGTATCCCGCTCACCAGCAGTGAAGAACACCGCCCATGATAAGCAACGGGCAGGTGCTTGTAGTTAGGCATTAATGGATTATCCGGTCGGAATAATCGGCCCACATTCGTTGCGTGGTGAATTGAAGCGTAGAAATCGGTGTAATCCCCAACGACCACCGGCAACCGCATTAGACACTCGCCTTGTGGATAGAGCGGTCGCTCGACCGCTCCCGCTTCCAGGGCATTGCTCCATTCCTGCCTTAAATCCCGGCGTTGGGTTGCCGAGAGCGCGACGTATCCGTCCAGCATGTCTCCCGCGAGCCACTCGCCGGCGTCGAGAATGAAATCTCCGATCGCGATGCCCAATCGAGTGCGGCTCTCCTCCGGAACCTGAAATACGCCAACCGGCAGATTCTGAATCGGGAAATCGCATCCCGGTCGATTAGCCGATTCGACCCAACTCTGCAACGCGGGATCGTGTGTTTTGTCGATCATCATTATAAATCCGAAACGCGAGTTTTTCGAACGGCCCAGCGCTGGCAGAATGGTTCCGTCATTCTGCTGCCCAAGAATAAACATCGGCTCGAAGCCGGTTTTCTGATAGGAATTTTGCCATGAACGTGCTGGTCTGTGACGTAGGCGGGCATAACGTAAAAATCCTCGCAACTGGACAGGACGAACCTCGAAAGCTTTCCTCCGGTCCAACTCTGACCGCCCAGTTAATGGTCTCCGGAGTTAAGAATCTCGCCGGGGAGTGGAAGTATGATGTGGTATCAATCGGTTATCCGGGCCCGATTCGCCAGGGTCGGCCTGCCGCCGAGCCGCACAACCTCGGGTCGGGCTGGGTCGGGTTTGACTACGAAGCAACGTTCGGATGCCCGGTCAGGGTGATCAATGATGCAGCCATGCAGGCTCTGGGCAGTTACCGAGGTGGAAAGATGCTTTTTCTGGGCTTAGGAACCGGTCTCGGTTCCGCATTGGTTGTGGAAGGTATCGTCATACCGTTGGAGCTGTGCACTCTTCCTTACAAGAAGGGTAACTATGAGGACTACGTGGGCACCCGCGGTTTGGTGCGGCTAGGAAAGAAGGAGTGGCGGCAATGTGTCGCCGACGTTGTCGCTCGATTCATCGAAGCCTTCGTGGCTGAGGACCTCGTTCTTGGTGGCGGAAACGTCAAATATTTGAAAGAGCTACCTCCAGGCTCCCGACCAGGCAAAAACGCTAATGCATTCGTCGGAGGCTTTCGTCTTTGGGAGGAACCTCTCAAATACGATCGATCCGCTGATATAGGAAAAATTCCGGGGCACTGAGGAAGTGCTGACGCTTCCACGAGCCTCCTGGAGGGATTCTTAATCACCCGATGGAGTGATTTTGGAATACCCAATGGAGTATTGAAAGAAAATAGATCTTTGGATCTATAGATACAATTAAGATCAGCGATAGGTTTGCGAAATAGCCGAAGAAGCAATGCAGCTACTATCTCGATTCCCCCGACG
>Ga0137401_10000967_pt1 | contig 12114 bp, 9 predicted proteins | sample CZOMad1_1_16fung_FD_108286 | JGI IMG/M metagenome (GOLD analysis project Ga0137401, IMG submission 108286) | Vadose zone soil fungal communities from Angelo Coast Range Reserve, California, USA - CZOMad1_1_16fungal (Illumina Assembly) | ecosystem: Environmental > Terrestrial > Soil > Vadose zone...
ATTGCGAATCTTTTACGGTTGGTGGGTGGTTCTGGCGGCGTTCCTGAATCTCTTTTCTACTGTCGGGGTCATGTTCTATGGCCTCCCGGTTTTCTATCCTTCCCTGGTCGAATCACTTCGGTTCACCCGGGGTCAATTGAGCACGGGCTTCCTACTGGGTTTTGCCTTCGTGGCGTTGCCGGTTGGAATTCTGGCGGGCACGCTCATCGACCGCGTCGGGGCCCGGAAAGTGATTTCGGTAGGCATCTGGCTTATCGGGTTGTCACTGGTCCTGATGGGCAGCATGACCCGGCTCTGGGAGTTCTATCTCCTGTGCACGATGGCGGCGGTCGGCTACGTCCTCAGCGGACCCATTCCCAATCAGGTGTTGGTCGCTAACTGGTTTCGCATGAAGCGGGGACGAGCCATGGGCTACGCCTATCTCGGATTAGGCCTGGGCGGCGCCGTTTCACCGTTAGTGATTCAGCCTCTGATCCAGGCATTTGGTTGGCGCCACGCTCTCCAAATCGCCGGATCTACGATCTTAGTAGTGCTGTTTCCCATCGCGCGATGGGTGACAAAATCCAAGCCGGACGATTTGCATCTACTTCCGGACGGTGTACCACAAGCTGCTGACGCCTCAACCTCTTCCCTGCTCGCGGCGCCGGCCAAGAGCAGCACCCCAGGGATTGATTTCAAAGGGATCCTAGGGTCCCGCAACTTTTGGCTGATCCTGGCCGGCTGCACGTTAACCATCGGCTCGATTGGTGCAGTTACGCAACACCTAGTCCTGCTTCTCCGGGACAAGGGTTATCCCCTCAAACTGGCATCGCACGTTTTTAGCGCGATGCTGGCATCCAGTCTCGCAGGTCGCGTGATCGTGGGTTACCTGGCGGACCGCCGCAGCAAGAAGAATGTGATGGCCATGTTTTATTTCCTGCTGGCCAGTTCGATCCCTCTGCTCTTTCTGAGCAGTCATCCAGTGGCGGTGTGGACATTTGCGCTAGTCTTCGGCTTTGCCCTGGGGGCCGACTACATGTTGATTCCGCTGCTCACGGCGGAGTGCTTTGAGTTGTCGATCCTCGGAACGGTCCTCTCTTTAATTATTTCGGGATACTCAGTGGGTCAATGGGTGGCTCCGTGGGTGGCTGGACGCATCTTCGATGCATATCACAGCTACGATCTTGCCTGGGGCATCATGGTCGGCGCTGGGATCTTGGGCGCCGCTATCATCTACACGATCTCGCCGGGGGAGACTGCACCACCAGCCGTCAGCGAGACCGTGGTGTGACAGGAAAAACGATGTGAGGTCCGTAATGCGAAGTAAACGTAATGGTACTTAGCCCCTGGAGGCTTTCAGTATGCGATCGTGCGTACAGGTCGCAGAGTTTGGCACTCGACTTCTTGATTTTCGATGGCTGGCTCTGCTTCTGTGGCTGTGTTTCGGCACGCCGATTCCTTCCCCCGCCCAAGTCTCCGAGCCGCTCGCCGTATCCGCGAACTCTCACTACTTCAAGGATGCGCGAGGCACTGCTCTCATTCTGAACGGGTCGCAGACCTGGAACACGTTTCAGGATTGGGGCACAGATGGATCTGCACCGGCCCTGGACTTCGACGCCTTCGTAAAATTCCTCACCGCTCACGGGCACAATTTCACTTTGCTGTGGACCGTGGAAATGCCGAAATTCTGTGGCCTTCCTACTACAGCAAACTCTCCGCCGGATTTCCCGGTCAACCCGCTTCCCTACCAGAGGACCGGCCCCGGGACAGCGACCGATGGCGGATTGAAATTCGACCTCACCAAGTTCGACTCAAACTTCTTCGATCGCCTGCGGGCGCGGACACAGGCCCTAAACAATGCCGGCATTTACACGGGCGTGTATTTGTTTACGGGTGAGTTTCTCAACAGCTTCCGCTGCTCCAGCGACGGGTACCCTTTCAGCGGCGCCAACAACATTAATGCGATTGACGACGGATATACGGGCGGAAGCAAGGGAATAGGATCTCTTTCCATGACCGCGCCCAATGCCATCACCCGCGCCCAGGATGCCTATGTGGAGAAGGTGATCGACACCTTGAACGATTTGCCGAACGTGCTCTGGATAGTTTCCGAGGAGGCTCCCATCAATTCCACGTGGTGGAACCGACACCAGATCTCGCATATTCGAACCTACGAATCGGGAAAGGCGCATCAGCACCCCATCGGATACGCCACCTTAATCGGATCCCGCGACATCGTACTGTACAGTTCGGATGCGGACTGGATCGCACCTTCGGTTCTCGTCTCACCGGCCACGTCCTGCAGCACCGGCACACCCGCTTGCAAAGTTGACATCAACGACAGCGACCATTCTTACTGGGAAATGTGGCACGACTCTCCCCAGGAGAATCGCAACTATGCGTGGGAAAACTTCACCACCGGCAACCAGGTGCTGTTCATGGACCCGTACCTGATCTACTACCCGCGCGAGAACCGGAACTTGTGCACCTCTGCCACCCATTCCATTTGCCGGGCGCCGGATGCCCGCTGGGACAACTTTCGAGACAATCTTGGTTACATTTTGAAATACTCCCGCAGGCTGAGCCTTCTCAACGTCAGTCCACGCGACTCGCTCAGTTCGACCGGCTTCTGTCTTGCGCAGACTCCACCTGCCGGGGCTGAGTACCTGATTTACGCTCCAACCGGCGGCTCATTTACTGTGAATCTCTCGGCGATGGAAAGCGCCAGGACACTGGCGGTGGAGTGGTTTAACCCGGCAACGGGGGCACGGACAACCGAGAAGGCGATTCCGGCCGGGTCATCCGCTCAGAAGTTCACCCCACCGTTCACTGGAGACGCGGTCCTCTACCTGGTGGATACAGCGGGACACGCAGCCTCGGGAAAGCGCTGATGTTGGAGATGCGTCGCCATGTTCACAGTCAATCGACCGGTAGAAGGATCGGGCAAAGCTCAATGCCAGCGGAGCGTCGCACGTGAAATTGCACGAAATTGATACGCCCGCGCTGCTGCTTGCTCTCGACGCCATGGAGAGGAATCTGGCGAAGATGGCACGTTTTTTTGCGGCGGGTGGCTTCACCAGCATTTTTGCCTTCTTGAATTGAGGCAGGTATTTCGAAACGGGATCGTCGAGAAGGAATGCGCCCTCTTCATACAGCATCATGACAGCAACGCTGGTGATGGGCTTGCTCATGGAGCAGATGCGGAACAGGGCATCGGGACGCATCGGCTTGCCTCGCGGTCCATTGCGCCCTCCTCCGTGAACCAAGCGACCCGGCCATGCCGAACCACCTTCGTCACCGTACCCACGATTCGCTTGTCATCGATATTGCGTTGAAGACCGAGCCGATGCGCCCAAGTCGTTCCGAGGACAGTCCGACGGCCTCGGGCTTAGCAACAGGGAGCTCCTGCGCAAACCCAGCCGCGGCGATTACCAGCACACCCATAAAAGCTGGGATATTTCCTTTGCGGTTCATCATTGTTGAAGACCTTCCGATGTATCAGCGCTTGTACTTAAGGAGTTAGGAGTGACCGTCCGAGTGCTGACATCCGGGAAAGTCTTCGAAAAAAATCGTTCCCGTCCATCCCAATTCGCGCATACCGAATTCCGACGAATAATACGCACCAGTAATCCAGGTCTTAAGGTTCTCGAAGTGATCGCGGATCGTGGGAGGACCTACCGGCGGTTTCTTAGCGGGACGGTCGTCCGGATCGCCGCGGTCGGTTTCCTGGTGGCGCAGTGTTTCGGCAGCAAATATCGCGAGCAGTTCATTCTGTTTGGCTTCGGAACTATCCTTGAATGCATGGCCAAACCGGTGCGTCGATTCCCGATCGAAGACGGCCAAAGAATCAGCGAATTCCAGGTGGGTCTCGGCGGTATCCACACTCAACAACAGGTCGATGAAGCGATTTACCTGGGCCTTGCTCGAATTCGGAACCATGCGTTCGGAAAGTGCCAACAGAGTTTCATTCTGGTGGGGAGTGAGAACTTTTGGCGTCCACGTTCCGTGCGGCACTTGGTCCGCGGCACCAGCCAAAAGCTCGCCATCGGCCAGATGTTTGTGGATGGGGTGGGCCACGGCGGTGTGCGCAAAAAGCACTCCCGCGCCCGCGCCACTTACCAATCTGCGAATCATCTCCCGGCGAGACAGCCGGAAACCCACTGCTGACTGATTGTCGAGCACTTCGTACTCCCCTTCCTGGGAGTCGCCGAACCGCGATTTCCCCAACCCTTACAACGATGGCCGTTAACAGCGGACTCGGTGGCGACACAGCAAGGTTTATTGACAAGCCCGATCCGTCGCACCTATGCTACCAGAAGCGTAACAGAACATATTCTTCTGAATAGAACCGAGCAATGGACCGGGGATATTATCACACGCTGCCAGTCGGAACGAGAAGCGGACCATGGTTAAATCAACATCGTTCGATGTGATCGTGGTGGGCTCGGGCGCTTCCGGAGGCTGGGCGTGCAAGCGGCTGGCGGAAGCGGGCTTGAAGGTCGCACTGCTTGAGGCTGGAGCCCCACAGTCTGATCAGAACTTCTCCGAGCATAAGGCGCCGTTTGAGATCAAGCATCGGGATCGCGCCCCCGAAATTGTTCGCAAAACCCGCCCGATTCAATCCCACTTCGCTTGCGACGAATTCAACTACAAATGGTTTTGTAACGATCTTGACGAGCCTTATACAACTCCAAAGGACAAGCCATACCATTGGTTAGGCCGTTTGCGGGTGACCGGGGGGCGAACCAATGTGTGGGGCCGTGGCTGTCTACGGTTCGGCGAACTGGACTTCAAGGCGGCCTCGCGTGACGGTTACGGGGAAGACTGGCCGCTAAACTATCGCGACCTGGCGCCCTACTATGACCTGATCGAAGAGTACGTGGGAATTGCTGGAATGGCCGAGGGTTTGGCCGAGGTTCCTGACAGCAAGTTCCTTCCCCCCATGGCGATGACGTGCCAGGAAGTTCTGTTTCGCAATCGTGCCAAAGAAAAACTCGGGCGCACGGTTACTCCAGCACGTGTTGCCAATCTCACCAAGTCGATCAACGGACGAGCGAAGTGCCACTATTGTGGGCCGTGCCACCGCGGATGCGTAACCCACTCCTATTTCAATTCCGCTTTTACTACCGTGGCGGATGCGGTGAAATCCGGTAATTGCACCTTGATCTCCAATGCCATGGTCTCTCAGGTGTTGATGGATCATGACCGGAACCGGGCAACGGGCGTGATTTACCTGGACCGTATCACCCACCAGCCGCGAGAAATCCACGCCCGCACGCTGGTGCTTTGCGCGCAAACCTATGAGTCGGTCAGGATTCTTCTCAACTCCGCCAACCCTCGCTATCCCAACGGACTCGCGAATTCCAGTGGTGTGTTAGGGCGCTATCTCACGGCTCACGTCAAGAGCGGCGGGGGCAGCGGGGATCTTCCGTCGTTTGGGAAAAAGCCAACGCTGAACGGTCCGAATCGTCCGACGGGCATTTATGTGGCACGCTTTCGAAACACCGACAAAGGTCCGCCTTCAAAAAACTTTCTGCGTGGTTACGGATTCGAAGGCGGCAGTTCGGTGAGTTTCAACTGGGGGGCGTCTGGCTTTGGCGACGCTTACAAGCAGGCTCTGCTTGAGCCCGAGGCGGGACTCCAAGTGACCGGGTTCGGGGAAGTTCTGCCGCGATGGGATAATTTTGTCGAAATCGATCGCAACGTGAAAGATCGATACGGGATTCCCGTTCTCCGTATTTCCATGTCCGACGGCGACAACGAGCGGGCGATGGTCAAAGACATGGCGGAATCAGCCGGCGAGATGCTGGAAGCGGCGGGAGCGAAAAATATTAATACCTTTGCCAATCCCTCCGCGCCGCGATGGGCGGTGCATGAGGCGGGTATCGCGCGTATGGGAACCAATCCCAAGACATCGGTGCTGAACCAGTTCCAGCAAAGCCACGATATTCAGAATCTGTTCGTCATGGACGCATCAGGATTCACCTCGAATCCCTGTCAAAATCCAACCCTGAGCATCATGGCCTTGTGCGTTCGGTCCTGCGACTATCTCATGGGTGAAATGAAACGGGGGAATGTCTAGCCTTTCGGATTTGCCTGAACATTGTCTCTATTTGCGCCGGTGGGCGTACGCGTCTTTCAGGTATTCCGTCATGACTTTGGCATACTCGGGAAAGGCGATTTCCGGCTCTTCGATATCCGGATGCCACGCTTTTTCCCACTCGAACGAGAAGTAACCCTGGTAGCCGATGTCGACGAGGAGCTCCACCTGCTTCTTTATTGGAACTGTTCCCCGGCCTGTAAGGACATAGTGATCCTCACCACTCTTGGTGATCGAATCTTTGAGATGCGTATGGCGGATGTACTTCCCAAGCCGCGACACGGTAACCTCCGGATCCTCCGGGCCCCCTACAAAGGTATTGTGCGCGTCCCAAAGCAGGGCCACGTGCGGCGAGTCAGCCTGCTGCAGAATATCGAGCAGCCCGGGAGAACGGACAAAGTCGCCGTGGGATTCAAGCAGCACAGTAACATTCTTCGGGCCGGCATAGTCGCCGAGCTGACGCAAGGATTTTGCCACTCGCGCAATGATTTCATCCGGCGTTCCCACGATCTCGTTTCCCATGACCCGTATGTGCGGGGCTCCCAGTTGAGAAGCCAAGTCGATAAACCGCCGGCTGTCGGCCATCTGCTCTTCGTGCTTCGCCGGGTCCGGATCGTGCATGTAAGCCGAGGTATCAACGCTGGCAATACGCAAGCCGCGGGCGGCGATGTCTTTCTTCGATTGTTCGATGCGGCCAGGGCTAAACTCCGGACATGTCGGCAGGTCCATGTTGCCCATCAAGCCTCTCAATTCCACGCCGGTGAAGCCATGCTGCTTGGCAAAATCGAGGATCCTGTCCCAACTCCACGCCGGACAACCAAGCGTGGAGAATGAAATCGGGATTTTCTTCGGCGCCGGCATGGCGAAGGAACCTACGCTGGTTGTGGCTGTTACCGCGCCCACGCCCGCAAGAAACTTACGACGTGAGAAACCGGACGGCATAGAAAGCTCTCCTTGGTCGATAGAAAGGCGGCCTTGCTGGGAAATTGAGATTCTGCGTGACCGCCACCAACGGACTGTAACTTGTTTTTAGAACGTTCGAGAGAAGATTAGCAACGCAATTCCGCGTTATTGCGGCTCGTATCGCGATATGGTATTGCTTTACTGCCGTCTCAAATTTCCGCCTGCGTGATGCGGCAAAACCCAGTCTGGTGAAGAAAATCTCATGATCCGAGTTACGGCTGTGTCGGTTGTTGTTGCTGCTCTGACTGCGATCGCCTGGGCGCAAATACCTCACAGTGCCACGCCTCCGCTGCAGCCCCTGGCACAGCAGGTCCAGCAAATCGAAAAGGCTCTGGCTTATCTGGGTCAACCGCTCTCAGCGGAAGAGGTATCCAGGATCGGCCAAGCCGTGACCGAGCCGGACGAGGCCAAAGCCGTTGCTCGCCTGGAGAGCGTTCTGGACGCTCACGTTCTGGCCATCGTTCAGATCAACGCCGAGAGCCGCGTGAAAGTTGAGCCTGGCCGTGCCGGGCCGGAATTGGTCGAAGCGGGCACCCGGATCTTTCTGGTCAAAGTCATCAACGATGCGGGCGTGACCGCGCAGCTCAAGGTAGAGAGTCCAAACTCGGGAAACGTGTACATACAATCCACGGAAGCCCCGCAACCAGCGATGGAACTGACTCCTCAACAGGCTGCGAACCGCTGGGCCGATATTTCTCTCTATCAGAATCCGCCTATGCCCCAACGCCTGTCGGGCCTGGCGGTCGATTACCAGATCCTTGAAATTTACAGTCGCGACGCCGGCCAAAGATCGGCCATCATCAGCTTCAACGTCGGTCAGGGAACTCAAGATATCGGCTTTCGCAATGACATGACCCTTCTCTTTACCGCGCTCCCTGCGCACGCGGTCACCTTGCGCGTGCACGACGAGAACGGTGAGCCAGCCATGGCGTCCTTCATTGTGCGGGACAAACTGGGCCGGCTCTATCCCAATCCCGCAAAGCGCCTGGCGCCCGACTTCTTCTTTCAGCCGCAGGTGTACCGGGCTGACGGTGAAACCTTGCGCCTGCCCGAGGGCCAGTACACCCTAACGTATAGCGGCGGCCCCGAGTACCTGACCCGGCAAAAAGACATCACGGTGGATGCCAAAGGGCCCTCGCAAGTCGAATTCCTCCTGGAGCGATGGTTTGATCCGGCGACCTATGGCTGGTATTCGGGAGACCATCACATCCATGCGGCTGGCTGCAGGCACTACATGAACCCGGCTGAGGGCGTTCTGCCGGACGACATGATCCGCCAGGTTCGCGGTGAGCGCGTGAATGTCGCTTCCGTACTGACTTGGGGCCCCGACTACTACTACCAGAAACAGTTCTTCTCAGGACACGACCATCCACTGTCCACTCCACATCAGCTCATGCACTATGACATGGAAATTTCGGGGTTCCCCTCAAGTCACGCGGGTCACCTTGTCCTGCTTGATCTGAAGGAACAGGACTATCCGGGAACCAAGCGGTTGACCGACTGGCCCACCTGGGATCTGCCCATCCTTCGTTGGGCCACGCAGCAGGAAGCGGTCGTTGGTTTCGCCCATTCCGGCTTCGGTCTAGAGGTTCATACCAGCGATCTTCCCAACTATGAGGTGCCGGGATTTGATGGAATCGGAGCGAACGAATACATCGTGGATGTGACCTTTCCCAATACCGTCGATTTCATTTCCGCGGTAGATACACCATACGTATGGGAACTCAATATGTGGTATCACATGCTGAACCTGGGCTTCCGCACCAGAATCGCCGGCGAGACCGACTTTCCCTGCGTTTACGATAGCCGCGTTGGCATGGGCCGAACCTATGCTTCATTATCTGCTCCCGTCAGCTATGGCAAGTGGATGGACGCGTTAAAAGCCGGCCGCAGCTATGTGTCCGATGGTAAGACCCACTTGATGAACTTTACTCTCGGCGGCGTGAAAGTCGGCGAGAACTCCAGCGAACTTGGCCTGCCTGCCGCGTCCAAAGTTGCCGTATCGCTGACGGCGGCGGCCTATCTTCCAGAGCAGCCCAATAAAACCCTGCACGATTCGCCCTACGATCAGAAACCCTATTGGGATGCGGAACGGGCGCGGATTGGAGACAGCCGTGAAGTGGCCGTTGAAATTGTCGTCAACGGCAAGGCCGTCGCCTCCCAAAAACTGCTTGCCGATGGGAAGCCGCGGGAGATGAAGTTCGAAGTTTCCATCGCGGACAGCAGTTGGGTGGCGGCACGCGTGATTCCTGCCGCCCATACGAATCCCGTCTTCGTGGTCGTGGATGGCAAGCCGATTCGAGCTTCACGCCGAAGCGCGGAGTGGGCTCTCAAGGGAGTGGATCAGTGTTGGACCCAAAAATCTCCCCTGATTGCCCCCGCCGAAATCGGAGAAGCGCAAAAGGCTTACGACCATGCGCGCGAGGTTTACCAGCAACTGATACGCGAGAGTAAGCCGGACTAGTGACGGATCCCTCGGTACGGCCATTGCTGGCACGGCAGCGGATCCGTTCCATGGAGCGCCACCGTGTGCCCATTCAGGTACGTCTATTCGTCAATGGCGATTTCAAGACCGAACTTCTGCAAAATGCGATACGCATCCTGAGAATTGATCTCGATGGTGGTAACGCCCGTCAGCACACTGACAAGCTGCCTATGGGAAACCGAGTATCGTTCACGACAGTTTAGTATTTTTTAATCCGACCTGGATTTGGCCCTTTTGCCGCTCGAGAGGTCCATATTTCGCCCTCCTCGAATGCACGTCCCCGGAATGTAAACTTGACAGCCATAGCGAAAAAGGCCGTCTTGACGCGCATGGGCGCAAAACGTATGGCACGTTTATGGCATGCATGGGGTGAACCTTGGTTGTGGGGTGAGCATGTGAACTTGCTTGCTGCCTACAAGTTTGTCTTGGCAAGTCGACGCAAGAGGTTTTCCTTGGCGGCGTGTGTCTGGCGGCTCTCCTCCAGTGCCGTTTGAAATCGAGCCGTCTGGCCACGGTGAACTGCGAAATCATGCATGTCGTTTAGCAAAACGACTGCTTTGTCGTAATCTTTGGGTTGTCGGATTTGGATATGTGCTGCAACGCGTTTCCAGATCTCCGGTTCGCGTCGGGCTAATTGATCGAGACACCGAGCCCGGTTTGCCTCGTCTTCTGCTCTTCGTTTTGCCGCTTCCGCTATGCGCTGTTCGTTCAGCAGCCGGGCTCTCTCCTTCGCACGCGCATGAGCCGCTGCCAGGAGATCGCCTGCCTTACGTCGTTCGCTTGCAGCGGACCCGTCGGAAGTTTGGCGTAAGTTCTGACGTCGAAAACGCCGTATGAGATCGTTTCGCGAGCGCTCACCCTGCTCCGCGACCGCGGTGACGAGTAACTCGTTCTTGCCTTTTCCCGGCAGGGTCCGAATCCATGCGGACAATTCTCTGCGGGTCGGTCCAGCGACGAGCGGTTTTGAAGCCTGGGCTGCAACCTCGACGAGGTCCTCATCGATTTCGAGGAATTCGATCAGCGCGTAGAGGGGACCGGATAATTCTTCCAGGCCTGCAGGCACGGGCGGTTCCAGCTTATCTTCACCAGGTCCGCCATCCTGTGCACAGCGAAGCCAGCCGAGATAAAAGGCATCGGAAGTCGCCGCATTTACGAAGTGCCCGCCAACCTTCGGATGTGATCACCCGTGTGTTGCCGAAGTCCGTGGATCAGGTTCGCAAACTGAGATACCAAATGGGGTGATTCTCACAGTGACCCTGAGTCGACGGGGCGCCCTGCGCACCACGATTCCTGGTTTCAACCACTTACCCATTGGCCAACCGCTTGCACATCTACTAGCTCCGTGAATATGCTTGGACGCATCTCGCTTCTACTTGCTCTGTTACTGGCAACGTTTCCCGCGCCAGCACAGACCACCACCGACCAAAGCCAGTCGGAGATGGTTAAGGCTTTGTTAACGCGCATTGACAAGCTCGAGCAGCGAGTGGCTCAACTCGAAGCGGACAAGAATAGCGGTTCCGTACCTCAGCTCCAGGCACAAACACAGATCCCCCAGCCGCAGTCGAAGCAGGTTCCCTCAGCCGAAATCCAACAAAACCAGGCTGCTGCACAAATGCATGAACACGATGAGCACGCGCAGAATGGTACTGTTGCGGAGCACCACTTCCCATCTCTGCAGGTGCGCGGGTTCGGCGACGTAGATTTCTCGGCTACCGATGAACCCGGCTCGCACAGTGGCTTCACTCTGGGACAGGTCGTCCTGCACCTGGCCTCGCCGTTATCCAGGAAGATCGCCTATTTCGGCGAAATTAGTTTTACTGCTCAGCCCACGGCCTACAGCGTCGACGTCGAGCGATCCATCATTCGCTATGACTACAACGACTATTTCAAGCTTTCTTTCGGCCGTTACCACACACCTACTAACTATTGGAACACAGAGTTCCACCACGGTCTCTGGTTGCAAACAACCATCAGCCGACCCGAAATGATTCGTTTTGGGGGACGCTTCCAGCCAGTGCACTTTCTGGGCATGCTGGCGGAAGGCCACATTCCCTCCGGGCGCCTGGGACTGGTGTATGAAGTCGGTCTGGGCAATGGACGCGCCAGCATCATCAGCCGCGCCGGCGATGCGGGGGACGTGAACAATAACCGCGCTTGGGTAGCCAGAGTCTTTGCAAGTCCCGCCGGGCTGCCAGGCTTTCAGGTTGGCGGCGCCATCTATCGGGACAAGATCTCCCCCTCTCCGGCCCTTCCGGGAAATCCGACGTTTGGGGAGTGGATCTCCAGCGCTCACCTAGTCTGGGCCAGAGAGACGCCCGAATTCCTTGCAGAGTTTGCCAACGTGCATCACCGGAACGAATTGACCGGGAAGATTTCCGACAGCCAGGCCTTTTATGTGCAGCTGGCCTACCGCCTGCCATGGCAGGAAAGGAAATGGAAGCCTTACTACCGTTTCGAGTACACACATATTCCCGTCACGGAACCGTTGTTTTCACTCGCCGACTTCAGGGTCCAGGATCTGGTGAGTTCGACAGCAGGTTTGCGTTATGACATCTCCGACTTTGCCGCATTCAAATGGGAGTACCGG
>Ga0137401_10000968_pt1 | contig 12102 bp, 7 predicted proteins | sample CZOMad1_1_16fung_FD_108286 | JGI IMG/M metagenome (GOLD analysis project Ga0137401, IMG submission 108286) | Vadose zone soil fungal communities from Angelo Coast Range Reserve, California, USA - CZOMad1_1_16fungal (Illumina Assembly) | ecosystem: Environmental > Terrestrial > Soil > Vadose zone...
ACCGAACCGATTCGCAAACTCACTTCCGCCGGTCCGATCTTGACCTGAGGCGTTGATGTCGCAGACGCCATCGGCATCTGCATCGAGTTTTGCGCCGCGGCAGCGCTTGGGAGCATTAAACCGCCTCCGGCCAAGGCGCTAATGAACAAAAATTGCCGTCGGGAAATATGATTCTCGTCCTGATGTCTCATAGTTGGAAAGCCTCTGTTTTTGCGGCTTTTAGATGCCGTTCAGGCCTAAGTCAGGCTCACAGATCCTGCCTGCGCCGGATCTGTTTCGCCCTACCCACTCCTGGGTCTTGACTCCTGAATTCCGTGTTCCGCATTCTATCCCTTACTTCATCGCCGCCCAGACTCTGTGGACATCGTCGTGATCTTCCAGCGCCTGGAGGAACTCACCCACTTCTGTCCGCTGGGGTTCGGAAAGCTCCGGAAACTGCTTGGCCAAATAACCAGTCTCGCTGGTGACGACGGACCAGCCTTCTTTTGCTAAACCCTGGGAAACCGCATGAGTGGTCGATCGATCGGTAATAAAACGCGCGCCAGTCACCCCTTCCGGTACGCTGTCGTTTTCCAAATGGGACAGAGGTTCCACTTCGTTAGCACCCGCTTCAATGGCCGCGGCTTCCAGGTCAATGTTATCTCCGGGATGAAAGGCCTCGACCAGCCCAAGGTGATCGAACAGAAATTTATTGCTGCCAGGCGACCCCAGCTGGCCTGACTTAAAGAGTGAGCGAATCTCCGGCGCAGTTCGGTTCTGGTTACCGGTCAGTACTTCGACGATCACCGGGACTTTGTGGGGTGCGTAACCCTCAAAGATGACGGAATGCAGAATGAGTTTCTCATCACCGACTCCCGCTCCCTTCTTAATCGCCCGCTCGATTACATCGCGAGTAACACTCGCCTTTCTGGCCTTTTCTATGACCATCGCGAGCCGAGCATTTCCGGCGGGATCAGGGCCACCCAATTTGGCGGCCACCATGATTTCTTTGACCAGTTTACCGACGACCTGACCCTTTTTTAGGTGAGCTACTTCCCGTTTTGCTTGAAGCCACTGACGTCCCATAAAATCTAATTTTAAACCACGAATAGACGCGAATACACACGAATAACCGGTCTTTAATTCGCGGTTTAATCGAGAGCGTCGGGGAGATTTTCGTAAATGGAGCAAACCTAATCAGCAGGCGCGGTTCTCCTCCTGCATTGGTGGACACTTCACCGAACCGTATGAGCAAAAGACGCAGCAGTCGCCTGGCTTCGGCTGCAGGAGTCTCTTACAATTAGCGCATTCGTAGAAAAATCGACACGCGTCGGTCGGCATCGTCTCGCGCTTCGCGAAACCGCAAATCGGGCACACCAGCACGGATTCGAGAAGAAGGTCGCTCATAGCAAATTCGGTTGTGAACATTGGATAATCGCAAAGAATCTTCAATACTTCAGGAGCCGAACGGTGCCGGTTTTCATTAAAATTAGGATCCCTAGCCCAATCAGCACGAAAGGGACCACGCGGTGCGCGTGATAGCGAATCGGCGCGCCCAGAGCCCTATGACTCACGAGCCAGTGAGCGGCGAGGCACCAGAGACCTGTCATAAACGCGAACACGATCACCAATGCGGACACCTCATGACCGTTCCGGGTGGCAAAAAGAGCGGTATAGACTGCGATGTTATCGCCGCCATTCGCCATCGTCACCGCCGCTACTGCCAAGCTTTTGCCGAGTGCTCCGGTGCTGGAAAGACGTTGCGAATTCTCTTCCTTGTTCTCCTTTCCGCGCCATAGTTCGGACAGCTTTTTGGCTCCAATCGCAATCGGAATGAGGCCAAGCAGACCAATGTACGCCGGTGGAATCATGAGGGAAATCAGCGCGGCGATAGCACTCACCGCACAAATTGCACTAATGCCGGCATACTGGCCAATAACGACATCGCGTACACGGAAATTTTTATCGGCCAAGAAGCCGACCAGAACGAACGCGTCGTCGATATTCGTCGACGCGAAGACGACGATAGCGAGCCCGCTGAGGCTAAGAGCTGATTCCATTTGCTTTTGGGACTAGCACTCAGATCACGCGAAGGGCTGCTTGCGTTGGCGACTTCTTGGCTTTGCCGAAGGATGGAGGCCCGATTCGCGGGCGGCTTCACCGATACTCATTCCGGACATAGAGAAATCTCTCTTGACTTAAAGTCGACTACAACTGCTACGGCGCTGTGCCGAAGTACGAGGGAAAATACAATGGGTTCCGAGCGCCGTTCAGTTTTGAGACCGAACGAAACCAGGATCTGCACGATTGATTTGGTGTCATCCTGCAGGTGACGGGTTGCTCGGTCTCAACCTCGAACAACCGCGCGCACCCGCTGTAGTCCAGTCGCTCCCTGCGGCACCGTCCCGCGTTCCTCCGAAATCTGCGGCGCGCCGGTTCCGTCAGTGGCACGAACCGCGATCACGTATTCTCCGGGAGCGCCGGGTCGCCACTGATAACTCCATGTACTCCAAGAGATCTTCGTCCCTGTTTCGACGATGGTTGTCTCCTGCCAACTCTTTTCCCGGTCGAAGCTCAGCGCCACTTTTTGGATGCCGCGATCCCCGCCAAAAGCAATGCCGCGTAACTCTGTTGATTCACCCACCCTGATTTCCTGCGTGAACCTTCCGTCCGTGACTTCTGGGGCGTCGATTCTCGATGTCGTCGGCACCACGAAGTTCGGACCCCAACCCTGTTCCTTATAGAACCCGCAGCCGTGCGTTTTTTTCAGCCGCGGGTCATTGGCCGTGAGCAGCTCGATCTTAGTCAGCCATTTTGGGTTCTTCTCGCCGTAGAGACCAGGTACAATCAGGCGGAGCGGAAAGCCATGAATGTGCGGGATTGGCCCGCCATTCATTTCATAGACGAGCAGCGTGGTGGGCTCGAACGCTTTCGCGATCGGGAAAGTCTCGTAGTAACCGTCGGCAGCGTGAAAGAGAAGAGCATCCAACCCCGACTTCGGTTTCGCCGCGTTCAAAATAGTCGGTAACGGAACTCCTTTCCAGCGGGCGTTGCTGATGAGGCCGCCACCTACCGGATTGCTAATGCAACATAGTGTCGTGAGTTGTTCGGTAGCAGGTAAATTCGTCAATTCGGCGAACGAGTAGGTACGGGGTTCGTCCACCGCTCCGGCGATTTCCAAGCGCCAGATGTTTCGCACCACATTTGGATCCACCAGGTTCTTGGTGACGCTGTAGAAATCCTCGTTCGGTGTGATGAACTCGACTTCCGGGCCGGCATAGGTGTTGCCATCGTAGTCGATAGTGCTGGTACGACGGAGGCGACGGAACAGACCACCAAATGCGGCAGCCCCTAAAGCGGCCACCCCCAGGTGAATGAAGGCGCGCCGGCTTTTTCGGCCCGCCAGCAAACTAGGCGCGCTTTCCTGCGCAAACTGCGGGCGATGCGTCAGGTATCCGTACAGAACCAGGATCGCGGCGGCGCAGACGCCGAAATCAATTAGCAACCCGAGACTGGTCAGGAAAGGTGCAATCGCCGAGGGCACGCCGAAATATTGAGTACCCAAGGTCGGCCACAGGAAAATCAGGAAACCGATCCAAACGACTAAGAGACCGCCCAACACCAATTTCCACCCAAGCGGATCGATCCAGCGTCTTTGGCTATCATTCCGGCGCCGCTGAACAGCTTCCAGGATGATAGCATACACTAACCCTGCAAAGGCGGCCGCGAAAAGTTGCCCACTCAGGGACGCGACCACTCCTGCGACTTTCAAAGGGACGTAGCCCCCGAATCGATTAATCTGTTCAATGAAGAAGTCGACCGTGACCAGGGGGAACGATCGGTCGAAAATCAGTTCGGTGGAACTCGGTGAACCAAGGTACGTCCGCAGAAAAGCCGCGCTCGCTAGCATGAGAATTCCGCCGGTCAGACCGGCAAAGAAACCACCCAAGGCCACTTTCCAGAGAGGAATCTGCGCTGTTCGCATTGTGGGTTAGATGATGTGCTCTGGACGGATCTTATTCCAAGAAAAGGACCCCTGACACCAGGCTTCGGATTCGTCGAAAGATTTCTCTCACGGGTTTACCTGGCCGACTTCGCTGTGAAAGCAACCCGAAGGAAGGTGGAAGCGATGCGGACGCCGGCTAAAAGCGTGCCGCGGACCGTGCCGGATACCTTGGAAACTCCTCCCTGGCGCCGCCGATGATTCACCGGGATCTCCAGGATCCGCACCTTGGCTTGCGCTACCAGCATCTGCATTTCCAAGTTCCAGCCGTACGTTTCCTCCCGCATGGGAAGCGCCTCCAGAACCGATCGGCGAATTGCTCGGAACGGCGACATGTCGGTGAATTTGATACCACACCAGGCTTGTAACATCCAACCGGCCAAGCGCCCGGCGAACACTTGTTGAAAGGTTAAACTGCCTGGTTCGCGTTCGCCCCGGATGCGTGAACCAATAACAAAATCATATTTGTTCCGAAGAATCGGCGTAACCAATGCCTCCAGAAACTCGGGGCAATCGCTGCCGTCTCCATCCATGAATACGATGATATCAGCACCGGCCGCGATTGCCGCGTGCACCCCGGCGCGGCAGGCCCGCCCATAACCGCGGGCCGGCTGGGCCACCACCAGTGCTCCAGCCTCTTCGGCTCGCGTCGCTGTGTCGTCGGTACTGCCATTGTCGACGACAATGACCCGATCGACGAGTGCTGGAATGGAACACACCACTTCGCCGATGATTTCGCCTTCGTTCAAGGCCGGAATGACCAGCGCGACCATCAGTTTCTTTGCACTCGTTGCAGAATCCCTTTCTGCCGGAGAATCGGTTCGGCTGCGGCAAAATAATCGCGAACGCTGCCCTGTGTTTTGATCCATGCCAGATACCGCGCGACACCTTCTTCCAGGCTGACTCGCGGGGCGTACCCCGCTGCCCTGATCAGTTTCGTATCGGAGATCAGATGCCGTATTTCTCCCGGTCGAAATTCCCCGTTGAGAACGGCTGAACGCGGAATCTGCAACGCTTCGGAGACAAGTTCGGCCACTCGCTTAATCGAAACACCGCGGCCGCTGCCAACGTTGATCGCTTTTCCGTCCAATGCGTCCGAGGTGCCGGCCAGAAGGTTAGCTTGCGCGATGTCTTCCACAAAGCTGAAATCCCGGGTCTGTTCGCCGTCTTCATAGATCACCGGCGGCAAGTCGTTCAGCAACCGGGTACAAAAGATCGCAATCACGCCGGTATAAGGATTAAAGATCGATTGTCGGGGCCCAAACGTGCAGGAGTAGCGCAAGGCAACTGTCGGAATGCCGGTCTGACGTCCCCAGGAGAGCACCAATTTTTCCTGGTCAACCTTCGTAATCGCATAAACAGTCTCGCCACCAAGCGGAGCGTTCTCCGGGGTCGGAACCGACCGCGTCGGCTTCTGGCAAAACGGGCACCGGACCGAAAAGTCGCCGCGCCGAAGCTGCTCGACCGGTCTCAGCCCGGGAAACACCAGGCCATGTTGAGGGCATTCTCCCGCACCTTCCGGATAAACCACCTGCGAAGAAGCTACGATGATCTTTCTGATTGCGAGATTTTTCTCTCGAACAATTTCGAGCAGCTGCGCCGTTCCAAGACTATTTACTGCCACATACTTTGAGATTTCCGGCATGTAACCGCCGTAGGCTGCTTCGTGAAACACCACGTCGATTCCATCCAGCGCCGACTCGACGACTTCTCGATCACGAATGTCACCCTCCACGAATGCTGCTCCGTTCTGGATAGCGGCTTGCAACCAAGGTGGCTTGCCATCCCGGTGAGTTTGGGTTTCGAGGTTGTCGAGAACGCGAACAGCCCAACCTTGCGCCTGCAGCAGGTCGACGATGTGCGAACCGATGAGTCCAGCACCCCCGGTGACGAGTGCCCGTTTTTTTTGAGGAGATAGTGACATGAATTGTCCGTTAACTCCTCGTCACTATGCTCGAACCGCGTTTACGCATTATCCACATCAGAACAAGGAGAGCAAAAAACGGAAGAAATACCCGAGACTGGAATCGAAAGAGGTCGTCCGCCGATTGATCGAAGAGTGAGCGGTAAAGAGGCCAAGTGATCAATGTCAGGGCAAGCGCGGCGGAATTGGGAACGAAACAGAGGAAAAGAGCTAACCAGCTATAGTACCAAGGATAATACGAAGAGAGCAGGGTCGAAAACGCGAGCGCGAGGACAAATGCAGAAAAGATCCACTGCCCTCGAGTTTCGCTATTTTCGCTTCGGAAAGGGGGCTGTCGATAAAATGCCCAAATGGCGATCGCACCGAGAACGGCCAACGCCATCGACGTGAAGATGGCCGGCGGCAAATCGTGCACGACTCCGCACCATCCTAATATGTAATCGATCAGGACTAGCAGATAGTAGCGCCCGCCGCTCTGTAGCCCTTCTTCGTTGGCGTATTGCGGCAGGAACCCAAGAACACCAGTGCCTGCGCCAAGCACATAAGGAAGATAGCAAACGACGAGAGTGATCGTGAAAGCGATTGGCAATTTCTTATCCCATCTCTTGTAAATCGCTGGTAGCAGAATAATAGGAATGAATTTGACTAACGTTGCAGCTCCAAGCGCAAATCCGGCGACCCCAAATTTCTGATGCGTGCGCGCGAACAGGGCAAGGGCGATGAAGCAGATCATGAGCGCATCGATATGTCCCGAACCAGCAAATTCAAAGATAGGTAGTGGGTGCCACGCATAGACGATCACTCGTTCCGCTGGCTGACCGATCGCTCTCAGAGTGGCCGCCACCAATCCCACCGTCACGAGATCTACCAGCACGAGCACGCCTTTGAATCCGGGAATGCTCTGGGTCACCCGCGTCACAATGAAAAAGAAGATTTGCGCTACCGGTGGGTAGATCGTGTGTGCATATTCTTTGCGGTTAATGCTTGGATAAATGGAATCGTCGCGCAGCCCGGCAAGCTGAGGATCAACCGGCAAGTGGATATACGGATTGATGCCTGCTCCCTGCAGCCGTCCATCCCAGATATAGCGATAAATATCGGTTGAGAACCGGGGAGGATCGAGTGGCACAAGGATCAATCGAAACAACCCTCCTCCGATTAGAATGATCAAGAGAGCGCTTCTCGGAAATCTCTTGCGCTGGAACGTCCACCAGACCGCAAAAACAAAAGGAATCCCGGAAATCGAGAGCAAGAAGACTACCGCATAGAAGCGGTTGTGACGATGTGCCCCAAAAGTATACAGCTCGATGATTAACAGCAGAGCGCCGAGTCCGATAAGTGTCACTAGCGATCGCTTCTCGGTCGACTGCGGGATTGGTTGATTGCAAGAGATCAACCTTTCACTCATATCGTTTCCGCCGAACTGGACGTCTGAGCCCAAATTCGCTCGGCACCTTCTTGTGCCAAAATTTGGCGCAAGAATTCCTTGGTATATAGAGCAGGTGAGCCTTGTGGTACGTCCTCATTGGTGCCTTCTGGGAATAGCTCAGACAGCAGGCGATTCAGCGAGAACCGGTCATCCACGTCGTACCAAGCAGGCAGAGTGATGGCCGGCAAGTTGATCTCTTTCGATCTTTCGACGGTCTCGCCATAAACCCGGTCTGTGCTCCAGGTGATGTCTTCAAAAAGCCTCTGGTGTGCGCGGCGCAGCCCTAAGGCGTAATAGCCTCCATCCAAACAGGGTCCGATGACCATTCGATCTTTAGGCTCTTTGAGAAAGGTTGCCAAGTCTTGCAAGTAATGAAACGGAAGCGTGGGACTATCGGAGTCCACCAAGCAGACTGCAGCAAAACCGACGGAGAATAGGTCTCGGGTTGCGCCTAATAAACGAACCCCAAAATCGCCTTCACGCTGAGCGATCATTTTGAATCCTAGTGGCAAAAGCTCCGCAAGATTAGCCTCGGACCCTGTCGGCGTATAAATCGCAACACCCACCACGAAAGGATCTTCGTGGCTTAAGGCTTCGATCGCCGCGCTTGTATCTTTTAGGAAGCAACGGCTGACACTTGCTGCTTCTTCTGGTGACAACGGAGGAGATAGGCGGGTTTTCGAAAAACCGTTTCGGGGCGTTTTGATCATAATGCCCATCGCGCATTTGTCCGTTACGGCGGGATTCTGGCGGGTTGAAGTCAGTATCTCAAGTTTCATCGTGTGCGTACATGGAGAACGTATCTCGGTGAGCTTGCGACGCGCTGCCCGGTATTTTCTTTGAGAGCGATTGTGAGGGTTCGCTATTCACGGATCTTCAGACTCCAACGATCAGATGAGAGCTCGGGCCGTTCTCTGACGGCACCGACCAAACTCCTTTCGAAAGTTGGTGACTTCAATGCCTGCCCTTTTTTTCGGGTTGGGACGTACTGTTGTGCTTTCCTCCAACCCCCTTCCCTGATTTGCTAACAGCTACGGTTGCCGGTTGCTGACTTTCTTTGCTCTTGAAATAGGCCCCAGAAATCGGCAGCCCATGTCTAGTGAAAGTGTCCGGTGTTTCAGCCCTGCTCAACCAGGCCACCCCCAAGAATGCGCCTGTTAGTAGCGTTGCTAACCACGATCTGATTATTTTTTTAATTGGAATGACCTGTTTTGGGTTCATGCTCATTTGTCGAGGGAACCCAAGATTTCCTTACACAGAATTAAGCAGAAGAAGCTATTGAGGAACCGACTCCGCTTTGGTTTCGAATGCGAGGGCGGGAGCTAAGAAACTCCGGCCCTCTCACACAACTGCCTCGGCTGCCAGAGAGAGGCAGCTAAGGCCTCATCACTAAATTTGAGGCGGTTTGCTTCCGTCAGTTGCGCAGCCTCCCTTGCCTTTACAAGAGTTCTTGCCCTTGCAACCAGCGTCGCTGGTTTTGCAGCCGCCCTGGCCCTTACAATCGTTCTGGCCTTTGCACGCGTGTTTGCCCTTTTCCGCGTCAGCCATCGTTTGAAGGGAGACTCCGGGATTACCCGATGTACTCGCTGCATAGGCACGCACGGCGATGGACCCAGTTAGGAGGCCGGCAACGGCAGCGCCGGCAATTACTGCTTTGGATGGTCTAATCATATGTTAACTTTTCTTTCTATGGTTGTTATTTGCTTTTCTTCGTGAACGTGTGGCGGTGAGGGAAATCATGTTGATGGCTTGTTTTTCCCTTTTCAACCATGCACCTGACCTTTTCAGAAGGAGTTTGTATCTCTCTGTTTTATTCCGCCGCACAGATCGATTTCACGGGCGAGCCCTAATACGAGCCATTCGCTCGTTCGGGATCCGATCGTCGCCATTCTTCAGGCGAAGTATCAACTCCGTATCCGGATCGGCCTCCATCCCCTACTGTTTCACGCTCACCGGAATCTCAACCTGTCCTTCGCCAGCCGAACCTTTCCACGAAAGTTTCACCACCCAGTCACCTCCCATCTGAGGTTGAAGCTTCACTCGATAAACTCCCGGTGTACCGGTTTTGCTCACGTCACTTCCCGAATTCATGACCATGCCCGGCATATTCATCATGAGATCGGTCTTCACCTGACCAACGTCTTTGGGTTGACCGTTAGCATCGGTGAACCGAACTAACACTTCGCTTTGTCCATTATGCAGGTCGCCATAGATGCTGATCGTTAGCTCGCCGACAGTACGGGTGGCGATCGGTTCGCCCTGGACTTGAGCAGTACTCGGAGAGCGAGAACTCCACCAGTTCCAACCAGCGACTCCGCCAGCCATCAGAGCGGCCGCGACTAACGCGACGATCAAAAAGCGAAGCAGCCCTTGGAATGGCGTTGCCCGTCTTTCGCCGGCACTAATCAGCGGGCCACTCTCGACCTGACCGCCCGATGGCAGCTCGCGTTTCCGCCAAATAACATAGATGACCGGGTAGAGCACGAGGTTCAGGATAGCGGAAGTGATCACGCCGCCGATCATCGGTGTCGCGATGCGTTTCATCACATCCGCTCCCGCCTGCAAGGCTGGAGACCACATGATCGGTAGAAGGCCGAAGAGGATGGCGCAGACCGTCATCATCTTGGGTCGAATCCGCTGGACCGCGCCCTCTTTCACGGCGTCGTAAAGATCGCCGATATTGTTCATTCGTCCGGCGAGCCGGTATTTGTCCCATGCCTGATCAAGATAAAGCAGCATCACCACGCCGGTTTCTGCATCGAGACCAGCCAAAGCAATGAGCCCGACCCAAACCGCGACGCTCATGTTGTAACCAAGTAGGTAAAGCAACCAGAACGCTCCGACCAAAGAGAAAGGGACGGACAGTAGAACAATAAATGTTCGGGTGACCGAACTCGTGTTCATGTAGATGAGCACAAAGATGATTAACAAGGTGAACGGAATAAGGATCGACAAACGTTTTTCCGCTTCTTGCAAGTACTGAAACTGGCCTGCCCATTGAATATAATAGCCGGGTGGAAATTTTACTTCCTGATCGATCTTGCGGCTCGCTGCATTAACGTAGCCGTTTATGTCGCTGCTGGTGATATCGACGAAGACAAATCCGACTAGTTGGCCGTTCTCGGTTCGAATCTCGGGAGCGCCGGTGCGATACTGGATATCGGCGAGGAGCGAGATCGGCACCTGATCTCCGGTCGGCGTGGCGACCAACACCCGCTTCAACTGATTGATATTGTCACGGAAATCGCGGGCGTAACGAACACTGATCGGGTAACGTTCCCGCCCCTCGACCGTTGTGCCGATCGTGTTCCCTCCAATGGCCGTTTCAACGATTTGGTTGACATCTTCGATTCGTAGTCCGTAGCGAGCCGCCGCTTGACGATTCGGCGTAAAATCGAGGAAGTAACCGCCAGTAGTGCGTTCCGCGAACGCACTGCGAGTGTTCGGAAAATTGGCGAGTGCTTGCTCAATGCCGATCGCAACGCTTTGAATTCCCTTTAGATCCGGACCAAAAACCTTGATCCCCAGAACCGAACGGAATCCAGTGGTTAACATTTCCGTTCGGGTTTGAATCGGCATCCAAAAAATCTGAGCCATTCCCGGCGTTTTGCTGACGTCGTTCATCTGAGCGATCAGCTTCTCCCAGGTCATACCTGGTCGCCATTGGTCCGGCGGCTTCAGTTGCAGAACCGTCTCGAACATAGACATTGGCGCGGGATCGGTCGGAGTGTCTGCTTCGCCGGCTTTGCCAAAAACGCTTTCTACCTCTGGAAACTTCCGAAGAATGCGATCCTGGATCTGTAAGATTTTAGTAGCTTCGGTAACTGACATTCCCGGGACCGCCGTTGGCATGTAGAGGAGCGTTCCTTCATTCAGCGGAGGCATGAACTCCTTCCCTAGCCGGCTGAAAGGAATATAGGTCAAGGCGAGCACCACGAGCGCCAGCAAAAGCGTCAACCAGCGGAATCGGAGAGCAAAATTGACGCATGGTTGGTACGCCCAGATCAAAAAGCGATTAATCGGATTCTTGGTTTCGGGTGTGATCTTTCCCCGAATGAGCCAGGTCATTAGCACCGGCACCAGGACTATTCCCAGGATGGAGGCAAAGAACATCGAAAATGTCTTCGTGAACGCCAACGGGCGAAACAGTCGGCCTTCCTGGGCCCCGAGCGAGAAAACCGGTACAAAACTAACGGTGATCACCAGAAGAGAATAGAACAGCGGCCGCCCAACGCTCTTTGCTGCCGACAGAATAACTTCGAAGCGTTCCCGGCCATGGGCATCGTGTCCTTTCTCGTCACGAAAGTGTTCCAGCGCCTTGTGCGCATTCTCGACCATGATGATCGCCGCATCGATCATTGCGCCAATCGCAATGGCAATTCCGCCTAGCGACATGATGTTGGAAGTTTGACCCAACCAAAGCATCGGGATGAATGACAAAATGATGGCGATCGGGAGCGTGATGATAGCCACCAGAGCGGACCTGACATGCCAAAGGAAAAGAATCGATACGAAAGCTACGACAATACTTTCCTCGAGGAGCTTTTCGCGCAGCGTGTCGATTGCATTATGGATCAGGGTACTTCGATCATAGACCGGAACAATCTCGACGCCTTCCGGGAGCGCCTTCTTGATCTCTTCAAATTTTTTCTTTACCCCGTCGATGACCTTGAGAGCATTCTCGCCGTAGCGCATCACTACAATGCCGCCGACGGTTTCGCCTTCCCCGTTCAGCTCCGCGATTCCCCGTCGCAGGTCTGGACCGAG
>Ga0137401_10000969_pt1 | contig 12099 bp, 7 predicted proteins | sample CZOMad1_1_16fung_FD_108286 | JGI IMG/M metagenome (GOLD analysis project Ga0137401, IMG submission 108286) | Vadose zone soil fungal communities from Angelo Coast Range Reserve, California, USA - CZOMad1_1_16fungal (Illumina Assembly) | ecosystem: Environmental > Terrestrial > Soil > Vadose zone...
AACTGCTGCCGTTGTTCGTCAGAAAGTTCAACTGCGGCTGCAACTCGCATCATGTCTACCTCCTTAAAAGGTTACACGATGCGTTTGATTCGTTGTTCCTTTATTTGTGACGCACTACACTAGAACGTTGTAGATAAGTGACGCCTTTGTAGGGAACGTAGTATCCCACTGCGCCGAAAATAAATTTCCGCACTTTTTCTGAGTCAGGAATTTCAAACGACAGCAACACCTCTTCTCCCTGGCGTAGCCTTATCCGCCTTCCATCGGTAGAATGCAAAATAGGATTTCTCGGGTACGCTACAAACTGCCGTCCATCAGCATAGACTGCTCTAACAAATACTGAGTCGATGAACGTGTCTTCGGGGTCTTTTTCTTTCACTAAGATTCGACCATCAAAACTATCCAATTCTTTCTCCTCGAGCGCTTCCTTTCGCGGCCCCACATTTCCTCGAAGAATTACGCCTTCGTTATGCCACGTGCTCGAGTAACCGGAGTTAGTGTAGACGTAAGGACAGCTACCGGTCGCGTCCTCGTCGAAGATTACAATCCTCGATGAATCGAACTGACGGAATGGGAATTCGACTTTGTCCGCCTCTAGTGTTTCAATCTCGACGGATGGGCCCAGCACATAGTCTCTATCCAAATTCACGATTTGATTTGACCGACCGAGCATTTCTACCAATACGTTAGCCGGAAGAGTAATGCCTCCGCTCGGCCCCGATGCATCAGACGCCGCAAAATACAGTTGGCCTCTCGTTCTGATTGCGTCATAGATATCTGGCCGATTGGCGGCGGTTACCAAATCGTCATTTGTCTCCGGATTCTTGGCCAGTTGCATTTCAATAGGAATCGCCACCTTTTCACCCGGTTTTAGCATCTCCATTGGGAAGAGTGGCTCGTGTCTTAAGTCACCATTTTCAAATTGAGATTTAGCTGCCTCTCGACTGTGAATCCTTTCCGTATTGTCCTCTTTGAATCCGACTTCCCCCAGTTTTATAGGCGCATCGCTGATATTCTCTACAAGAGCAATTCGCAAACGTACGATACGTCCTACATACCTCGCGAATGCGTACCATGGCGGATCGTCGGTGCACAATCCAAACAGACGCAATTGAATATACCCGAAGTCCGGAGGCATATAGTCCCGCGTTATGAATGAATAGAATCGCGCGACAGGCTCGTTGGCAAACCAATCAAGATCGTTACGATTAATATATCTTCGGAAAACCAGTGGATAAGGCAAACTTTCAGTGCGCGCTGGATCCAGGAACACTTTCCATTCGCGGCTGCTGTCACGAATTGTCTCCAGGAGATTCGGAACAATCTTATCCGGCAAGAACACAACATCACCTTTTGAACTTCCCACAAAATAACTTCCTATGAGTGGCTGATCGGTCGCTGCACTCTGTGGCTCATTCTTAACTCCGTTGTTCTCTTTGTAGAACGCGAAGATGGGCTGAGCTTGGCGGTAGCTTTCGGAAAAATTCTTGACAAGTCTTCCGAGCGATTGATACACGCTATTAGGAACTATAAACGGCTGGCCCGCCAACTTTTCTTCCCACCGCTTGTCCATTTTTCCTTGAAGGAAAAAGTCGATCGCTTGTCGTTCGAGCAAGAAATACGTCACCCGAAACGGCGGATCGCCTGGCGAAAGTTTGATCATTACGTTTGAGCCGGTTGTTTTAGAGAGATCAAGCTCAACTTCACCCTATTTTTTCGACGGTAAGAATATTGATGAAAAGGATAAACATTATGACAAAGTTTATGCCCTTGCGGGGAAACGGACTACCCGAGAACTCCGGTCACGGGGTTGGAATGTCCTCAGATTTTGGGAACATCAAATTAAGAAACTAGGTGCCCGACGTATGACAAATCGAAAGAAGCGTTCAAATGGTGGGCCAGAATAGTCGTAAAACGAGCCGGCTTGCTTCAATTAAGAAAACAAAAACCTTTTCTTTCTGTATCTCTTGAAGACTGCGAGGAATTACAGAGTCCAGTACCCACAACCTGTGAAAATGAAAGCGGGGAGTCAGAGAGTGAAGACCTGGTGAAGCAAAGCATCGAACAGCTGTCTGAAACGGATCAGGTAATCCTTTCGTTAAAGTTTGACGAAGGACTGCCAACTGATCTAATAGCTGAGAGGCTCGGCATTACACAGCCCGCGGCTCGTATGCGCATTTCGCGAGGACTTCAAAAACTCAAACAGATATTGGAAGGATGGAAACCTCGTGAACTACGAAGACGAAGAAAAGGAACTGGACCGGCAGATCCAAGCGGAGCTGGGTCGACGTAAAGGCGGTCATTATAAACGGCCACCAAGCTTTTCAAATTCTAAAGAATTGCAAGCACTGCTAAAGCACTCGCCAGTTCGAAAGATCGTTAGAAACTTACCGCTCTCATCTTACATTCGACAGGTTCGAACTTCGCTCGGAGCCACGACTGAAGTCTTTGCTGCAGCTCTAAACCAGCCCGTCGCCACTGTGCAACAGCTCGAGTCAAAGCAGATGCTTCCCTGGACAATCGATCCACAAGTGGTCGCTCAGGTTGCCGAGAGCCTTCGTCTTCACGTGACCGCATTACAGGTGCTTTCAAAGCATTCGCATACAATTGCATTCGTGTCGCGTCAACTACTCGATCCAGACTTAGCAAGACAGCAAATGCTTGATTGGCTCGAAGAGGTGAAAGCGGAACTCGACAATCGTGGCGCCGTCGACTTACTGCAATAACTGATTCAGAACGTCTGGACTACTCCCACCAGCCTGGTTCCGTCTACCCCGCCAAATTCGGCCGTTTTCTTCACTTCCAGCTCGAGCTGTTACACGCTTGCATATATATATCAAGAGGGAAAACGAATTCATTTCGTTGTCCTCAAATGGCGACGTGTCTCATCGCTGTCGCAATGCGCGAGAAGGAAGTCGAATCAAGTGCTGACTGATCAAGAACTTGAAATCTGGAAGCGGAAGCTCGATCTCAACCAAGCGGCGTCAGAGCTAGTTGACAAGATCAGAAACTCTGAGCCAGCGCGCGCGACCAGGGGTTGGGCGGGAAGAAACGTCTGCGTTCGATATGCAAGCAGCAAGATGGGACGTACGATTCAGAGTGAGAGTCATAGAGTCGAGTTTCCATTTGTTCTGTCCGAATGCGAATTTCCAAAGAACGATGACGTCACCGAATATTGGGATCAGCCAACCACTCTCCGGCTCAGGTATAAGAACAAGAACGGACGGATGGTCACGGTTACCCACACGCCTGATTTCTTCTTAATACACCCGGGCCGAGCAGGATTTGTCGAGTGCAAGGATGAACAAACTCTCCTGAGGCTCGCCAATGAACAACCCAACAAGTTCACAGTTGATTCCGCCGGAATCTGGCACTGTCTTCCAGCCGAAGAGGAGGCCGCCAAGTACGGCTTCTACTACCGCGTGTTTTGTAGTAGCCAGATTGATCGCACGCTCTCGCGGAACATCATTTTCCTGGAAGACTTCTTCCGGCCAAACGCTCCTGACGTACCCGATGAAGTTAAGAATTCAATCTTAAGAATTGTCACTGCAAAAGAGGGACTACGACTGTCGGAACTCCTTTCACTCACAGCGGAGCTGGAAGAACGCGCCGACACTGTCTACAAACTCATCGCTGACGGCGCGCTCTATGTGGACCTTAGCGCCACTGCGTTGGTCGAAAGGGAGCAAGTCTATGTCTATTCAACAACGGAGGCTTTCAGTCCCTCGGAGATTGTGCGTTTGCCCAAACCAAAGTTCATCGAATTTTGTATTGGGGAAAGACTTCAGTGGGGTGATCGAGTTTTTGAAATCGCCAATCTCGACCATCTCAACGTGTGGTTGATCGGTGACGCTGATTATCATCCAACATTGTCAAGAAAATATGTAGAGCAATTGATCGTCAAAGGAGAAATGTCTCAGGGGAAAGCAGCAAAAAAGACTCTGACGAGTTGAGTTGGAAGAAGCTTATAGATGAGGCAAAACCTGAAGCTGTAAAAGAAGCAAATCGGCGTTATGAAGTCGTGATGCGGTACTTCCGAAAAGAAGCCATTAAGAACATTCCTATCAGAACAGTAAAAAGGTGGGCCTCACAGTATAAGCAGACGCAACTACTTTACGGTAACGGGGTTGTAGGCTTACTGCCCCGGTGGGCTAAGAGGGGCGATCGATCAACTCAGAGGCTCTCATCCACCGTTACCCGCCTCATGATGGACCTCATCGAGAATGAATATGAGACCGATGTTCAATCCGGAATGTTTGTGGTCTACGGCAAATTGCGATTGGCCTGTGCCGATATAGGCGAGAAGCCGCCCTCGTACATGACCTTCGTCAACTACATTAATAAGAGACCGAAACACGAACAGGATCTTAAACGAAAGGGAAGTCGTGCGGCTTATGAAAGCGAGCCGTTCTATTTCCATCTTGACCTGGATACGCCACGGCATGGTGATCGTCCATTCGAAATCTGTCACATCGATGAAACTGAACTCGACTGGGAGTTCATCGATCCCATTACTGGGCAGAACTTCGGCAGACCCTGGGCCACATTCTTAACCGACGCGTTCTGCAGGCTAATCCTCGTTGCTTACCTCGCATTTGAAAGCCCAAGCTATCGCTCCTGCATGATGGTCCTACGCGACTGTGTTCGACGCTTCGGGAGGTTGCCGCAAATGATTGTCACTGACGGAGGATCAGCCTTCAAAAGTACCTATTTCCAGTGTCTCGCGGCATCGTTTGAAATTACCGTGAAACGTAGGCCTAAGGCTAAAGGGCGCCATGGTTCCGTTATTGAAAATGGCTTTGGCGTCACTCACAAGGAATTCGTTTACAACCTGCAAGGTAATACCCAACTGTCGCACAATGATGTTCGCCAAGTTACCCCGTCTCACAATCCTCGCAATCTGGCGGTTTGGTCTTTGGGACCTGCATATGAGCGGTTATGCGACTGGGCGTATAACCGCCACGCCAAACAATTGCACTCAACACTAAAAGAAAGCCCTCAGTCGCTATACGCGCGCACCCTCGACCTTACCGGACACCGCAATCATCGGATGATTGCTTATGACGAGGACTTTCGCGTAATGACACTTCCGACAACCCACAAAGGTACCGCAAGAAACGTACTCAACAAGGGAGTCAGAATTAACAATGAGTATTACTTCCATCCCAGTCTCATCGAGCGCACTCTCCTCGAAAAAGACCTCCCGGTCAAATATGACCCGTATGACTATTCAACTGCATGGGTCTATGTACGAGATAAATGGATTAAGTGCCTTTCGCAAGATCATGACCAACTGAGGGGCATGACTGAAACTGAATTAAGAATACGCAGTGCCGAAAGAGCGATGCGTAACACTGCCTTTTCCCGGACGCTGGGAGAAAGGGCTGAAGAACGGGCCCGTGGCGCTCTCGAAGATCAGAAATGCGAAAAAGAGCTCGCAGCCAGGCTTGCGGTTGTCCGCGCAAAGGAACGGGAAAATGTTCAAATCAGAGAACAAATTGATGGACCATTTCAAGTAAATAAGAAATCTGAGCCAAACATAACCAAGTCACCTGCACCCTCAGGATCAACAGAAGATATTCCACGAATTTCACCATTCGATATCGCCGGCAAAGTTAACACGTTGGAGGAATACGTATGAGCTCGAAGACCTCGTTCGATGAAGCATTGTTGAAACGTCCCGCATCGGAACGACTGCAGTATTTCCGATCTTATGTTGTCAAACATCGGAGACTGGTAACCATTGATGAGCAGATTAGTGCTGCCCTCAAGGAGCCTGCCGACGCCGGGATCGTGTTTATTGTTGGGCCTTCGGGAATTGGAAAATCAACGATTCAGAAAGTCATTTATCAAAGAGTCATCCAGGACGCGATGGCTGAGATGCAGACGGATCCCGGATACATCCCGATCGCAGGAATTGAGATTCCGTCCTTAGGGAAAATGAGCTACAACTGGCACGATCACTGGTATCGTGCACTTGATGCGCTCGAAGAACCATTAATCAAACACAAAGCCGTTCCAAAGCGGTCGAAGCTTGATCGGCCCACTACGGGCGCGCGCATACGCGAACAAACCGCCGCCTTGCGACGTTCCTTCGAATCAGCTGCCGTCCGCCGCCGGCTGAAAGTGTTCTTACTCGACGAAGCCCAGCATCTAACACACGTCTCAGTCTCACCTCTCCGGTATCAAGTCGAGACAATCAAATCCGTCGCCAACCTCAGCAAGGCCCTCCATCTAATGTTCGGCACCTATGAACTCCTTCTCTTGCGAAACGCCAGTGGCCAGTTGGGGCGTCGTGCTTTAACCATCCACTTCGATCGTTATCAAGCGAAGTCTGACCAAGACATTGCCGCCTTTGCTGAAGTAGTCAAGACCTTCCAGCTGCAGATGCCACTCATACAAACACCCGACTTCCTTCCTCATCTGGAATACTGCTTCGAGAGGAGCCTCGGCTGCGTTGGCCTGCTCAAAGATTGGTTCTGCCGATCGCTGGCTGATGCGGTTGATAAAGGCGCCAAAACCGTTACTTTACGTGACCTACAAAAGCACGAATTTCCCCCCAGTGTCCTGCTTACCATATCAAAAGAGTTTGTTGAAGGTGAGGAGAAACTCTATGAACAGGAAAGCTCCTTTGCCTTGTTGAAGGAGCGTCTTGGTATTGCATCTCGTCTGAGGAAAGATGCGAAAGCAACGAATAAAAAGAAACCCGCAACCCGCGCCAAACGTGGTTTCGGCCGACGCAAGCCCAAACGCGACAAAGTAGGCGAAGGTCGAGCCGCAACCAAACGGCCGAAGGGATCCGGTTCGAACCCTTAGTATCCGATCTGATATTCCCTAAAGGACGCCCGATGCCGAAGATGACACTCTGGTCTCCCTTAATCTCGCAGCACGAACTTTCTGTTTGTGAGCGGCTAGGCCTACAGATACCGACGATACCTCCCCGAAGTCCATTTTATTGCCTCAGCCCCATGAGAGTTGGCTCGCCTTTCTGTGAAAGTCTGACCAGTTACTTTTTAAGGCTCTCCGAAGCGCACTGCGTGACGCCTAGGAGACTCTTCGACAATGGACTCAACCTCGCACTCGGTAAGAATGACCAAAACAGTCGCGGGCTCGTTGGCCCCAGCGATACTTTTGGAACGTGGCAGATTAATGGCAATGGGCTGGTCGCCGAGAAATGGGTGAAGGCCCTTAAAACCATTACCCTGCGGGAAGATTTGAGTGCCCTGACCCTTTTACCTTTTCATGAGGCATTCCCAAAGCGCGATGCATGTCGGCGTGAACGCGCCTGGTGTCCTTTATGTTTGGACGATCTCGATCAGTCTGATGGAATTGTCTATGAGCAACTACTCTGGACTCACAAGTTTGTTAATGCATGCGCAGTACACGATGTGGCGCTTCAAACCTGTTGTCCGCATTGTGGGCGGATATCACATGCGCTTTCAGGAAGTATGCGCGTTGGCCGGTGCGCCGGATGTGATGGCTGGCTTGGTGCGTTGTTTAGGCGGGCTCACAACGAATCGAAGCGAACTAAGGATAAATCAGATGAATATCAGATCTTCGTCACCAACGAGATAGGCAGCCTAATTGCCGTTTCGCGTGACACAGAGTATCTGTTCAACAAAAACAATCCCAAGAGGGCTATTGGCGAACTTCTGGCGCGGTGTTTTAACGGAAATATTCGTGCCTTTACTCGATACCTAGGTCTGAATCGAACCGCCGATTCTTCATTAACCAATCAGGGAACGCGATTTGTAGTTTTGAGCTTGCTGCTAAAGCTGGCTTTTATTTCTCAAACACCTCTTCTCGATCTCTTAACCAATGAGTGTGCGCTGGCTTCCTTCTCACCGATCATTACGCGCACATCCAGACAACCGTCTCCGTTGCTAATCGCCAAGAAAGAGTCTGTTCTATCAACGCTTGCCGCAGCCGCCCACGAGACGCCGCCACCCTCCCTAGACGAGGTAGCACTTAGGTTGGCGTGCACGACCTCACGACTGCGTCAGCACTCAGCCGAAACCTGTAAGCTAATCACTAAGAATTACCGAATGTCTGAGAGAGGACGACAAACGCTAGCGGCCCGGCTAAGAGGGTGGCGTTCGAGTGCCGCCGACATTGAAGCTGCTTTCAAGACTGCGCTAAAGAAAGAGCGTCCCCCAACTCTCGACCAGCTGGCACAATCACTCGGTTATAGAAACCGTTTCGGGCTCAAGCACAGGGTTCCGGACCTATGTCGTGCTCTACTTCAGAAGCACCCGAAACGACACGAGGCAAGAAGGCAGTTCGTCGAATCCGAACTACGCAAATCGCTTCAGACCGATCCGCCCGAGGATCTGCTCACCGCAGCCCAGCGGTTGGGTTACGTATCAACCCACGAACTGGGACTGAGATACAAAGAACTCTCCAGAAAGATTCGGGCGCGTTATGAAGCTCATCAGAAAGTACAGTCCCTCTCAAAAATGCGCGCTCAATTGAATGCAGTTCTTTCTGAGACACCCCCACCTACTCTCAAAGATTCGATGCGAAAATTGAGCGTCTCAGATAAATGGTTACGAGAGTATTTGCCTGATGAGCGCCGTTCGATCGCGGCACGCTACCTCATATATCGACGAGAGCAATCCATAGCAAACAAAACAAGAGACAGAGAACGCATCAGGGCGATAGTCCGAGACTTTCACAACACCGGAACGTTTCCATCCATGAATGCGGTTCTGGATGTCTTTAGTGCCAGTGCTTTGAAACGTACCGACGTATGGGCAACAATCAAGCAGGCGCGCGAGGAATTATTAGCGACTTAGAACATCCCCTTCTCCAGCAAGGTTGTTTACCTTCAATGATAATGACTAGACCGTAAACTAGGAGGTCGGTTTTAGATGAGGTTCACAGAGCGTGACCCATTTGTTCAGGTATCTTTTTGAGGAAGTTTTCGAACTCTCCGCTGTTCACGACCAATATATCCATCCACGTGTGCACCTCGTGAGATCCGTAAATTATCGCTTCCTTAACCGACGGATCCGGCTTGCGCTGTAGATGAGGTGATAGCGACATTCGATATACCAGACAAGGAACTGGCTCTAGGCGTACATGATCGTAGGAAATTTCTCCGCTTCTCCCGTCTACATGCTCGTCCGCAAATTCACACACAAATAGATCTGCTGTCGTAACTATCGTCGGCAAGAATACATGTTTGTCGAGAGTCGGAAGCTCATCCGGATTTAACCGTCCGAAGTGTTGTCCGAGATTCATTTCTTCAGTAACGATCGCCTGAGTCGCCAGAGCTATTTGTTCCGCTGCTTTCGTGATCGCATCATTGGACGTTTTGGTAATACTCTTCTGCCAATCGTTCTGTTGGGCCTTATATTCCAGATACGTTCCACGAGTCTCACGCCCATTTTCAACGACGGGGAATTCAAGAGATGCTTGCAATGAGCTGGTGGTAATTTCGACGTCGTTTAAGTGCGACGCTGCGACCTTAGTTTCAATGCAAGGGAAATAATTTAGGCGGCGTGGCTCGCTGCCAAAGAAAATCCATTGGATGAACCCTGGGTTAGTCTTCTTGCACTCTATGAGTAAGGTTAAGTGCCGCCGGTTCTGGGAGCGTCCCTGGTAACCTCCGTGGATAGCCCGTATATCGAGTTCACTCTCTTTCCAGGACCAGTGTGAATCGATCGGCTTATATGCAACCGGATAATTCGTGGAGACGAGATGCCAATTATTGCTTTCCCGGATACTCTTTCGGCACCATCGCTCAAAGAAGATCCCGTGAATATTCAAGGAGTGGATCGTCCAGTCGTGATTGGTCTGAGGCCCGTCCCTCATGCTTTTCCAACCTCTTGGTTATGCAGTGTCATATTCTTCTACTGCGACTGTTCCTAAAAACGTTGACTTACCACTATTGTTGTAATATTGTCCATCCCCCTCGCGCGAATCATAGGCTAGTCCTCAGAGCCGGCGATCATCGCACTCCTCTTGAACCAGCCTTAGATCATTTTCACATTCAATTATTAGATTTACCGCGAGAGGAGCCCCGAGCGAAGCTGCGGACGCATCGAGAAGGAGATCCAGTGTTTGAAAAGAACAAGATCCGTATTTCCGAATTAGAGTCTCGGATCGCAAATCTGAACGGTGAGATTCGGGCTACTGAATCAAAAGCCAAGGCGCTCGTGAACTATGGCCAGCGAAGCGCCGAGAGATTAAAGGACCACTTTGGCACAATCCTCATTTCAAGTTCGCAAACCTTCGATCAATTGCTCGCCGGGCGTCCCCTTCCAAGTGTAGCTGGTTGGGGCAACCAGGAATGGCAATCATGGAATGCGAACACTTCCGAAGACCAACCATTCATTCGCTTGGGTGACTTGGTAGAACAACGCCCGAACGGAGGGTTACGGATTCCTGGTTACATTCCATTCATCGGATTAAATAAAACTATCATCATCGGTGGGGGCCAAGCCGCCGAGCGCGCGGTAGCTCTCATGCAATCCCTCGTGGTCCGCACAGCTTTGATGCTGCCTCATCAGGCTCGCTACACACTACTCGACCCGGCCGGCGCTGGCATAGCATTTCCGATGCGTCGATTTCTGCCACTCGTCCAGCAGAACTCGGGTGATGTGCGCCGTGACCTTGATCAGGTAATCGCCGAAATTCATCGGATCATCGAGACTTATCTTGATGCCTCGACAACGTCGTTTGAATCTGTGCCGCCGGAGATTCGGATTAACGAGCGATTCCAATTTGTGTTCGCAGCCGATTTTCCAAATCGATACGATCGCCGCGCAATTGAAGCTTTACAGAGCATTGCCAATACCGGTCCCGTCGCCGGAACTTATTTGTTTATTCACTACAATCGAAACTATGAGCTGCCGCGAGACATGGGCATGGATGGTTTCAAGAATGCCTTTTTCGTCGATGTCGATGCCAATGGAACGCTAACTAAGCTGAACCTGGCCTTAACCGCGGATGGCCCGCCATCTGCGGATCTTCAGAATGCATTATTCCAAAAGCTAAGCAGTGCGAAACCACCCGAGCGAATTATTGACTGGGATAACGTAGTTGCGTTGCCCGAAGAGGAATGGTGGTCCGCAAGCGCTACTAAGATCATCGAGTCTCCGATCGGCGCGCGTGGCGGTGGGGATCGGCTGAAGTTATGGTTCGGCGTAAACCATGACAATCAGCCTTGCGCGCACGGAATGCTCGGGGCTATGACAGGCGCCGGCAAGTCCAATCTCTATCACGCATTCATCTCTGGTCTTGCTGTCCGCTATAGCCCTGAAGAGTTGCGCCTCTACCTAATTGACGGCAAGGACGGAGTCGAGTTCCAGCCTTACCGAACTCTTCCGCACGCAGAAGTAGTTTCCCTTCGATCTTCACCGGAATTATCTCGCAGCGTTTTGGGAGAGCTAATTGCGGAAAAGGAACGCCGCAACGAACTATTCGTTCGGACGGACGTCAGAGACTTCACCGGTTATCGAGAGAAAGGTGAGCCAGAGGGCAGGCTGCCACGAATCCTGCTACTCGTTGATGAATATCAAGAGTTGTTCGAAGGCGATAAGGATAGTATCGCTTCGTCTCAACTCCTGCAACTGTCGCAACAGGGCCGAAGTGCGGGCATTCATATGTTATTGGCTTCGCAACGCTTCGGTGCGGCCGGCATGCTCAATCAAACAGGCATCTTTGGAAATATCCATCTCCTCATCGCAATGCAGATGAAAGCGGCGGACGTGCAGGCTTTAACTGAGTTTGGCCGTCGCGGCAAAGCGTTGATAGCCACTTGCGACCTGCCGGGAAAAATCGTCGTCAACGACCACGGCGGCGATGATGGCGGCAACGTAACCGGCAAGGCTGCGTACTTACCGTTATCCCGGCTCGATACGCTGCTGCAAGCGCTTGCAGAGAAGTCGCAATCCCTTCCCGACGATAGTTTGCCTCGTCGAGTAGTCTTCAATGGCAAGTCTCAACCGAGCCTGATTGACAACCCCTATCTGACGCGCCTGTTGCGGCATCCGGAGTGGATGACTTCACAAGAGTTTGCGACCTTCGCTCGACAGCCTATCGAAACAGGTGGTCTTGGAATTGTGGACTGGTTTCCTGAAGAGCATCCTCGCG
>Ga0137401_10000970_pt1 | contig 12085 bp, 10 predicted proteins | sample CZOMad1_1_16fung_FD_108286 | JGI IMG/M metagenome (GOLD analysis project Ga0137401, IMG submission 108286) | Vadose zone soil fungal communities from Angelo Coast Range Reserve, California, USA - CZOMad1_1_16fungal (Illumina Assembly) | ecosystem: Environmental > Terrestrial > Soil > Vadose...
GAGCCAGATTGGCGGGTCGGTAGGCGGCTTCAGCAGCGCTCGCCACAGCAAAGGTTCCAGACCATGTGGCGCTCATCGTTCCACGCCCCGCGCCGGCCGCCGGGCGAATAAGTTCGCGAAGAGTAGCGCCCATGGTGGCGGGAGCCCCTTTTGCACACTGCCACACGGTGCGGAGTGAGGACCGTGACGAGAGCGCGTTCGGCACGATCCGGGAACCCGCGCCCAAGCCAAGAGGTACGCGAATTACAGGTGCGGGTCGCGGATTCTCCGTTCATCGGACTTTGGTCCTATAGGCCGTTCAGCGATTGCGGTTCGTTGGTACTTATGCTAAATGCGACCATGAGATTTTGTTCCCGCGCCTCCGCGGGCCCTGCGGCGCGCAGACTCGTCTGCCTCCTGTTCGTGCTGCTGTCCGCGTGGCGACCAATGGCGCCGCCGAGCAGGCACCGAAGACCGTTCTGCTGCTCTACGGCGAGGCGACGACTCTGCCGGGCGCCACGGCCCTCGATGAGGAGATCCGGACACAGCTGCCGGCGGCAGCGGGTCCGATTCACTTCTATACCGAGCATCTCGATGCGGCGTGGTTTCCGAACCCCGTGGTCCAGCGTGGGATCGCGGATGTCCTGCGACGAAAGTATAAAGGGCGGAAGATCGACCTCGTCATCGCCGCCGCCCCCGGCGCTCTTCAGTTCGCGCTGGACCATCGGGCGGTGCTCTTCGGCGGCGCTCCCGTCGTCTTCGTGAGCCTACGGCCGCCAGGCGCGGTCTCTCCCGTTCCCGCCGACATCACCGGGACCTGGTTCTCCGTGGACTGGCAGGCCAACCTGGACCTCATCCTGAGGCTCCAGCCCGCCACCACCCGCGTCGTGGTCGTCTACGGCACGTCGGCCTTCGACCGGAACGAGACCGGGAAGATTCGCGATGCCTTCGTGGCCTACCGCGGCCGGCTCGAGCTCATCGAGCTGACCGATTTGCCGTTCGCCGACCTATTGAAGAAGGTCGCGGCCCTTCCCGACCGCACCGTGATCTTGTTCTATGTGCTGCTGCGCGACGGCGCGGGAGCCAACCACGTTCCGACGCACGCGCTGGCGGCGATCGCGCGCGCGACGCGGGTCGCCGTCTACGGCGTCAGCGACACGTTCATCGGCCACGGCATCGTCGGCGGCCACGTCCTCAGCTTCCGCGGGCACGGGCGGCAAGCGGCCGCCCTGGCGGCCCGCGTGCTGCGCGGAGAATCGCCGGGCCCGGCCGGCGCCGGTGACCTGGACCTCAACGTGGCGACGTTCGACGCGCACGAGCTGAAGCGCTGGGGGATCAGTGAGACTCGCTTGCCGCCGGGCAGCGTCGTCGTGAATCGAACCCCGTCGGTGTGGGAACTGTATCGAGGGTACGTCGTCGGAGGACTGGCCGTCGCCGGCGTCGAAGCGCTGCTCATCGCCGGGCTGTTGGTGCAGCGCCGGCGCCACACCCTGGCGCAGCAGGCCCTGGCGCTGAGCCTGCGCTTCGAGCGCCTCGTTGCCGAGACTTCGACCACGTTGGCCGCCACCCCTCTGGATGACGTCGAGGCCGCAGTACAAACGGCTCTCGGTCGGATCGTCGAAGAGCTCCAATGCGATCGGGCAAGCCTGTTCGAGTTCACGGACGATCGACGGGTCGAGCGGGTCGGGTTCTCGATCGACGCTGCCGGCGTCGTCCCGCTGCCGACAACGATGCAGACCGATCGGTACCCCTGGACGCTCGGGACGCTGCGCCGGGGCGACCTCGTACGGTTCAGGTCACCCGAGGACCTTCCCGACGACGCGGCGACCGACCGTGCGACCTTTCAGGAGCTCGGCACGCGCTCGCTGGTGTGCGTCCCGCTGGAAGTCGGGCACGTGATCGTCGGTGGCATCTCGCTCGCAACCGTCCGGGCCGAGCGTGAGTGGCCTGACGCGTTGATCCCCCGGCTGCGGCTCCTGGGCGACATCTTCGCCAACTCCCTCGTCCGCCGGCGCGCGAGCCACGCCATGTGGGAGAGCGAGGTGCGATTCAGGCTCGCCGCCGATACCGCGCCGGTCATGATGTGGATGTCCGGCGTCGACGGGGGCTGCACGTACTGCAATCACACCTGGCTCGAGTTCACGGGGCGGCCGGTGGAGGAGGAGCTGGGCAACGGGTGGGCGGCGGGCGTGCATCCCGACGACCGCAAGAGTTGCCTCGACCGCTACCAGCGGGCGCTCGATGCGCGCGAGCCGTTCACGATGGAGTACCGCCTGCGCCGCCGGGACGGCGCGTATCGCTGGCTCCTGGATCATGGCGTCCCGAGGTTCACGCGAGATGGCGCGTTCAGCGGCTACGTCGGCGGGTGCACCGACGTGACGGAGACCAAAGTCGCCCACGCGGCATGGCTCGAAAGCCTCGCGCTTCACAGCGCCATCTTCGGCTCGTTGTACGGGCACGTCGCGGCGCTCGACAAGGACGGAGTGGTCGTCGCCGTCAATACGTCGTGGACCGAGTTCGCGGCCGGTGGCTGGAACACGCCTCGCCCCCCAGTCGGCGCGAACTACCTCGAGGCCTGCGAGCGAGCGGGCCACGTCGGCGCAGGCGCAATGGCCTACGCCATTCGCGCCGTCCTCGACGGCGCGCGCCCCCAACCGACCCTGGAGTACGCGGCCCGCTCGGGCGCCGAGGAGCGGTGGTTCGAGATGACCGTGGAGCCGTTTGAGCGTCTCGAGGGTGGCGCCATCGTCTTGCACGTGGATATCACGCGGCGGCGGAGGGCGGAGGCCGAGGCACAACGCCAGCGCGACGAGCTCGCCCACGCCTTGCGCGCCTCGACGCTGGGGGCGCTGGCAGGCTCGCTGGCCCACGAGATCAACCAGCCATTGGCCGCGATCGCCGCCAACGCCCAGGCGGCTCGCCTGGTGCTCACGGGTGGAACCGCCGATCAGGGAGAGCTCCGGGAGACGCTGGCCGATATCGCTGCCGACGCCAAGCGGGCAGCCCAGGTCATTCGCCGGCTGCGGGCGCTGTTCCGCAAGGAGCCGTCGGAGTACAAGCCTGCGGACGTCAACGCGCTCATCATGGAGGTGATGATGCTGCTGCGCGGCGAGCTGGAGGCGAAGGGCATCGGCGTGCACCTCGCGCTGGCGAAGGACCTGCCGCGGGTGCTCGGCGACGCCATCCAGCTCCAGCAGGTCGTCCTCAACGTTCTGCTCAACGCCGCGGAAGCCGTGGCCGATCGCTCGACCGGGCAGGCTCTTCTCAGCGTCGAGACCGCCGAGCATCATCCGGGCACCGTCGAGATCTCGGTGCGCGACAGCGGTCCCGGCGTGAAGGACGTCGACCTCGAGCGCATCTTCGAGCCGTTCGTCACCACCAAAATCACCGGGCTGGGCATGGGGCTGTCGATCAGTCGATCCATCGTCCAGGCCCACGGAGGACGCATGTGGGCGACCCGCACCGACCCGCATGGCCTGACGGTGCACATCGAGCTGTCGCACGAAGAAAACGGGCCAGAAGCGCGATGAGCCAGCCATTCAGCGTGGCGCAGGTGTTCACCGGACGAGCGGGCAAGCAAGTCCCCGTGGCAGAAACCGTGCGCGGCTTCAAGGAGATCTTGGAGGGCAAACACGACGCCGTGCCGGAAGGCGACTTCTACATGAAAGGCGGGATCGATGAAGTCAAACCCGCGTGAGAGGTCGGGCGCGACATGGCCGCCACGCTGAAGCTGGAGATCGTCACGCCGGCTGGCACGGTCTACGCCGAGGACGTGGAGATGGTCACCCTGCCGGGCGTGGCGGGCCAGATGGGGATCTATCCACGACACGTGCCGCTGATGACGCAACTGGTGCCGGGCGAAATGATCGTGCGCAAGGAGGGCCGTGATCTGTTCATCGCGACGGGCGAGGGACTCATCGAGGTCACCGCCCGCCGCGTGGCCGCACGGCTCGCCTCCTGCCGGTAGCCCTTGCCATCAAGCGTCTCGTCCACCGAGCGCACGATCGCGCTACCCAGTGCCGCGTCATCCATCGACCCGTAACTAGACGCTCGATCGTGCGAGATTCCGCCCAGGCGGCAAATCGGACTTTGGTCGTAGCCAGCACGCGCGTGTAACGGCGTTCGGGCCCTCAGACGCTGTCGAACCACAACAAGCGCATGATGGCCGGGACCCGCGGCGGCAGCATCAGCTCGTTGGCTGGCGGCGACGACGTCCTCACTGGCCTGGACGGCGGTGGTCGCTCCCGCCTCGGCGGACCGCTTCCAGTTGCGAATCACGCCGGGCGAGACATCGAGCCCGCGGCTGAGTTCGGCGCCGGCCGCATGTTTCCTCCCCTTGTCTTCATCGGTTGCGGGGGCTGGATATGTTACTCAAACACGGGTTCGGGATAGTCGGACATTGGTCCTAGCGGCGGCGGGCTAGGACGTCTTGGAGGGCTCGATGCCGATCCGCTGGGTCATGCGCACCAGGTCCGCCACCGACTCGACCTGCATCTTGTGCATGACCCGGCCGCGGTGAATCTTGACGGTCTTCTCCGCGGCCCCGAGGTTGAAGGCGATTTGCTTGTTCAGCAGGCCGGCCACAACCAGTTCGAGCACCTCCCGCTCGCGGCGCGTCAGCGTATCGAAGCGGCGCTGGATGATGAGCCGTTCGGCGCGCTCCGCGCGGGCCTGGCGTCCGCGCGCCAGCGCGCGTTCGACGGCGCTCAACAGCTCGTTCTCGTCGAACGGCTTCTGGAGAAAATCGATGGCGCCGCCCTTCATGGCCTGCACGCTCATCGGCACGTCGCCGAATCCGGTGATGAAGATGGTGGGCATGGCGCGGTTGGCCTCGAGGAGGGCGGTCTGAAGGTCGAGACCGCTGGCGCCGGGCAGGCGAACATCGAGCACGAGGCACGCCACTCGATCGGGCAGGTCGTGGGCGAGGAAGGCCTGCGCGGATGAGAACGTTTCCACGGTCAGGCCGGCCGCACGCATGTTGCGGGCGAGCGAGCGACGGATGCTTTCGTCGTCGTCCACGACGTACACCACAGAGTCGGGACCCGTCGCCACCGCCGGTCCTCCCTGGACCGCAAGGTTCTCGGGTACCGCGCTCGTCCGGTCCGGCCGCAGATAGTGAATCATCGACGGCGATGCGCCATATGACGTTGGTCCGTTGAAGCCGGGCGTAGTGCGAGGGCCCGCTCGACGGCGCCGAAGAGCTCCTCCTCGCTGACCGGCTTCGAGAGGAAGTCCACGGCGCCGGCCTTCATCGCCTTCACCGCTGTCGGGACGTCGGGATTGCCCGTGATGAAGATGATCGGGATCGGCACCGGGACTTGCGACAGGATCTCTTGAAGCTCAAGTCCCCCCGACCCTGGCATGCGGACGTCGACGATCACACAAGCCGTGCGACCGAGGTCGCCGTTCATGAGCAAGTCGCGCACGGATTCGAAGGTCTGGACCCGGTAGCCGGCGGAGATCAAGAGCCGGGACAGCGCACGGCGCACCGAGATGTCGTCGTCGACCACGATGATCCGGGCGCCGTTCCGGCTCACGTCGCCGTGCCGTTGCGGATCGGCATGGCGAAGCTGAAGGTCGCTCCGCGGGCCGGGTTGTTCGTCGCCCAGATGAGGCCGCCGTGCGCCTCTATGATCGAGCGCGAAATCGACAGGCCCATGCCCAGGCCTGTGGGCTTGGTCGTGTAGAAGGGCTCGAAGAGCAGATCGTGCTGGCCGGTGAGGATCCCCGGCCCGGCGTCCTGGACGGACACGCGCGCCGTCTGGCCATCGCACAGCTCGGTTTGCACGGAGACGACACGTTCCTCCGTGGGGCAGTCGGCCATAGCGTCCATGGCGTTGACCAGAAGGTTCAGGACGACCTGCTGCAGCTGGATGCGGTCTCCAGCCACGATGAGAGGCTCGGCGGCGACGTCGAGGTGCATTCTGACCCGCCGGATGAGCGCATCACTGCCGAGGAGCTTGACCACGTCCCGGATCAGGGCGTTGAGGTCAAGAAGCACGACTTCAGTCTCGCCCTTGCGGAGCAGCTCGCGCAGGCCCTCGATTACCTCGCCCGCGCGCTTGTCGTCTTCGACGATGTCGCTCAGGATGCTACGGATTTCGTCCAAGTCGGGCCGCGCCGCGCCCAGGAAGCGGCGCGCGGCCTGGGCATTGCTCAGGATGGCGGCCAGGGGCTGGTTCAACTCGTGAGCCAGCGACGCGGCCAGCGCGCCCATCGTCGAGACGCGGGTGAAATGCGCGAGCTCCTGGCGGCTACGCTGGGCGTTCACCTCCGCCCGCTTCCGCTCGGTGACATCCGTGTGCGAGATGACCGCGCCGCCGTCGGGCTGGTTCAGGGGCACGACGACCATCGAGTACCAGCGCTCCGCCGTCGGGTCGCGCGCCGTGTACTCGAACGCGAAGGAGTCGCGCTCGCGAGCGAGGACGGCGGCGATACCAGCAGCCGCGTCCGAGCCGTGTGAAGCACCCGCGCGCGCCGTCTCCCGCCAGGCGGTCACGTAATTGCTGCCGACGGTCGCGCCTTCGATCGTCCAGCTCTGACTGACTGCGACGATCGTGCCGTCCGAGTCCAGCACGGCCACGCCGTTGCTCAGCGAGGACAGGATGGCCGACTTCATCCCCTCGCTGGCCCGCAGCGCATCCTCCATCGCTGTCCGCTCGAGCGCACTGGCGAAGACCTCCGCCACCAGACGAAGCCATCTCGCAAATGGCGCGGGCGACGCCCGGTCCGCGCCGGTCGTGGCGACCGCCAGCCCACCAAGAACCCGCCCACCAGCCTCCAGCGGCACTACGATGCACGACCTGATCCCGTACAGGCGAAACATGAGCCGCTCAGCGTGGGCGTGGGGCGGAAGATCGCCCGCGTCATGGACCGCGACCGTCTGCCTCTGGCGAAGCTGGTCGTCGGCCCACGGCACCTCGCGGCAGGCGACGGTCTGGGGCTTCAGCGGTCCCGATGGGGCCCACGCGCGGACGACCAGCTCATCGGCCGCGGTTCTGGAGTACTCCGCGATCGTGATGCAATCGAGGCCCAGGTGCTCGCCGAGACGCCCTAGCCATTCGTCGAGCGCCCGATGCGTCGTGGCGCTCGGGAGGTGGACGAAGGCCGCCGACAGGCGGGAGAGCATTTCCTCGAGCCGGAGCCGTGTGGCAAGGGCCTCGGTGGCCTGCCGGCGCTCCTCGATCACAGCCGCCAGGCACATCAGCGGGATCGCCATAGTGCTGAGAAGGATCTGAAGCGAGAGTACGGCCTCCGCGGCCCGCTGCGTCACGAAGATCCCGCTCTCGCCCGTGCCGGCGACGACCGCCAGCAGCGCCGTCGCGACGAGGCAGACGCTGAGTCCGCCCGGCCCGAAGCGGACCGCCGACCAGAGGAGGAACGGCAACAGGACCGCGACCGGAGCGGACAGCTCCGCCGGCAGCCCCAGCCCGAACTCCGACGGATTCCCGAACTGACCCATACTCGCCAGGAAGAGCCCGCTGGCGAGCAGGCCCGCCTCGAGATAGCGGCGCGGAGCCGCTGCGCGGAAATTCGGCAGCCCGTTGCGTACGGCTATGACGACTGCCGGCACGATCGTGAGCGACGCGAGGACGTTGGAGAAGAAGCGGGTGCGCCAGACGAATGAATAGGATTCCCCCTGTATGGCGGTGACGAGGGCCGCGTCCGGAAACGATGAGACGAAAGGCGCGGCGAGAGCTCCGACGAGCACGAAAACCGCCATGCGACCGAGCGTGTCGAAGCGCGTCGGCGCGTCGCTCAACCATCGGAGCCCCGCGGCGGCGACGAGCGCCTCGGCACAGTTCGTCGCAAAGAGGCCGAACACGAGGAGCGGGGGCCACACGGGCAGCCCGGCGGCGAGATGCGCTGGAAGCGCCGCCAGCAGGTAGAGCCACCACCGCCGTACCGGTGTGAGGAGAAGCGTCGCGGTCAGGATCGAGTTGGGTGGCCAGAGAACGGAGGGCGTCGTCGGCGGGAATCTCAGGATGAAGCCCAACTGGGCGCCCACGTAGTAGGCGACGGCCACGGCCAGAAGCGTCGCTGCCGGCCTCCAGCCCTGGACCCTATTGTTCCCGGTTTCTGCGATCATAGCCGGCCTGTGAGCCTAAGAGAACCGTCGCCCGGCGTATATAAGACCTTGGTCGTATTCAGGGCTTCTCGACCATGGTCCTCCGGCCTCTGGCGAGGAAATGCGCGACGTCAGGAACCCCTGATGGCCCGATTGATTGCGTCTAGGTGCTGCGCGCGCTGCGACGGTCACCTGGGCCGAGGCGTTCCGCCGTCGAGGCCTTCGGCTCGGCCGAGGAGTTCCTCGCCTCCGAGCACCGGGCGTCCTCGCCGTGATTGCCCTCGCTCCACGGTATCCGGGCCTCGCGGGTTTCCTCGAGACGGCGTTTCTCTTCAGTCATCGACGGGCCTCCTCGTCTCCCGTTCGCTCGAAGGCCAAGCGGCCGGCGGTGCAGCGTTGCTCGGCGTAGTAATCGGTGAAGATCATGCCCTCCCGGCCGATCCGATCGATGCTGGGGGCACCGACCCCAGGGAATAGGCGCTGACGTTCGAGACGCCGATATCGTCGCCGAAGATCACGAGGATGTTCGGCTTCCGCTGCTGCGCGTACACCGGACCGACGACGAGCACGATGATGGCGCCCGCGAGCAGGGCAGCGCACGCAACCAAGCCGCGGGTGCGAAAGAATTCTCGTCGCGCTTCGCATCGGGAGCCCTCCGCTACTCCGGCTTCGTGAGGAACATGGCGCGCCGATTGCGTGCCCAACACGCCTCGGTCTCGTCGACGCACAGTGGTCGCTCTTCGCCGTACGAAACGATCGCAACGCGTCTCGCCGCCACACCCTGGGCCACGAGAAAATTCGAGGCCGCGCGCGCGCGACGCTCGCCGAGCGCGAGGTTGTTCGGCCGGCGGCGCCGGCGCTGCGGGCGCGGCAGGAGCGGGGGCCGAAGCGACGCTCACCGAAGGGCGCTTCGCACAGCCACCGAAGACGATGAGGACCGCCGCCAGCACCAGAGCGACTGTTCGTCGGCGTCGAATCATGGCGCCCCTCGATCCGCTTTAGTTCTGAGGCACCTCTGTGCGCATCCCGCTGGGTGGGCCGTTGCGCGGAACCGAGGGGAGCGCCGTTCCAGCGTCCGCATATCGGACCTTGGTCCGATGAGGCTACAACGTCACTGATGGCACTCTCGGCCCGTGCCGAAGATTGATGCCGGCCATCCTGTGAGCGAGCCGTCGGGCCTCGCCCGGCTCGCGCTCCTGCCGCTCGCGCGCATGAGCGCGCTCGGGATACCGTACGCGCAGCTCATGCGCGCGGCCGGTCTCGACGAGCGCCAATTACGAAATCCGGACGCGAGAATTCCGTTGGCCGCAGTGGCGCGCCTGTGGAAAGCGATCACGGTGCAGGCGACGGAGCCGACGATAGGGCTGCGCCTTGGCGCCGACTGTCGCGTGCGCGACCTTGGTCTCGTCGGATGCGTCATGGCGTACAGCACGACCGTCTCGGCGGCGCTCGAGCGTCTCGCCCGTTACGGACGGATCGTCTCCGACGCGTTGGTGGTGAGCCTCGCCCGCGACGCCGAGGCGACGTGGGTGCGGGTGGACTCGCAGCCGGCGCTGCGCTCATTGCGCCCGGCGGTCGACAGCCGGCTCGCCGTCCTCCTCGCTACCCTGCGTGAGATCGCCGCGGCGCCACTGGCGCCACTTGTCGTCCAATTTCCGTATCGGCGGCCGGACGGCGTAACGCCCTACGAGCGATTTTTCCGGGCACCGCTGGAATTCGGCACCCTCGCCACGGCGCTGCTGCTCGACAACACGGATCTGCAGCGGCCAGTCGTCCTGTCCGATCCGACGGTGACCGGCTACCTGGAACATCTCGCCGACGACACGCTGGCGCGCCTCGGCGACGACCGGTCGACGGCGCGTCGCGTGCGGCGGCTCCTCTGGTCGGAACTCAGCGAAGGCGTCCCCGGGCTCGGCAAAGTGTCGCGCGCGCTGGGAGTCAGTGCGCGGACACTCCAGCGTCAATTACGCGCCGAGGGCACGACGTTCGCCGCCGTGCTGACGGCGCTCCGGCAAGAGATGGCGCGGCCGCTGCTGCGCGACGGCCGTCTCGCCGTGTCCGAAGTGGCGTTCCTGCTCGGCTACCGCGATCCGAGCGCCTTCCAGCGCGCGTTCCGGGCGTGGCATGGTCTATCGCCGCGGGCCTTTCGACAGGCGCCGCAGTGACCGCCGCTGTCGTCGCCCACGGCAACTTTGTCGTGCCGAACCCGGGTCGCCAGGTCTCCGCCCCATCACACTCACCATCAATGGGCCAGAACGCTTGGCAGGGACTCGAAGGCATCCACGTCCTCGTCATCGACGGCGATGCGGACGTTCGCGCGATCGTCAGAGCCGTGCTCGAGCCTCTCGGCGCGCTCGTCACGACCACGACAGGCGCGGGCACCTCTGAGGCAACGCTCGTCGCGGACGTGATCCTGTGCGACCTCGAGCTGGTCGAGTCAGCTGGACCCGGGTTCCTCGCCGCGCTCAGAATGAAACACCACCGTCGCGGCCGGCCCGCGCCGGCTCTTGCCTTCGTCACCGCCGAGCCTCTGACGGATGCCCGTGTCCGCGCCGCTGGCTTCCAGGGTTACGTCACGAGGCCGATCCGGGTCGACGAGCTACGTACGGCGGTGTGGCAGTCGACCGTACGCTGAGCCCACACGGCTTACGAGCCGACTTTCTTCCGGCCCGCTTCGAAAATCTCTCTCATCTTGCGCGCCATGACACGGCTGCCGATGCTGCGCTTCATGGAGCCGCCGAAGCCAGCGACCTGGTCCGTGAAGACGTGGCTGGCTAACACCCCGACGGTGCCGTCCGAAACGGGCAGGAAGCCCGCGACGGACTGCTCGCCGTCGTAGCTCGTGCTCGCATCGTACTGACCCGGGCGAGCGCGTACGCGGCGCCGTCCGGCGTGGCCATGAGGTGCGTCAAGATGTAGGTCGCCTTGCCCTCGATGCTGGACTTCACCCAGAAGAAGCTCTCGCGCATCTGCGCTGCGGTCGCTTTCGGATAGCCGAGCAGGACCGCCTGGGACGCGGGCAGGTATTTCTTGAGGCCCGCGCTCGCCTCGCTCGCCCGGCGCAGGTCGGCGGCGTGATCGGTGGTGCGCCCGCCACCGCGCGGGACCCTCATGGGAGCCGGCGCCGAGTCATGTGGGAGCCCAGATCTGCGCGCAGTGCCACGCCGAGGAATTCCAGCATGTACGGCGTTGACCGTGCGCAGCTGCGGCACGACCAGCGCGACCGTGCGCAGGCCGGGCGTGGCGGCTTCGGCGTCCGTGATCGCGAATTGAACCCTGACGACGCCGGGTCCGGGCTCGGACACGACCTGGAACTTTTCTCCGAACTCCTTGTCGAGGGCGCCCTTGAAATAGGGCGCCACCTTGCTGGTCTCGTCACCCCAGAATGTCACGGGCTCGATGAGGACGCTTTTGTACTGCTGCCACTGCGCGGCCGGGTTGAAATAGCGCAGACTCGCCTGGCCCTTGCAGACGTCGCCCGGCGTCAGCAGGCGCGCGTCCGGCCCGAGAAAGCTCGACGTTGGCGCTTTCACGTCGGCGCCCTCGGCCGGGGCGCACGCTGGGGCGAGAAGGGTCAGACCTGCGAGGGCGAACGTTGAGCGGGGAATCTTCATGCTCGTGTCCTCCGCCATGGCCGCGACGTGGCCTGCAGCGGGTATCGAAGGAGCCTGCCGGCGCCGTGGCCATCGGACAATCGGGCGCATGTGATGGGACCTTCGCGGGGTCGTAACATTCGGCTGATGGCGACGTCGCAGGCACGCGCCGTGTGCGTCGTCGACGACGACGTGTCCCTGCCCCGGGCTCTGCAGATCTTGCTCCGCGCGGCCGGCTTCACAGTCGGGACGTTTGGATCGGCGGAGGAGTTCCTGCACGCGGCCCGGGCTGCGGTCGCCCATTACTCGCCGTCAAACGCGTTTCTGATCGCGATGGAAGTGCTCGAGCAGCACCACGACCTCGAGCAGGTGCGCGCGCTCCTCGGTCCCGCGCGGATCACCACGCAGATCTATACGAGCATCCGACCGCCGCAGCTCAAGCGCA